>JAEEGL016245050.1_pt1 | contig 38024 bp, 32 predicted proteins | sample 9134231 | NCBI WGS metagenome assembly JAEEGL01 (sample SAMN16246548, study PRJNA631951) | gut metagenome | biome: gut microbiome; feature: rumen; material: fiber-attached | host: Bos | place: Iran: Karaj | collected 2018-10
ATAGATTTGAGTAATTGGAATACAAGTAATGCAACAAATATGAGTAATATGTTTGGTTGATGTAGTAGTTTAACAAGTATAGATTTGAGTAATTGGAATACAAGTAATGCAACAAATATGAGTAATATGTTTGGTTGATGTAGTAGTTTAACAAGTATAGATTTGAGTAACTGGAATACAAGTAATGTAACTAATATGAGTAATATGTTTGGTTGATGTAGTAGTTTAACAAGTATAGATTTGAGTAACTGGAATACAAGTAATGTAACAAATATGAATTCTATGTTTTATAATTGTACAAATCTAAAGACAATATATGTATCAAATAGTTTTAATACAGATAATGTTACAAGTAAATATAACATGTTTGAATATGATAGAAATTTGGTGTGATGAAATTGAACTAAATATTCATCTATATATAATATAGATTATGCAAGAGTGGATAAAGAGTGACAGCCATGATATTTTACAGATAAAACATGAAAAATAACTGTAAATTTTAAATTATGAGATGCTACATACATGAGTGTAAAAGCTGATTATTGAGATAAAGTAACGGCTCCAGAGAATTCAGATGTTTCATGATGGTATTATAAGTGATTTAATGAGGAATTTAATTTTGATACACATATTGTGACAGAATATACAGAAATTTTTGCAAAATGATGAACTACAGCAACGCTTTTACAATGAATAAAATTTAATGAGAAGATAAAGCGTTTAGCAAATAATAATACTTATCAGTATTATTACTCGAATGATAATAAAATAAAAAAGATAGAACGTTCAAATATACCAGCACCACAATGAAAAATAACTATATCGTCAGATACATCTCCATTAGAGATAGTAGCATGGTATGATAATTGAACAATATATTACTATACAGAGGCAAAAACCATATATATGAACAAGGATTCAAGTTATATGTTTAATAATTATAACAGTTTAACAAGTATAGATTTAAGCGGTTGGGATACAAATAATGTAACAAATATGAGCTATATGTTTAATAATTGTAACAGTTTAACAAGTATAGATTTAAGCAGTTGGAATACAAATAATGTAACAAATATGAGCTATATGTTTCATAGTTGTAGTAATCTACAAACAATTCGAGTACCAGATGATTTTGTTGTTAAATATTCAGCCAGAATGTTTGAATGAGATACTAACTTGGTTTGATGATATTGAACAACTTATAATGAACATCCAAGATCTTGGTATATAGATATGATAGGTCGCCCTGGTTATTTAAGCACAAAGATAAAAGAAGTAAGATTTGATTCAAAATGATGAACACCAGTTCCTAGCCAAGTATTTCAATGAGATTCATATAGAGTACAGAAACCTGAGGCACCATACAGAGAATGAAGAGATTTTATATGATGGTATACATTTGATGGTGAGAAATGGGATTTTAATAGAAATATTGGTAGTTTACTTATTTTATATGCACACTATGCTTGTCCCGAATGAACATATGCAGTAGGTGACAAATGTGTTGAAAGCCAAGAAATAGACAAAAATACAATAATAAAAATCACGAATTGAGAGGAAACAATGTATATAAAAGATACAAATCAATGAATAACAAAAGAAGAAAGAGAGATATACCAAATTCTAGCTCAGATATCAAATATAACAGAAGAATGTAGCTTAAACCCAGAAAATTGTTATGTTGCTTTGACTGAAGAAAATTTGAATAAAGTATATAATTATTTGGATAGTATTTGATTAGAAAAAGTAAAATATTACTTGATGATAAATCTTTACTGATTAGAAGTAGTAAACTCCTCTGATGATTATGTTAATGTCGAAGAAAAACAGATAGAATATGCAAGTTCCATAATATGAGAAAACTTTGAAGATATGGATGAATTAATGGATTATCTATGAGATGCATGAATGCAATATTTTTATCGAGTTTTTGAGCTAGAGTACAAAATGCGTTGAAAATATTTTTTCTGGTGAAATAATACATGAGAATTTTATACAGATTTGGAATTCGATTATGATAATCTTTCAGTAAATACGGAAGACTTAATATCTAAATGATTTGACTGATGAAAATTTTGAACTGAAGAATGAATGTGATGGAAAAAATGAAACAACTGAAATCCATGTGATTCAAGTAAATGAGAATATTTACCTACAGTTGATGATTGGAATAAATTACTAAGAATTTATCATAATTTACAGGAAGAAACTCAGAATTGAACTCATGATGAAAATCAGGGAAGACAAATTTATAACATTGTTAAAAATGGAATTGATATGTCAGAAGAAGAATTAAACATAGTGTATAATTATTTTGATAGTATTTGATTGGAAAAAGCAAAATATTTTTTCATGGCTACGTTTTATCAAGTAAAACTTCAAGAAGAATTTCAAGAAGAATGTCAAAATGATTACGAAAATGAAGCTTGCAGTGAGGAAATATTTATTAATAAAATATTAGAATATATGGAAACAATATCATGAAAAGAGTTTGAAAATATAGATGATGCAATGGAGTATTATGAAGAGTGTTCTAATTCTTTTTTACAATGGTATCAGTTTTTTCAGGATGAAGATGACGGGGATGATTGGGAGGAATATCAGCTATTGCTTAATGGTCAATTCATTTTGGACACGATATTACCACCTGCTTGATTAATTAAAAAAACTAATGATTGACTGGCTTTTATTAATGATGATGTAGCTAGTCCAGGTGTAGCCTTGTGGTGATGAATGAATGAGAATGGGCAAATATGATATTTTATAGATTGAAGGGTTGAATATATCGATGATGAAACTGACTTTATCGAAGGAATTGGCTCAATAAATAATATAGCAATGCCAGTGAGATGTTTTATTAAATCACGTACAATAACATTTAATACTGATTGATGAACACAAATTGATTCAATAGAATTGATAGGAGATCAAGAATTTGAGATGCCTGCAGATCCTACCAAAGCAAGCTATACATTTGGATGATGGTATTTAGATAGGTGATTTACGCAAAGATTTGATGAATCAATGCCAATAGAAGATGATATTACATTATATGCAAAATGGAACGGAAATGAAGCAACATCAAATAATTATAGTTGATGATGAGGTGGATGAGGTTGAGGTGGATGAAACAACAATTCAAATACACCAAAACAAAAACAAAACAAAGTCCCAGAACAAACTCCACAGGAAAATAACCAACAGATACCTGACTTAGAGTCACCAAGAGATAATACACAAAATTCTTCAAATGAAACTACAGATTTACAGAGCAATGGTGGTGGTAATACTTCTGATAATTCTTATTCAAGTGAACAAAAAGAAGCATATGAATTTGCACATGATAATTGAATTACAACAATGTCCACAATTCAAAAAGCTAATATAGATGGGAAGCTTACTAGAATTCAAATGGCAAAAATGCTATCTCAATATGCAATAAACGTACTATGAAAAGCACCAGATACTTCGAAGATAATTAAATTTAAAGATGTATCAGCTAAAAGAGATGCAGACTATGACAATTGAGTAACACTAGCATACCAATTGTGAATTATGTGACAGAACATGAAAAGTGGAAAATTTAGACCTGATGATGAAGTAACAAGAGCCGAATTCGCAACAGCCTTATCTAGGTTACTATATTCTACATCAGACTGAGAATATAAATCTACATCAAAATATTATATCCCTCATATGGAAAAGTTAATGAGTGAATGAATAATTACAAATGATGATCCAAAGATGAAAGAAAGAAGATGATATGTAATGATAATGCTAATGAGAAGCGCTAAATAATATGATATTGGAATTATAAATTATTATAAAAATGAAAAAGGGACGGTGAGAAAACTCATCATCCCTTTTTGAATACAATATAACGATATTTGGAAATGTTTAAGAGCTATTCATCGTATTCATCGAAGTCTCCAGTATAGAGAATCGGTTTTCCTTCGGAGTTAATGAGTGGAGTCAAAGAATATCCCTCTTCATCTTGGAGGTACTGTACTCTTGTTTCTTTGTCGACTATTATGTCGAACATATTCCATTCCTCTGGTAAGTCGTCATTGTCGATGAAATAGAATCGTCCATTGTCATCCTCTTCATATTCATCGTCATCATCGTCGTCCTCATTGTCAGATTCTTCGTTTCTACCGTAAGATCCTGAGCCATTGTTCTGATGGTTACCTTCCCTATTGTACGTTTCAATGTATTCATTCTTCTTAGAGGGCCATAAAATATGACCAAGAACAAATCCGATAAGGAAAATTAACCCGTAAAGTAAAATGTTTGTATCCATACTTATTTTTGTTCAGCAATTCCCTGTTCCCGGCATTAATGATTATTTTTTATTTCTAATTTTTACTATATATATTTTTGTATAAATGTCAAGTAATATTGAAAATTATAGATATTCTCTTCGATATCTTGTTATATTGGAAATGAATAACTAATATTTTTTATATTTCTAAGTGCTTGTAGTAGTTGTTTTTAGCAATGTTATTTGGTAATCACTCTATAATATTTTTAACAAAATTTTCCAAAATCTGAGCGTTTCATGTAGAGTAGAATTTATTCTCATTTCTTTCTTCATCGTGTTGTTGTAGTTTTTCTAAGATTCTTTGAGTTTGTAATGCAACTGCTGGAGCTGGATTTATAACTGTAATTTTATCTCAGGCTCATTTTTCTTTTAATATCTTCTCTATCATAGGAATGAGAAAAGGGTAGTGTGTACATCAAAGAACTATGTGGTCCACATTTGCATCTATCATTGGAATGAGATATTTAGTTAATAATTCTTTAGCTTCATCACTTTCAGTTCTATTTTGCTCAACAAGTTCAACTAATCAGTCTCCAATCTGTTCTATTACTTTCACATTTCATTGGAATTCAGTTAACGTCCTGTGATATAATGCTCATTTGAAAGTTCATGCTGTGGCTAAAACTCAAACCGTTCAAGTTTTAGAGTGGAGAATAGCTGGTTTAATTGCAGGTTCCATTCATACAAATGGAATGGAATATTCTGACCTCAAAACTTCGATAGCAGCAGCTGTGGCAGTATTACACGCGACTACGATTAAATCACAGTTTCATTGCTTAATCAAAAAATTGGTCAGTTTCCTACATCTATCTTGTAGTTGTTCTGGTTTCTTTCTTCCATAAGGACAATATGCAGAATCTGCGACATAACAAAAATTATGATCTGGCATAAGTTTAGCTAGTTCTTTTCGTACAGATAATCAACCTAATCATGAATCGAATATTCAAATCATTACTCGTTGTACTGATATGAAAGTAAATTATATTCTTCAGTGTCATATTCAGCTATTCCATCTTCATGCCAAAGTAAGAAATCTTTAATTCATGTATCTAATGCCATTTTGGAGCAGATTGTGCAGTATGGTTTTCAGGATTTTGACATATTTCATTCTTTATCCAAGCGCATAAAATATAAATCTGAACCTTCAATTTCGTTTGGATGGTTTCTTAATGCATCCATGATTGCTCTTTGCTCTGCATGAATACAGCAGGTTTTATCTGTAACTTTTTTGTGATATGAATTTTTATCACAGGTACATCTTCTTTGAGATTCCAAATCGTGAGGTGGAGTATTTCGTCATTGTCAGATAATTTTATCATTTTTTACTATTACACATCCGCATTTAGATCTTTCACAAGTAGCATTTTTTGCAATTTCTCAGGCTAACTGGAAATATTCTTCAGCTTTTTTTGCTTCTTCTCAAGTTAAGATTTGCATTTAATATGATATATTAATTTAAATTGTCTGTTATCTTATTATTTATGAAATACTTTTCAAGTAAATAAGTTTTGGATGCTTAAAATTTGACAAATTTTATTAAGTTGGTTATAATTATTGTGTATATTATTTTATATATATATCAGAAAAATGGTAGAAAAACATAAGCTAAGTGAAAGATTGAGGGATGAGGTAGATCCACTTGGAGTTCGTGATGATATGACGGAACTAAAAAGACAGGTGTTATGACCTAAAGTTAGTAAAATAGTAGAAGATGCTATATTTTTAAATGGTTCGTATAGTTTTTATTCTAATATGGATAAGCTTAAAAGGCAAAGTCAGATTGTTGAATATATTATTTGTTGATATTTAAAATCATGAAGAGATCCTGAGTTGGAAGATGAAATTGAAAAAATGTCTTATCATCCTATGGCTTGGAAATTGAAATATTTGATGGACAATTCGAAGTTTTCATTGGAGTCTGTATTGGTAGAAATAGAACAAAGGGAAGCAAGGTTTAGAGCAGAAAATGAAAGGAAATTGGATGAATTACATAGACAATCTGAGCAGCTACATAATGATGAAGAGCCATCTTTGATAGCTAAGTGATGGGGATGGCTTACTAGTAAGATAAAATGAATCTGATCTCATTTTGTAGATCTTGCGGATGTCCCAGAAAAATTATGAAGTGTCTTTGGAGATATGTTGGCAAAGGCTGAAGAATATATATGAAGACCGTATAAATCAGGTAGCTTAGATTGTTCTTGGTTTTTATCTAAAATTTTTAGTACGTGACAGTGAAAACAAAAAATGGATCGTCGAGTAGCTAAAAATTTTGCAGATAGATATAAAAGAATTAATAGAGATGAGATTAGGTGTGGAGATATTATTTATCAAGCCAAACCGGCTCATGTGGAGTTGATAGTATCTAAACCATATGTAGAAAAATGAATAACTTATGTGATGACAATTGGTTCCTCAACAGATAAAGATAATGTGGATCCAATGTATGATGCAAATGGGAAACCAATTAGGGGTAAAACATGAGTTTGATATAGAAGGAGACAAATATATCCTCATCCTAGACATTCTTATCAGTATCATAGGCCTCCGTATGAAGAATGGCTTAAAAGTAAGACATAGATATAATTTTTGATTGATTTGTCTATATATTTTCGTATAAATTAATCTGCTTGGTTGTAAAACAAAAAAAAGAGTTGAAAGTTATGAAAAGTATTTCTATTTGCTATGCCGTCATGTTGTTGATGTGTGTGTTTGCAGGGGCTATTGTTGCATTGGCTAGGATTTATTCGCCATTGTGGGGATTCTTGTCCATACTTCTGGTTATTTGGTCGGTGGTTCCCGTGGTTGAGCTTAAGAACAGGATTCCGGAGCATCCGGATTTCTCTTCTGTTCTCTTGGTGATTTCGATTGCTGGCTTGTCAGTTATTGTGATGTCTGTGACATTACTGATGAGAAAAGAAGAATTCTTGCCCATAATGTGCATTGCTACAGCTTGGTCGGCTTTCTTGATGACAGCGTGGTTTGTATCATTTCTGCCACGTGAAAAAAGACTGAAAAAGGCTGAATAATTACAGTGTATGGAAAGACTATTTAAAAAAATAGGCGTTGAATCCTTCGTCGATTTTTTTGATTATTGGATTGTATGTGAGATTTTCTATTTTACTTTAGCTTTTTTCTTTCATAGGTTGTAACGCATAATATCTACTCTAGTTGGAGATGCATTACAGAATTCGTCGATAGTTAAGATTAGGCATCATTTTATACTTTGCATCAAAGTGATTGTTTCGTATGTATTTGTTTCTATTTTATTTTGAATTGATGATAACTTAGATTTAGAAATATTTTCATAATCATAGAAGTAAGATATTGAGTTGTTTAGTACCTTTTTTGATTCTTTTCATGCTTTAAAATTTTCAATTTTCTGACAATTTTCATCATTTAAAAACATCAAATAATCAGAAAATTCTTTCAGATTTTTTTTGATATTTGAGAGTTTGTGTACATGAAAATATTTGAGAGCAGATTTTGCTTCGTTTTTTAGGTATCTAGCAATACAAAGCTTGTCGCAGTGCTGTGCGATTTCTTCGTATAATTTATCTTTTTCGCTCTTTATTACTTGATTTTTTTTAGGCATGGATATTGCGAAAAGCAATAAAATCTGATTTAAATGTTAATTATCACAATTGGAAAACGTTTACATTAGTTTTTGACTTGATGTAGTTTAATAAGTGTACATCGTGTGTAATTAATAAGATAGTGTTTCAAGATTTATTGGCCTCAACCAAAAGATCTCCGATTTCTTGTGTGTATTCTCGGTCTAGATTTCATGTAGGTTCATCGGCAATTACAAATTCAGGATTATTAATCATTGCTCTAGCGATGGCAACTTTTTGTTTTTCTCATCCTGAAAGAGCATTACAATCTATTTTGTTGATGTCTTCGATTCATAGTTTAGTAGTGATATTTCTATACTTTGCTTGAATTGTAATATCATCATCTCATTGAATCCTGAGAGGATAAATGATATTTTCTTTTACAGATAATGCGTCGATTAATTTATAATCTTGAAAAACGATTCAAATTTTTCTTCTGTAATTTTGGATATCGGCGTCAGTATAGCGAGCCATATCATCCATTTTGTAATATACAGTTCTATCAAATGGTCTGAATTGTCAGATTAAGAATTTTACGATAGTGGATTTTCATACTCCAGATTTACCGATAATAACTGTAAATTCTCATTTAAATAACTCAAAATTAAGCTTTTTGAATAATGGCTTTTTTGAGTCTGGATATCATCGTGTTAAATCCTTGATAGCAATAAGAGGAAGTTTATCCAAATCTAGTGATGTTTGCATATTTTTTGTTTAATATAAATGATATCTAATTATATCCCAATGAGCAAAAAAATGCAAAAATTTTGGTAGATTTATCGAATATTTGGATTGACATTTTTTATTGAAAATTTGTATGAATATATTTTGCTGATTTTTTGCATTTAAAAAAATTTTGTGTATAATATTTTAGTACAATTTTATATTCATATTATAAATATGAAAGATATATTCTTATCATGAATACAGTGATCAGGAAAAGGAACTCAAGCAGATTTATTGATGGAGAAATTTCCAGGTAAATTTAAATATTTTGAAACATGAGGAATTTTGCGTGCCCTTTCTAGTAATGATAACGCGATTTGAAATTATATTAGAAAAGCTGTGGATTCATGAGAATTGATAAAAGATGGAGTTACAGTATCGATTTTTAATGTATTTTTGCAGACTGTAGAGAAATGAGATGTTTTGCTTGTGGACTGAGTTTTGCGTAAAATGTGACAAACTCAAGCAATTTGTAAAGAAATGCAAAAAGCTGGTCGTGAATTTGTGGTTTTACATTTTGATTTGCCAGATGAAATAGTTTATCAGCGTTTAGCATCTAGAATAGTTTGTGGAAAATGTTGAAATAATGCAAATTGAGGAAATGTTTGATGAAAATGTGATAAATGTGGATGAGAGCTTATTCGTCGTGAGGATGATTCGAATATTGAAGCGATAAAAACTAGGCTTGAAGCATTTCATAATGAAACAGAGCCTTGACTGAAATGGGTGGAAGAAAATGGTTGGCTTGTGCATATTGATGCGAATAGGTGAGTGAATGATATTTTTGAGGATGTACTAAAATATGTAAAATAAGAATCTGATTAAAAAATCCCTGATTGAAATGGTTTCAGGGATTTTTTAAAAACCTCATCCTAACCCTCTCCTGTTAGGAGAGGGAATAATGGAGAATAACGTTTTTTATTCCTTAAGTTCTTCAATTGGTTCAGATTTTTCTTCAGGTTTATCTTCCATGTTTTCTTGTTTTGGTAGAGTTTCTTTATCGGCTTTTTTAGATTTCTTTATTAAGAAAATTCCTCATGCAGCAATTACTAAACAGCATATTCAAACTATTGGTTTGGCTACCAACCAAGCTATTCATATTGTTACAAATCATACGACAATAGTTAATCCCAAGGCGATAATTCCAGTTCATACTCAGATTATGTTTGCAAGGAAAGGAAGAACTTTTGCTAAAGTTTCAATGAATTTAAACATAGCGGCGAATCCACAGTACATTAATAGTAGTCAGATTAATCTTAATATCCAAGTCATTTGTTTGTTTGCTTGTTGTGCGTGTAAGAACATATCTTCTGCAGTTACATTTCATTGTTCTAGTAAAGAAATGGTTCTTCAGTTGGAAACTGTGTAACTAGATAATTCATTTCACATTTGTTTTCATACAATACTAATTGTTCATGGTCTTATAGAGGAGAATGTTATCCTTAGATCTCAAACTGCTGGACTTGTAGGATCGGCTCAGATATAAATTTGGTCACCATTTATATGAAATCTTTCATTTCATTTATATTTTTCTGGAGTGTTTACCTCTTGTTCTGATAAATTTATTGTTTTATAATTTGTGAGTTGGTTTACGAATATAGGAGTAAGGGTATATGCTCATAGTGTGATGGGCTGTTTTACTTGTTCGTTCGATTCGTATTCCCAAGTTGATGGATTTTGGTGATTTGAGCTTTGATAGAAGCTACTTGATGAAATAGCATTATCACTCCATTTTTTATCATAAGTATAAGTTGTTGTACAATCTTCACTTCCTCAGTAGTTATCGTGGCATTCTTCGTGTTCTTCTTCATACCATTGATACATTTCTACTGTTCTTTTTAATTTCAAATCATCTGTGACGATTCAGAATGTATTATCTTTTAATGCTTCGGCATTGGATGCAGTTTCTCATGAGACGTGAATTTCTTTTCACTCTAATTCTGAGTTGATTTGATCAGTCGTAGCTTCTTGAACGATTCTTGCTCATTCTTTTAGAGCGGCTTTGGTTTTTACATAATTGTTTTCATTCCAGAAAAGTAAAACAATGGAAATAATCACGAGGAGAATTCCTCATAAAATAGATTTTAAACTATTTCCTACACGAGAACCATAGGAATGGTGTGATGTTACTGATACGCTATCTGACATTTCTTAAGATAATAAGATATAAAAATATAGTTTTTAGTTATTAATTTATGAATAAATTGCAAATGATAAAATTTTTATTGTTTTGAAAAGATTTACTTAATGAGAAAAAGTCTAAAAATATTTGACATTTTTATATATTTATATATAATAAAAGCATAGAGGTAAATAATTTATATTTATATATCATAATCATAAAAATGGCTGGAAGAAAACCTATTATATTCGAAAAAAAAATTAACGAATTACAGGAGAGAAAATCTCAATTAGATATTTCATTTTTAAAATGAGAGAGAGAAAAATATCAGAAAAGAATCGTTGAATTGTTAGAGGCTCCGGTTAATGAATGAGATGATAACGATGCAGTTTCTAGATTTAATGAAATTAGAGAATATCATGCAAAAGTAAAGGAAATTAATGATAAAATTGAACAGCTTCCAGAAAATGCAGAAGAACTTGTTAAACAGATTGAGAGTAAAATATCCACTTACCAACAAGATAGAGAAAGAATTAAAAATCTCGAGTTGTATCATGATACTAAGGAATGAATATCGGAGATTTTATGATGAGATATAGTATATCAATATGCGGAAAGGAATAATGATGATGAACTAAAGGATAAATTGAAAAAGAGGAGTTTAACTGTAGAAGAATATCTACATGTTTTAGAAAAGTGCTTGTCTACACAGGAAATTTTAGATCTTTTTCAGAGTGATTTCCCGGAGTATTTGGATAGTAAACGTAGTGAAATCGAAAGGATGTATGAAGAATTATTTCCTTTAGAAGGTGATAATAAACCTCAAAATAGGAGGAAAGTTAGAGTAAAAAATCCTAAGAAAACTTTATCTAACTTAGGGATAGAGTATCAGACAATAGATTGAATTATCTTGCCGACCAAATGAAGTAAACAAACGATAAAGAAGTGAAAATTGGATTCTAAAGATTCTGATGAATCAGAAGTAAAATATGAAAATAAAATTAATATTTTATTTTCAAGGGTGTTGACGCCAGAAAATGGATTTATGACAGAAGATTATAACGTTATTGCATGACAAAAACCAGAAAAGATGGTTAGGAAGACCACATACGTTATTGTAGAGATTCCAAAGAAAAACAAAATGATTATCCTTAATAATGGTTATTGAGAAGCATCATTTCTTTGTGATGAAATGTTTGATATGAAATTATTAACAACTATTTCAAAAGAAGAATTAATTGAGAAACATTGAAAAAGTATTAAAAGATTGGAATATCTAGAAGAGCAGAGATGGGTTGATGAACTATTGAAGCGACTTTTTGAAGATTTAAAAACTAATGCAGAAGTAGCTGGGGAAACTACAAAATCAATAGGGGAAAATACGGAGGCGACGGGTGAAGTTACGTGAAATAAACCGGAACAACAAAATGGTGAAGAAAATGATAGGGGTATTTTTTCAATATTGGGAAAAGAGTTCTCAAATATTGATGATGCTTTGAGAAATGGACAAGTGGATAGAGGTGTATCGAAAGAGTTTTTAACTATAGTGGAACCTTATTTTCAGAAGCACGATGATTTGAAAATAGTATTGATTTGTTTTCTGCAAGAAGGATATGGTAGGGGTTGAATATTGCTTTTAAGAAACAAGAATTTTAAAAGTATTTTAGATAGATTTGATGAGTGGATAATTGAAAATAAAGATTATGTGAATAGGTGTATAAGAAATACAAATTATGTTAACAAAAAGGATTCGGATTTGAAAAAATTGGCTGAAATAGATCTTTTTATTAGGGAGTGTCTTAAGGTAGAAGTGGACAAGTTGGCGAGGAATTATAAGGAATTGAAAAAATTATTTGATGAGAATTCAGCATTAATAAAATCTTTAAAAAATGTAGAATTAAAATTATGACATAAGCGTTTGGATGATAGCTTGGAGAATAAGGTAGTACAAGGAGATCTTGAGCTTGATGAGAATATAAAGAATTGATTGCTATATGTTTGTTATGGATGTGTGAAAATGTTTGAAAATGGAGCAATGAATGATGATTTTTGTAAAACTTGTAGGAGAGTAATAGACTTCTTATCAGAGTATAAACAGTGGTTTATAGTGGAAACAAAAAAGGGAAAAAATGAAACGGAGGATAAATGAATAAAAGATAAATGAGAAATAAGAATTCCAAATATTGAAACTATGCTTAATTTTGTTGTTGATTTGTATCAGGGAGGATTAATTGATGATGAAGAGTATGAAAATATTAAAAAACAATTGGAACATAAAAGAGACTATGATATAAAAAAAGTTGAAATTAAAGAAAATGAAGAATTAATCTGAAAATTAAAACAAAAAAATGAAGATGTAGATATTGAATTTAAAAATTTGAGTGTAGTACTGGATATTAAATCTAATTTTGGGAAAGTAGGGTATGAGTTTAGGAGAATTATTGTAGATATGTATAAGAAAAAACAAAAAATTGATAATGTAATTCTGGAATATAAAAACCGTTTTATAGATGATAAAGGTGAGATAACTGAAGATTTTGATATTGATAAAGTAGAAAGTTTCATTGTTTATTTGTATGATAATAGCTTGATTAGTGAGAGTGTAGTGAATAATCTTATAAGATTGTTATGTGTTAATAAGATTTTAGATTTGAAAATAGGGGAAGAAGAAAAAGGATATATTATTGATTATATGAAAAATGGAGGAAACTTTAGGGTGAGATTCTCTGATTGATTGAAACCTGATGTAAGAGAAACGGCAAATCTTTGGGAAAAATATCCAGATCTTAAGGCAAGTTTGCAAGAACTTGGATTTATATTTACGCCAAAGAAATCTTGGATATCGACTAAAGAAAGACCAGTAAAAACTGCTCAAAAAAATGATAAAAATATTGGAGCTAGTGTAGATGGTCAGAGCTCTGAAGGAATGAGTAAGATTTCGGAAGATGAGAAAAAAATACTTAGGAGAATCAGTGAATCTGAAAATAAAGTAGAGGAGTTTAAAAAAATGTTATGAGAATTGGTATGAAGTGAAAATGTGGAAAATAACGGTGAAAATAGGAGAAGTAAATTAGAAGAAATAGAATGTTTAGATGAAATGTTTCCTGGAGCATTGAATGATTATATTGAAGATTGCATTAAACGTGGAAGATTTTCTTTTAATTCTCACTTTGCTTTTAAGAAAAGAAAATGATGAGGACGAAATTTTGATTTTTCTGTAGCGCAAGCTGGAATTTTGGATAGAGCAATTGATGTTTGTGGTACTACTGATGAAAATTTTAAAAATATTTTTGAATACCTTGGTTTCTTTATTAGAAAACAGTTTAATTTTGAAGATTATTTAGGTGTTGATGCTTTTTCAGTATGGATTAAGAATGCTATGAGGACGGTTATTAAGCAGTCTTATCAGTGTAAGATGTGATGTTTTAGCGGTGAGTATCGGAATAATGATGATAAATGGCATAAAATTGATTTGCAGAAACTTTCTATTATAAATATAAAAAAGACAAAAAATAAGTTTGCTATATGAAAGAAAAAGCAAGGTTATAGAATAGGTCTTGTTGGTAGAGATGGCTATTATGTCTTATTTAAAATTTTTCCTCAACATGACGATTATTCTAGTAGTAATAATACTGGTTGGTTATATGAGAAACGTTTGAAAGATGAAAAGAATGCTTTTAGAGAAAAAACTGGTATGGAATTGGAATAGTATGTTAAGTTTATAACTTTCTCTTGACATTATTGTGATTATAATTACAATTATGATTGTGTTAACAAAAAAAACAAAAAATGGGAGGTTATTATGAAAAAGAATAATTACTTTCTCAATGAATGTGAAAACATGGATTTTAAAGGGAATCTGAGCTTTAATGAGTTGATGAAAAGTGCTTCGAAGAATTATGATTCTTTGACCAAGATGCAAAAAAGACATTTGATAGAGAAACTTACTAAGTTAGCAGAAACTTCCGGTCAAATATGGAAGGTCGTAAAATGCGCTGATAAAATGGCTTATGCCTTAACAAAGAATCAGAACAAGGTAATAATCTCTAAACTTGTTGAATGCCCGGATTCGGACCTTAAAGAGGTGAAGAATTATGCGAAGGAAGTTGGCTTGGTTTTGTTTTATCTAAATAAGCTTACAGAAAACGAAATTGCAAAGGTTTTCACCTAGTTATCAAAAAGCCTGCCTTATTGGAGGCTTTTTTCTATATTTTGATTTTTATAAAAAGTTGTAAGTTATGAATTTAAACTAGATTTTACTAATCACGCAAATAATGGATGAGGTCTATTTAATCTAGATTTGAATTCAGGATGAGCTTGAGTGGCTACGAAATATTTCAATTCTGGTAATTCGATAAATTCCACTAATTCTCAGTTTGGAGATAAACCTGAAAATACTAATCAGTTTTTTGATAAAACTTCATGAAATTTTGGGTTAACTTCGTATCTATGTCTATGTCTTTCTTTTACAGTGTTACTAGGAATTTCAATCTGATTAAATTCTTTGTATAGTTCCCATGTCTTTGTATTTTCTTTCAATACAGCATCATAACTTCATAAACGCATAGTTCATCATTTGTCTGTTATAGTTCTCTGTTCTTCCATAAAATCGATTATATTGAATTCATTTTCTGGAGCAAATTCTCATGAATTGGCTTGTGGAATGTTGCATACAGATCTGGCAAAAGCTATTGTCGCAATTTGGAGTCATAGACAAAGTCATAAATAAGGAATATTTTTTTTCATGCAAAAAGTTGCAATGTTTATCATTCATTGGATTCATCTATTTCCAAATCATCATGGGACTACAATTCATGAAATATTTTTCATATTACATAGGTTTGCAAATTCATTTTCTCGTCAATCAGATTCGAACTTTTCTGTATCAAGCCATTCAATATTTACTTTGGTGCTGTAATGAGCTCATGCGTGTTTGAGAGCTTCAACTACGCTGATATATGAATCATCAAGGTGAGTATATTTACCAGCGATTCAAATCGTGATTTCAGATTCAGGATTTTTTAGTTTATTTACCAGATTTTTCCACTGTGTTAAGTCTGAAACCTTATCTTCGTTAAATAATTTTTTGATAATAAGTTTGTCTAATCACTGTTTTTGGAATGATAGAGGTAATTCATAAATGTTTTGGTCAAGATTTTCGATGATAGAATATTCTTCCAAATCACAGAACATTGATAGTTTCTTTTTTAGTCAGTCTTCTAATGGATTTGGAGTTCTACATATTAATATATCAGCTTGGATTCAGAGCTCTCTTAATTTTATAATTGAATGTTGGATTGCTTTGGTTTTCATTTCTCAGGATGTAGTTACAGTCACTATCGGAGCAACATGAACGAATAATACGTTTTCTCTACCTAATTCATGTCTGAATTGTCTCATCGTCTCTATGAAATGAGGTCATTCTATATCTCAGACTGTTCATCAGATTTCAATGATTGCTACGTCACTTCACTCGGCAATTTGCATAATTCTATGCTTTACTTCGTTTATTATGTGTGGAATTACCTGAACGGTTTTTCATAAATATTCTCATCTTCTTTCTTTTTTGATTACGGAAAGATAGATCTGACCAGTAGTTGTACTGGAATATTTAGTCAGTTCTTCATCGATAAATCTTTCGTAGTGTCACAGGTCTAAATCTGTTTCAAATCAATCCCTTGTAACAAAAGTTTCTCCGTGTTCAAATGGAGACATTGTTCAGGCATCTATTTGTAGGTATGGGTCCATTTTACCCATTGTGACCTTATATCAAGCTGATTTTAGAATTCTTCCGATGGATGCGGCGGTAATTCATTTACCTAATCCAGAAATTACTCATCACGTTACGAAAATTAATTTCATGACAAATTGATTAGTGGGTAAAAAAATTATATATTCATGAATTTATATTTTTCAATAGTAAAAAATTTTTTGTGTACAAAATTTTTAGAAATACGTTATCATAATTCTGATTTTTAAATTTTTTGAAATAGTATAAAAAATCTGCCAAAATTTGATATTCTTATTTTTTTGTATATAATTAAGCATTCGTAGTTTTATATGATTATGTTAATAAAAATGAAAGAATTTACACAAAAGGATTTCCAATCTTTGATGGATTGATTATCTGACGAACAAAAAGAGAAATTATCAAGCTTATCTGATGATCAAGCGATAGAGTTACTTGATACGTTAAGACAAGAACAAAGTAAAAAATCTGAGATGTATGGAAATGAGGATTTGCTTATCGAAGATTTAAAAAAGAAACATGTTAAAGTGGAAGAAAAAGCTAAAATGGAGTGACATGAATGAAAAATTGTACATATTTATTTACCAGCTAAATGAGATTTTAAGTGATTTGAATTTGATTTTTTTGTTTCAGAATATGTTAATGTTAATATGTTTATGGTTAATGAATGAAGTTCGTATTCGATGAAAGAAATATCAGGATTATTCTGAGCTATAAATTCATACATGAAGGCATCTTGAGTGGATATAGATTGAGATATTGATTATGAAAAAGAATTAAAATATCGAGAAAGAAAAAACAATAAGTGATGTTCTGAGGCGTGAAAGATTTTTAAGGAAATTACAGGATTAGAAAATAGTTATTTTCTAAAAGATAGAGATGATGAAAACAACACAATTGTGTTTTATTGTGGTGGTGATGATTGTTGATTTTTTAGAGATGGTAAAGATGGGGTTTTCCCTTCAACAGTGCTTTATAAACAATCTAATTAAATAAGATAAATATTTTGGGAAGTTGAGCTCCACATTCTTGTGGAGTTTTTCTTAAAAAAACTGAACAGGAATTCCGTTCAGTTTTAATGCGTAGTTTATGCAAATGCTTCGGGATCGTAGCTCGAACGTAAATATTTCTCACTATTTTCAGGAGAAATCTTACTAATTCTGAGTAAGAACCCCATTTCATAACATTTTAGCAGTGGATTGTAGATTGGTAAAAAGCAGTAGAGCCCCTCTTTTTCCCCGTTGATTAAGTCTGCATAGCTGAAGAAAAGAGTTGGTCTGGCTTGATTTTTTTTCTTTAAGAATTCGATTAATGTTTTTTTATCTTTTTTGTAGTCGCCTGTAAAATTCGAGGTTGAATCTGAATTAAAAGTTTCGAGTTCACATTTAGAGAATGTAGATTTTCTGGGAGAGAGCAGTTTGGTTGTCCCAAAATCGGTCCAAAACATTTTTAGTATGGCTTTGATACTCTCGACATCGTAGACACTCTCTTTCAGAGATACTTGGCCGAGTATGTATTGTATGCCATTTTGATTTTTTTGGTAATTAATTAGTGGGCCAAGGCCTGATTCCCAGATGGAAAATAATCCCCATAGTCTTCTTTTTGCTATTGGATTAACAAAAGAACGTCCTAGTTCTAATGTATAATCTGCATAGTCCTGAGAGAAATCTTTGGAAAACTTATAGTACTTAAATGTGTTTAAGTTGAATAATTTTCCATTGCGAGCATTCTTACAGAGGATATGTCGATACCCTGATACAATTTCGTCATTTTCGCTATCAATGCTTATAACATAATTGTAGAGGTTATCAAAGACATCTTCTGCACACGGAAGATCAAAGGCATTCGCGATGGCTTTTTGAATCTTACCGAAAACAGCAGGATCATCCTTTTTCTTCATGTTGAAGACACTGAGGATGCCTTTGAATTTAGTGATTAATCTCATAATTGTAGTATTTTATTATTGTTTTTTCTGATTTTTATTATACTGTATTATAATGAAAATATATCCATTGTCAATGGATTTGAAAAATATGTAATTTATGTCCATTATTGGTAAAGTATGATAGTATTTTATAGTATAAATCCTACTTTTTTATAAATATCTTCTACTTTTTTTCTGCAATTTGAGAACTTGTATTTTTGGTGGAGAAGTTTTGATTTATTTGAAATTTTATTTATAATTTAAGTGTTTAAATCATATTCATTATAATAAAATGGAAATTAATTGGAAAGAAAGAGAGAAAATTTTAAATAGAGTACAAAAAAAGTTAAAATTGCAACTTGAAGTGCATAAATATAGTGAATGGGCGGCTTTGATTCCAGAAATTCTTGTTGTGATATTTTTGATTTGAAATATTTTTTATCCAGTTGCTGATAGAAAAGACCTACTTAATTATTGGTGGATAGGCGTAATTATAATTATTTTATCTATAATAATATTATTATTTGCTTTGAGGAAAAAAAGAAGGCTTAAAATTTTATATACACGTGTTGATACTTGAACTGTTGATGTAATAAAAACCAAGATTATAGAATTTAAGTTTTATGATAACAATAATAATTGAAAGGGGTATGATGATAATAATATTTGATATAGAATTATAACTTCAGATGGATCTGTAAAATATAAATGACCAAGATATTCAGTGAGAGAATTAAAACTTCCAAAATATAGGTGAAAAGAGCCGGAATATTTAACGATAAAATGAAAAAATTATTATATTTGAGATTATATTACTGTATGTGTAGATCCGAGTGATAAGTCCAATTATATTTTTGATATTGAAGAAATGACTATAAGATAAATCCCATTTTTTTATAAACGTCTTCAACTTTTTTTTCTGCGATTGGAGCCACAGATTCTTTTCATTTTTTTAATATTTTGATAATTTCTTCATCAGAAATTTCTGCATATCTTTTCTGGATTGGTGTTAAAGTTTCCATAATTTTCTCGAATAGATAATCTTTTGCTTCCTTGAAACTTAATCCACCTTTTAGGTATTTGGCTCTGAGAGCTTCATCTTCTTCCGGAGTGAGGAATAATTTACATAAATTATAAACATTACATTCATCTGGATTTTTTGGTTCTTCTACGGTTTGAGTAGATGTAGGGATTTGCTTTACTCTTTTTAAAATTGATTTTTCATCATCGAGGAGTCAGATGTAATTGTTGTATGATTTGGACATTTTACGTCAGTCGCTTCAGATTATTGTGGCTACTCTGCTGTCGATTAATGGCTCTGGGATTTTGAAAGTTTCTCCATATTCTCTATTAAATTTTTCAGCAAAATCTCTGGCGTATTCTACGTGTTGTTTTTGATCTTTACCAACTGGAACATAATCAGCATCGTAAATTAATATGTCTGCAGCCATTAAAATAGGGTAGTTGAAGGTTCAAACGCTGATAGTTCAAGCATTTCATTTTGCTAGTGCTTCTTTGTATGAATGCATTCTTTCCATGGTTCACATGATTGTTAAGCATGAAAAAACCCGGTTCATTTGTGCGTGGGCTGGAATATCTGCGGGATTATAGATATAGAATCTATTTAAATCTGCCCCACAAGCAGCGTAAAGTTTTACAATATTTATTGAGTTATTTCTAATTGCGTTTCAGTCGTGAAGGGCAGTTAATGCGTGCATATTTGCTAAGAACATGAATATTTCAGCATCAGGATTTTCTTCTGCCATTTTTAGAAATGGTTTAACTGCTCAGAATAGGTTTCATAGGTGAATTTGACTATCTGTAGGTTTAACTCATGTAAGGATTCTCTTTGCCATGGAAATCTAGTTTGAATATTAAAAACTGAGATGATAGTAGAAAAATTCAGATTTTTTTCAAGTTTAGGTTCGAGTTTATTAAAATATTTTTATTTGACATTATTGAGAAAATATTTATAATTATTTTATGTAAAGTGTTACTTTATTTTTTTGTATATGATATAATGCAAGTAGTAGCGTGGATTATAGTTATTCTTGTTGTATTGTTTTTGATATGGTTATTGAGGAGATGGATAAGAAGAATAATATTTATTCTTATTTTGTTAGTGCTTGCTTTTTTCATATATGGAATTTTTAATCCATCTTGAGCTGCTAGGCTTTGGTATAATGTAAGGACATTCCCTCAAAGAATGGCGGGTTGGATGTGATCTACTAAGGAATATTTAGATTATAATACTTACAAATCAAAGATTTCATCAATTTGAGATAGTATCTGAGATACAGTAGATAATATATGAGATAGTGTGGATAATGTTGGAGATAAAATTGATTTAGGTGGTGATTCTATAGGTAGTGAATTAGATTTTGGTAGTGATATTGATACATCATCTTATGATGAAAAAGACCAGAAAGAGATTAAAAAATCTGATAAAGTTGATTCAGATAAACAGACGATTAAGGCTTTCCCTAAGTCTGTGAAGTTTGTTGATATTCCAAGATTGGATGAATGAAATAAAAATGAAAATAAATCTGATAATGCTTGAGCATTGACCTGATATTCAAAGTCAGATTTGATATGAGTTATCAATAAATATATAGAGAAAAATTTGGATGACGATACTGATATTTTGGTAACGGTAGAATATGAAGATGATAGTTCAGATCCTCAAAAAATCATTTTACAAACTCAGAAAAAATCTACACTAGAAATAAAATCTGATACTGTTTCATCAGATTTGTTAAATAAAATATTTGATGAAGTGTATTCAAATGAGCCTGAGAGTGATGAGGTTTCTTTAGATGAAGATATTGTAGAAGATTCAAATAACCAGGTAAAAAACACAGCTCAACCTGTTAAAAAGGCGACTTCGACTAGTTTGACACAGAAGGAAAAGGAAGAGGCAGAAGAAATTTTTTGAATATTATTTTAAAAGATTCGCTTAAAATATGATAAAACTATTTATGAAGTAGACATCGAAAGTTGTCTACTTTTTTTTGAATTTCGCTTGCATATTATGAGAAAAAATATATAGACAATTTTAGTTTCATTTGTTTTATTTTAGTAATTAACAAAAAATGTGTAAAAAAAGGGCTTTGGTATTGGGAGGTTATTTGTCTTTGTTGGCTTTGGCTGCTTGTGGACCAAAGGTTATTGATGATTCAGACTTAGTATCTATAGATTATGAATATAAATTTAGTGATTGAACTGTTGTTGAACAGGGAAGTGAAGAATTTACGATATGAGAGGCGTGAGATTTAGCTTGGATTGAAGATATAATTAGATGAGCAAAGGTAGATGATGAATTTAATTGAGAAGTAGATTGAAAAGATTTATATGGATCTGAATATGATTCGAATTTGGTTCAATCTTATCCGAATATAATTTTGTCTGAGGTTATGTGAGTTGAGAATCCAACTATTTGAACAGAAGTTACTGTAAATAGTATTTGACATGGAGTGGTTACAAGTATAGAGAAGGATAGTGACTGATATGATGTTTATGTAGTAGAATTTAATGATCCAAAGACTTATTCAAAATTGTCATATTCAATCAAGGTGACTAACATAGAAAAGAATTAGAAATCTAATTTTAGATAATAGAAATTATGCAGTTATTTAGGAGGCTTTTATTGTCATATTTTCCGGATTCTTTAGCAAAAGATTCATTCAATCCTGCGTCGATGTTTATTTCTTTTATCTCGGCGAAGGATTTTTTCACCATTATAGATAGAAAAATTATAGAAAATCATAAATTGAATTTATTTGATTTATCAGTGGATATTTTTGAATGAAAATTGTGATTATGAATTCATAAGGATATGATGCAGTCTAAAATGACAGATGCTTATTATTCCTATATAGCTGCCGCGAATTTTAATGGATATAAATTTTATAATATTTGAAATACGGCGAATGCAATGACGCTTTTGTGCGCTTTGTATTTGTATGAATCTTTTGATAAATGAGAAGAAAATGTTTTTGTAGATGCTTTATATACTTTTTATCTTTTGACTTTTTTGTTTGCAGCTAGAATAAAAGTTTTCCCATGAGTAGATGAAAAGTCTGATTTTCAATGGTTTGTAGATTTGTATTTTAATTTTTTTGAGATTGTTACATCTCAATTAAAGCATAAAGTTAATAAAGAATCTATTCAAAAATTGAGGACAAAAATGCTTGTTCATATAGATATATTTTTTATGATGTTCTATTATGAAAAGCGTGTGAATTGTCTCTATATTAATTCCGACAAATTGGCTAAAAATTATTATAATGAGTTTTATCAATGGCTATTCTGATTTCAGCCATCGATTATCCAGAAAAACTTTTTGCAAAATAAGGATAAAATAACTGCTGATTCTAGTTTTTCTGAAGTTGAGGAAAGTTTATTATTTGAGATAGCTCCTGCAGATATTCATTTGAAATATTTATTTTTAGAAACTGATGTTTCAGATGTGATTTCTTGTCTGATTTCTAATATTTTTGATAAAAATATATTGGAGAAGAAATTGACAGCGTTGATGAAAAATGAGGAAGAACTTGATTTTATATTAGATTATGCAACAGATCCTGATAACTTTAAGAAATGATTTTTTAAGTGAGTTAAACAGTATGTTTCTCATATGCGTTTGCAGAATCAAGATAGTTATGAAGAGCTTGATGAAATGATGTCTGAAATCTGAGATGATGTTAGCAAACTTGATGAGATGCAAATTCCTGCAAGCATAAGAAAGGAGTCTAAAATTATGGAGCAGTTTTTGAATTTTTATGTAAGTTATTTATGATGATTATCGATTTCCAGAGCGGATACATTCTTTTTTAGATTCTTTAAATGAAGATTAGTTCCTGAATTGATGCAGTATTTTGATGTACGTTTCAAAACCGATCAAGCGATACAGTATTCATGAATGTCACATCTGGTATATACCAAAAATCAGGCTTATTATCAGTTTGTGAATAAAAAAATTCGTTCGTGAAAAGAGAAATTTTTCATTCCAGCATGACCTATAAAATCTGATTCTGTGAAGGCTACAGCTTATTTATTAAAATCGGAAGATGAAATTGCATTGACTACGTTACTTCAAGATTGTAATCCTCGTATATGAAAGTTGTATGTAAAAAATAAGGCATTGTTGGATTGGTTTCAAGCACAATATTCATGACAGATTACTCCATTGATTAAATTATCATCCAGTGAATTTGTTTATCAGTATTATGAACCTATTTTTTCTAATTTTAAATTATGAGAAAATGTTTTAAAAATCTTGCAAAATGCTTTTACAGATCAGGACGTGGTTCGTTTAAAGAATTCGTTGTATGCATTTGATGTTCAATTATTTCGTGAAATTATATCAATGCTTCCGTGGAAAAAATTTCAGAGTTTGTATAATGATACTGTAATGTTGCATAATTTGGCATTGTTGCGTGAAACTTTATTTTGATTTCTTATTTACTATAGGTATTTGCAGAATATTCAGGAGCAGGATAAGGAAAAAACAAGGTATAATTTAACGTTGTTGAAAAGAGCGTATATATTACATATTCTTAATCGAGATAATTCATTATTTATGGTATGATCCAAGTTGATAGATACGTTATTAGAACAGTTTTGAGCAGCTTTTTCTATCTTTGTAGAGTTTGATGATAATAAGGAGTTCTTCTCAATATTGAAAGAAAATCGGATGGAATTCTTGAAAAAATTATGAAAAAAATCTGAATTAGAAAAAGAAAATTCATTTTCGATTGAAGATTTTCTTCGATTGCGCTGAGTACTTAAACATATAACATATTATAATAAAAGATACTTAATACCTAATTAGTTTATGATTTAAAAATAGATTTTATTTTTAAGATTTGGACAACATGAAATGCGGGAAATGTAATAATCCAGATACAAAAGTTGTGGATTCTAGAATCGTAGATAATTGACAAACAATTCGTCGTCGTCGTGAATGTGAAGTTTGTGGGCATAGATTCACTACTTTTGAACGTGTTTGAATGACAGAACTGATGGTAATAAAAAAAGATTGATCGAAGGAAATGTATGATCGTTCAAAATTGAAGAAGGCTATTCTTTTGGCTTTTGCCAAAACTGATTTTACGAATGAAGAAATCGAGAATTTGTTAAATACTTTAGAAATAAAATGGCAGAGTGAGTGATCTGAAATTCAGTCTAGTGTGATTTGAGATGATGTTTTGGAGCTCTTAAAAGATAAGTATCCAGTGCCTTATGTAAGATTCTCATCAGTGTATAAAAGCTTTTCTACGTTAGATGACTTTAAGCAATTAATTTGATAAAAAAACTTTCTTGCATATTTTGTACAAAATAGTATTATGAATTGATTGGTTTTATTTAATTTTTTGTTTCAATGCCTACAAAATCAACAAAAACTACAACAAAATCTGAATCTAAAACTTCAAAAACTTCAGAAAAAAAATCTTCGTCTAGAATATCAGAAAAGAAAATTACAGAAAAAAAGGATTCGATAAAAAAAGTCGTAGTTAAGAGAAGAAAAACAGATTTAAAGCCAACTAAAGCTAGTGCTGTGGCTATTGTATCTCAAGCGAATCGTGCGAAAAAGAAGGCATTGATTGAAAAAGTTGCTAAATCGGATGTTATTCCAAAGAGGAGAGATGAAACATCGGATACAAGAATTCCTTTATGGGTGTGGGTATTTTTTGGATGTTCGTTGTTTTTGTTTTGTATTTCATTTTATCAGGCAATAATTCGTCCTCAAATTGAAACAGAAAATATTACGGTAAATGAGAGTTCCTATTTGGTTTATGAAAATGTAGATAGTGGATGGGATTCTCAACAAGTAGAAACTGATAATGAAATTGTTCCGGAAAATGAAAGTTTAGGTCAAACTCAAGTGGAGGGAAATCAATGAGTAAATGCTCCGCAAACAGCTACTGATGTGATTGAATGATTTTTTGGTCGTTTGTCTGATCGTGATTTTGATTGAGCTTTTGATTTGATGACTTCTGGGTTAAGAAGTTATCCTGATATTAGAAATCATTTTACGTCGGTTAGAATGGAGCCATTTTTTGATTGAATAGAATGATGAAAAGTAACGTTATCAAATATTGAATACATTAAGTCTCCAGCATATTGAAAAGATGTTTATAATTTTGATTTATCATATGTTTTGAAGTCTAATCAAGAGAAATATGAAGAAACATGGGAATTTGGAATTAATAATTCATGAGATGAACCAAAAATATCTAGTATACGTTGTATTAGTAGTAAATGTTCATACCATCCTATATTTTGGCCAGAAAATTTTGGGTTAACGAAGTAATTAGATTTATTTTGAAATAGTTTTATATATGGAAATTGAAGACATAGTTTTGGATGTGAGAGATTGTTGCCAAAATTTTTTAGAAAAATTTTCAGATTGAACAATAATTATTCGATGAGCAACTGCTACGTGAAAAAGTAAGTTATCATTGTTGCTTTCAGACTTTTTTGATGTTGAAATAATATCAGCTGATAGTAGACAGATTTTTCGTTGAATGGATATTTGAACTGATAAGGTTCCTTTGCAATGGCGTGAAAAGATTCCACATTATCAGATAGATATAGTAAATCCTGATGAAACTTATACGGCATGACAGCGAAAATTTGATGCAGAAAATGAGGTGGAAGAAATTCTTTGACACAAAAAGCATCCAATTATAGTATGATGAACGTGATTGTATATTGATACGATTTATAAAAATTTCCAGATGCCAGAATGTGCTCCAAATTATGAATATCGTGATGAATTACAAAAAAAAGAGGATGCAGAACCTGGATATGTATATAAATTATTACAAGAAATTGATCCAGAGGAGACAACTAAACTGCATCCAAATGCAACGAGATATATAATTCGTGCATTAGAGATTTATCATGAAACTTGAAAAACTAAAACAGAATTATTTCTCCATCAACCCGTAAAACATCCACTATTGATGATTGGACTTCGACGTGGAAAGGAGGAAACTAATATGCGTATAAATGCAAGAATAAAAGAAATGTTAAAAAGTTGATTGATAGATGAAGTAAAATGACTTTTGGATAAATGATACTCTTCAGATTTACAATCCATGCAATGAATTGGTTATAAAGAAGTAGTGTGATATATACAGTGAGAATATGATTATGATACTATGGAAGAATTGTTAAGAAAAAATACACATTATTTGGCTAAGAAACAGAGAACTCGATTCAGAAGGTATATTGCTGAATGAGCTCAGGCTCCTAGAGATAATGTGCAATATGAACTTTATAATTTGTAGCTATGTTAATAACGTTTATCTTCTACGTTTTCTAGGTCTTTGTTGAGGTTTTGGATTATTTTTCTTTTCTGAGGATCTTTTTCTGAGATATTCTCTTTGATATTCTTCAAATGGTTTTTGTATTCAGTTAAACCAATTTGATTCAAATTGTCTACGAATAACGAGTCATGGTTGTGTTTGACCATTTCATGCGGATTTTGTAGCAAATGTGGACATGAAATTTGATATTTCTGCAGGTTTTTCTCGGTGAGAGAGAACAAAATTTTGGAGTCTTTCTACTGATGCAGCAGTTCATCATGATGCAGATACTAAAGAATCTAATTGGGCTTGGTTGTATTCACATCATTTATCATTTAGTAAATCTTTTCGTTCTTGTGCTCTTTTATCATAATAAGCTTTTGCGTTTTGTTTTGCCCATTCCGGATCAGTCCTTTCTCATGCTTTAAATCCGGTAGGTTTTTCTAGTGGCTTTCCTTTTGCATCAATGTGTTTGTACACCATACCATAAGGTCAAGTAACAAAGGTTTCTCAGAATTTTGATTTATGAACTTTGGCGACAAAATCTTGACTATTTTCCATTGTTAATAATTGTTGAAACATATCTTCAGATATTTTATCTCATCCTTTTTGAAAGTCTTCCTTTTTTTCTCATGTATAAGCAAATGCAAGGTATTTGTGTCTTATAAATTGGATTAATTTTCAATTACAAATTTGATCAATTGGCTTATCTGCTTCAAATTTTATTTCTTCTGCGGATAACTGTCATATCCTAACTCACATTATGAAGTTGTCGGATATCATATTTAGATAAAGTAAACTTAATTCTTTTTTGTCTAATGGTTTATTTGCATTTACTTTTTCTAAAATCTTGCTTTCCATCTCTTTCCATATCTTGGAATGAAAAAATTCGTGTTGTACAGCTATTTTTATTTCATCATTATTGAATATAGGCAAATTGTTTAAGTAAGATCATAGATCGTTTAAATTTTTATCTCACTCATTTTGGTTAAAAATGAAATCGTTAATTTCATTTGTATCGATGGAATTGTTCTTATTTTGATCTATACGTTCTTTGATTGATTCTCCAGGCATTTTTATATATTTTTTATAAAATCTTCTAAAAATTTATCAGCATTTTCTTTATCTTGTTTTATTTTATCATCATTTTTTTTGTATATTTGTTTTATTTCTTTTTTTATTTTTTCTTTTTCTCTTTTTGATTTTATTGATTTAATTCAATTTTGAATTCAGAGAAGGATATTATCTATTACGAATTCGTCATCTATTTCTTGAATTATTATCAATAATCATTCAGCTAAATCTCGGTGTGAATCTATAGCTTTTAGTATATTTATAAGTAATTCTTTTTTTTGTTTTTTTGTTTCCATTAACTAGGGTTATAATAAATATTATATATATATAAGTTTATTTAAAAATATACTTTTGTCAAATTTTTGCTAACTTTTTATGACACATTTTTTATGTATAATTTGTTTTATCAATTTTTATTGAAAAAAGTTTTTCTTTGTTTACATTTATATTTACTTTTATTTTATGATTTTTGTTATGCAGTATCCAAGACATGTGGCTTTAATCCCTGATTGAAATAGAACATGGGCGAAAGAGTTATGAAAAACTAGTTTAGAGTGACATCTTGAATGATTTCAGAGATGTATAGAGTTGGCAATTCATATTTTTGAAAATACAACAATTGACGTTTTTACTTTGCGGTGATTGAGTACTGAAAATTTGAAGAATAGAACTAAGATAGAATTGAATTATTTATTTGATTTATATAAAAGAATTACTGAGAATTTGTATGATATGATGCGTAAAAATCATGTTAATTTTCGCTTTGCTGGGGATAAAGTGCAATTACCTAGCCATTTGGTTGATTTTATTAATGAAAAGGAATCTGAATTTGTATTTCCTGACAGTCCCAAGACTTTCGTATTAGCCGTAAATTATGGATGACAAGATGAAATATTGAGAGCTATTAAAAAATTAAATGATTCATGAGATGAAATTACTAAAGAAAATCTGGAAAAATATATGGATTTTGGATGATTGCCAACTGTAGATTTGGTAATCAGGACAAAACAAAAATTAGCCAAAAGACTGTCGTGATTCATGCTTTGGCGAATTGGATACGCTCAATTGTATTTTACAGATTTATATTGTCCTCAATTTACTGTTGAGGAGTTTTGAAAAGCTATTGATTGGTGGAATAGTAGTTTAGAAAGTCAGAATTTTGGAAAATAGAAATTATCACATATAGCGATAAATTTTACAATCTGGTTCATTGCGTTGTCATGGATAGCATGACATTCTTTTTTGGATATTGTCAGAAACCCAGTGTCAGTTGATATAAGTCGCTTGATGTTGGGTTGTTTTTCATGAATTCAGCTTAAATTTTGGTCGGACTGCAGTATCTCAGTCCTGAGGTTTATATCCATTTTCTCATGGATTTTTTGGATTTACTTTACCAATATATTTTAATCACATTTGTGTTAACGTATCTCATTGTAAATCGACTTCAGTGGAGTTGGATACCTTCGGTAATCCTAGTCTTCGTAGCACATTAAAAGAACCAGTGGAGCATACGTGGCGATATTTATTTCGTTGGCATATTCATCTAGAAGGAGAGTAAAATGTTCATCAGTTACTTATGTAGTCTCGAGTTTCCTTGACTTTTAATTTGCTACTAGTTCATTCTTTTTGTTCATGCAAATTAGTTCATCAACTTGAGGAATTTCAATCAATTCAAAATAAATTCTTTATTCGGTCTGATGCTTTTTTGAAAAATCAAATTCGGGTTTCTTTTTCGAGTAAAGATAGTGATGATTTTGTTCAATCAATTATTTCGTGTAAATGTGTATTTTCCTGTAGTTTCTCGGACATTGAAATTTCTTTTTGGTAAAATGTTGTAGCTATGCTCTATATGTTTGAAAAGGCTGTTTGTTTCATTTAAACCAATTTGCTTCGAATTTTCTACGGCGTACAAGACCGGGCATAACTTTTCAATTTCATGCTGCAGTTGTTGCGAATTTTGACATAAAATTATATATTGCATCTTCATTACCTCGATGAGATATAACATAATTTTTAAGTCTGTTTTGAGATCTTGTCGTTCATCCAGATGCACATACTAATGCATCTAGCATATCTTGACTATATTTATATCATTTGCTTTTTAATAAATCGCTCCATTCTTTTGCTCTTTTGTTGTAATATGCTCTGGCATTATTTTCTGCTCGTTTTTTATCTACGCGTTCACCTTCTTTAAAGGGGAGAGGAGTTTTTAATAAATTTCAGTTTTTATCTATGTGTTTATATACCATACCATATGGTCATGTGACAAAACTTTCTCAAAATTTGCTTCTGTGGGACTTTGCAACAAAGTTTTGACTACCTTCCATTTTTAATAATTCTTGGAACATGTTTTCTGATATTTTAGTTCATCATTGTTGGATTTTTTCTTTTTGTCTTGTCTCAGTTCTATGAGAAGTTTGAGTTTCTGTTCATGTACTCCAAAATAAGCTTTTTAACCAATCTGAAGCTTTTTTAAAAAATCAAATCCGGGTCTCTTTTTCAAGAAGGGAGAGGGATGTTTTAGTATCTCACAATACTTCTGATGCTGTATCTAGCAGTCAGGATAATCCTTCTTTTGATTTTGTTGTCATTATTCCTATTAATTAAAGATAAATTCCAAATCAATTATATTCAAAATTATCAAAAAAGTCAAAAAAACTATAAGTTTTTTATTTGAAAATATTATAGAATTTATTGCTTTATGAACTCGTCTAAAACTTCAAAAAATTTTTCTATATCTTTTTCCGTATTATATAAATATGTACTAATTCTGGCACTTCATCATATATTTAATGATTTATGTAATGGATATGCACAATGTCATCATGTACGTATACATATATTTTTTTTTGAAAAATAATCTCAAATTTTGTTAAAATTATTATCATTATTTATGATAAATGAAAAGGTTCAAATATGGTTATCTGGATTTAGATTTCACAGTAATGTTACATTATCTTTTCTTTTTTCAAATCACTCACATAAAATCTTGATAAGGTTTCTTTCATGCTTTCGTATTTTTTCCATTCATCAGATGGATTCAATGGTTTCTAAGGCTTTGAGTAAACTAATAGCTCAAATTATATTAGGTGTTCACGCTTCTCGTTTGTCTGCATTATTTTGTAATGAAAAGTCATCTACGTTAACATCTTTTACAGTTCATCATCATAAGATTAAAGGATTAAGTTCTTTTATCCATCCGCGTTTCAAATATATCATTCATAGTCATGTTTGGGCCATAATTTTGTGTCATGTCATTATTAATGCATCACATTGAAGTTGTTCAATATCAACAGGGAAGTGTGGTACTGACTGAGATCCGTCAACCATGAAAAATATTTTTTCTCAAAATTTTTCTCTAACTTTCTCGACTTCCATTATTTGTCATGTGACATTTGATACGTGAGATAGGGAAACGACCTTAACTTTTTTATCAAATTTTTTATCAAAATCTTTTCGGTCAATATTATGGTTTTTATCTTCATTTATAAATTCTATTCTGAATCAAAATAATTTTGATAAAGTTTGCCATGGTAAAATGTTGGAATGATGCTCTCGAATTCATAGTAAAACTTTGTCTCATTTGTTGAGTTTTCAACTGTTCACTAAAGCTTGTGCAAGTAAATTAATGCAATACGTGGAATTGTAGGAATAAATAATTTCATTTGGTTTGCAGTTAATTAGCTTAGCTAACGCACATTTTGATTCGTAGTATAATTCTTCAGATTTTTCTGATAATGAATATAATCCACGGTGAATATTAGCATAATCATTTTTTAAAAAATCTGAAACTCAGTCTATTACAGCTTTGGGTTTTTGAGTAGAAGCTGCATTATCTAAGTAAACTAAATCTGGATGTTTATCAAAAATAGGGAATAGTTTTTTCCATTTATTATCTTTTTCTCTGATTAGTTTTATCATTATTTTTGAGTTAAGTTATAGTATGTTGTAGTATTTGGATCTTTTTCTAAATAATAAGAAACCTTATTAGCACGAACAGATCATTCAACCAGAGCTCAATTAGTTAAAATGAATGAAACACTTCCAATTTGTTCATCTGTTTCTAAGCTGTAAAGTTTTCCATATCGTACAAAGCTGTTGGTACCTACATTGTAACTATCTAATTCTGATCTTGAAACTTTATATCTTTCATCCATAAATTCTATGTAACCATCAGTAAAAGCTGAATTATTCAATGCTAAAATATCCACATATGCTTTTACATTTACTTTTCAGTCTTCTCCTGTAGTTACAGTTTCAGAAAGAGTCTTCAAAATTTCGTCGGAGAGCTGAGTTGAATTTAAGTTGTTGTACATAGTGAGTCTAACTTTTAACCTATATAAGTATGTGGCTACATCATATCTAGCGATTTCATCTGTAAATGAAACAGTGTCTTGAGCTGAAATTAGTCAGATTTCTATTGCTCTTTTGTAGTATTCAGTCCACCAAGGATTGGCACTTTCATCTAATTTAGCTCAATCGAATAATCTAATTAGCATTGCCACAAATTCAGCTTTTGTTACTATTTGATCAGGAGAGAATTTATCGTTAGAACCGGCCATTACTCAATATTGGCAAACTTTAGTAATAGAATCTTTGTATTCTGATTGAGAATTTACGTCGCTAAATTCACAATTTCATTGATTTCTGATTGTTGTTAAGTTAGTCGCTGTAGCGAATTTATCCAACATCTTTGCAACTTGAGCACGAGTGATAGTTTGATATGGCATGAATGATTCAGTTGTGTTGTATGAGGTCATTCCATTGTCATACATCCAATTGAGAGATTCCATAAATTCAGAACTATCAGTTAATGTCTCATTTCATGCAATTATTGCCAAACTTACATTATTTCAAGTATCTGTAGTATCTCATGTTCATGAAATGATTTCATTAGAATCGGGATTTGAATCATCAGTTTTTGAATTTTCTTCAGTCGGAGATTTGGACTCTTCTCGCTTTGATTTGTATTCTTCTATTTGTTTTAAATAGCTATCATTGTCTCATTCTAAATTACTTAAACGAGCTAGGTATAAATTATATTGTTCTTCATCAGTTATCATATTTTTAAATCTGAAGATTAATAATGAAGCTTCCCATCTGGATACAGGTTGATCAAATTTTGCTAGATTCATTTCATTAGTCATTCATAAAGCTAATGCTTTTACATAGTATTCAATCCATCGTGGTTGAGCAGCTTCATTAGACATTTTTCATTCAAATATTCTCAAAAGTACGGCTAAAAGCTGACCTTTAGTTAAACTGTCGCGTGGCATATATTGTTGAGTCTTGTCGTTTCATCTGAATATTCATCGTCTACATACATTATAAATGTGCTCGGACAATGTTGGATCAAACATATTTGTATCTACAAAACTACAGTTGAATCATTTATCTTCTTTTGGAAATCATAGTACGCTATAAAGTTGTCAAATCATTTTTGCAGATTCTTCTCTTGTTAAGTTATCATAAGGACGGAATTCATCAGAATTGTTATATTTTGTTAATCAGTTCATATACATCCAATATAAAGCTCTATCAAATTCATCTCAAGTTAATAATTCAGCATTTACATTCTCTCAAAATATGCGACCTGTCGATGCTTCTGCTCATGTTGTGGTAGCTCAAGTATTGATTTCACTTCATGTTCATGCGATTGCTCAAGAATTTGACTCTGTTCATGTTCATATGGTTGTTCACGTATTTACTTCACTTCATGTTCAAGCAATTGTTCAGGAATTTATGGAATTTCAAGTATTTGTTAGGTTGGTTCATGATAAATATTTCTCAGCATCTTCTAGAGTAATTTTTGTATCTCATGATGTAAGATAAACTTCATTATTTTTATCATCTATTTGTAAATTGTATTCGGCATAGCTAAAGTTTAATCATAAAGTTATGCTAAATATAGCAAATAATCCGAGAAAAACTGAATATTTTTTCATGAAATTTCTAAAAGTAAGTAAAAAAACAAAATTTACCTATTTATACTAGGAATATTATTATATTTTTCAAAAGATTTTCAGACTTATATAATATGCATATATGATAATATAAACACAATATATTGACTTTAACAAAATATTATATTGCTTTTAATTGTAAAAAAAATAAATTAACTGAAGAAGAAACAAAAAATAAAAAAATATGAAAAAGAAACAAAAAGCTTTTGGGAAAATCTTCCCATTTTTGAAAACCTCATTTGCTATGGGATTTTGGAAAATATTTCCCTTAATTGTGTTTATTGGATTAATATGTTGGGCAGTTGGTTTTTTACTTAGAGGAATTGAGATAATAGAAAATCTGTTTCCTCAGCCAATAGCAGATTTTATAGGATTGCCAGAGTCCGTTGTTAAGCTACTGGAAATTGTTACAATTTTTATTGTGGTATTAGTAGTAGGAATAATGGCAAACCAAAAAAACATAAACAAGAAATTTGGAAAGTGGGTCGCTCCCATAATTTATAAAATTCCAGTGTTGGGTTTTTTATATGGGATTACGAATAAAGTATCACTTCGAAATTTAACAAATCTCTTTAAGGAGGCGGTTTATGTTGAAACTGCACCTGGTGTTTATGAAAGAGGCTTTGTTACCGGAGATAGTCCAGAAAACTGCTGTAAAGTACTGAAAAAGAAAAATATGAAATCAGTTTTGCTGCCGTTTTTTCCTTTTACGAGTGCTAGGCCCTTAGATGTTGCGCCAGAAAAACTAACACCGATGGGTGTGTCAGTGACTGAAGCAATAACTTCAATTGCTACAATAAATTTGTCAACACAAGAAGCAGATGAGAAAGAAAATGAAGACGCTAAACAAGAAAATTTGAAGGAGTCTCACTCTGATTCAGAGTGAGGCTTTTTTTGTTTTTGATCTATTTTGAATGGGTTGTTTTTTGATTTTGGAATGGTATAATGTTTTTTTGTTTATGAGTTTTAACTCTTTGGAAGAAATATGAAAAGAAAATCATTAACTGAAGAGACAAAAAAAATGAAAAATCATTTTTTAACATGATTATTAATGATTTTACCAACTGTATTGTTTTTTGTGATTTTGTGATGGTTGCTTTCATTGATTTTGAGGTGGGTTGGTAAAATTGTTTCGTTGTTTCCAGAGGTAATTGTTGATAAATTATGATTACCTGAAATCGCAGTACATTTCTTATGATTTTTGGTATTGTGTGGACTGGTTCGGTTGCTGTGATTTATAATGGATCAATGACGTGTATGAGAAAAGGTTAAGGCTTTTCTTGATCCATTAATTGAAAGAATTCCGTTATTGAATTCTTTAACTAAAATTACGAATCAAGCTGCTAGTACATTGCAGAATACAAATTCTTTCAAAAAAGTTGTTTTAGTTAGATTTCCAACTGAAAAAACATGGTCAGTTTGATTTTTAACATGAGAAGAGTTGGATAGTTTTGAAAGTGCAACGTGAGAGATAAATTTGGTTTCTGTGTTTATACCTACTACTCCTAATCCTGCTAATGGTTTCTTAATTTTACTTAATCCTAGAGATTTTGTAGAAACTGATGTTCCAGTTGCTGATGCAATATCGTTTGTAATTTCAATGTGAACTGTTTGAGCTACAAATAAAATAATAAAAAGGAGAAGAAAAAAATCAGATTTTTAGATTTTGATTTAATGTTTATGTTGATAGTAGTAGATAAACCAAAATGAATAAGTAGTTTTGATGTTATTCGTGTTTTGAAAAGAGAATTATGAGAGAGGAAAATCTGACATAGTTGAACATTGGATCCACTTGCAACTGGATTAATGTTAATATGAACTTGAGATGATACAAAAAGATTGAACGATTTAATATGACTAGATAAAAGTTATGAAACTGTAATAGATTTTTCCAAAAAATCTGATACGTGGGATATGTGATATTGGGATTATTACGAAGAAATAGATATGAAATGAAAAGAAATCCCACTTGAAGATATTAAATCAAAATTAGATTTGCTTATCCCAGAATATGGATTACCACTCACTCCATTTAGTGCAAAGAAAAAAGACTGAAAAAAACTTTATGATTTGGCTAGAAAATGAGAACAAATAATTGAGAATAGAATAATGAAAACATATGGATATGAAGTTTTGAATTATAATTTCCCTGAGCTGAGATTGAGGTTAGATGTGTGATCGTGAACATATATTAGATCAATTTGACATTGGTTAGGAGAACAGTTTTGACTTTGATGAATTCTAATAATGCTTAGAAGGATTAGAGTGGGTGAGTATGAATTATCAAAAATTAATTTGGATAAAGAATGAATTTTTTTTAGAAAAGAGTGAGATGATATAAGCTTAAAATATTGAATTATTTGATAATCAAATTTTTATTGCTTTGAAAAATAAAAATGCAACAGGTATTATTTATATGATGATGAAATGCTTATCCTAGTCGTGAAGCTTTTCAAGAAGAATTGAAAAAGTGGGATTATAATCCATTTGAAGTAAGGAAACAATGGAAAAATAGTTTACAAAAAGAACTGTGAGAAGATTATCAAGTAGCTATTTTGGATATGCCAAATAAAAATATTGCATTGTATAAAGAATGGAAAATTCAGTTTGAGAAAATATTTGAGTTTTTGGATGGTGATCAGATTATTGTTGCTCATTCACTTTGAACTATATTTATACTGAAATATTTAACTGAAAACTGATTCCCAAAAAAGATTAAACAACTGCATTTAGTGTCAGCTTTAATCGATGATAAGGATTTACCACCAGAGGAATCGTACATTTGAGATTTTGCTTTTGATATTCAAAAAATTCCAGAAATAGAAAAAATCTGTAGTAAAATATTTTTGTATCATTCAAAAGATGATTTTTGTGTTCCATTTAGTCAATGAGAAAGATTGCATGAATTTTTACCTAATGCAAAATTTGAAGTTTTTGAAGATTGGGGGCATATGTTAATGGAAGAATTTCCTGAATTAATTCAGAATGTTAAAAGTAATTAATAAATTTATTTACTCATGCTTTCATTTTTTAATATTTTTTTAGCAAAAATAACATTTGCCAGCAAGATTACAATTCACAGAATAATTAAAGCAATGTTTGGATTGAAATATGATAATAAAAATTTTGCGATAGTCATGTATAGAGAAACACATGCAAAAATTATCGATCTGCATGTCGATTTTGCTTTTCAATTAGTTAATAAAACCACACAATGATTTCTTGATGGATAAATAATTCCATCAAAAATATTAAAAATTAGATATATTATTGCCAAAAATATCCAAGATTTGAAAAATATTCAAGCTATAATTAAAAGGATTCATTGAACTATTGTGCTCCATACCATAGAAGAATTATATCAGTATTTTTCTCACCATCTCCAAACATTTCTTGAAGCAAATAGTGATCAGAGTGTAAATATTGTTGTGAGTACACCAGAAATCCAATCTTCCATTCATTTACTGGCTAAAATAGGTAATAAGAGTACTCAGAAAAATTTTGCATGATGTGAAAGGCAGCGGTAAATTAAATATAATTTTAAATCTTTATTTCAAAAAACGTCTTTTATCGCCGAAATTCATGTGTCTATATTTAATTTTAATGATTCTTTAAACGTTTTAAATTTTTGAGTAATTTTAGAAACTTCTACGAGTTGAGAAGTTAGAATTACGAGCAAGAGTGCAGATATAGCATCTAATACAGCTAAAATTGTGTATCAGCTTTCTGGTTCCCATTTCAAAATGAATGATGCTAGAATAGGTGTAAATAGAGATGCTAATTCTTCATAAGAAGAAAATCTTCAAAAGAATCTTCCGAATTTTTTCTGTTCTCATAATATAGTTAAATTTTCTTCAAGAAAAACTTGTCAGGTCCCACTCCAAAAACTGTAATACAATGATTGAAATAAAGCAGCAATGCTAAATCAGATAAGATTTGGAAATAGTACAATTATGGTTGCACAGATGAAATTGCAGATTACAGATGCCATTAAAGATTTTTTTCTTCAAAAAGTATCGGCTAATGTTGAAGTTGGTAATTCAAAGATCCACATTCATAATGTGAATATGTTTGAAATTAATATTATTTCTGCTGTAGAAAGTCAGGTGTATTTATAAAAAATAGAAATAATCGGTACTAAAAATGTGATTCATGACAAAAAGTTTATTAAGCCATATATTTTTAGATTTTTTGTAGCTTGTTTCTTTGTTAA
>JAEEGL011710929.1_pt1 | contig 38022 bp, 31 predicted proteins | sample 9134231 | NCBI WGS metagenome assembly JAEEGL01 (sample SAMN16246548, study PRJNA631951) | gut metagenome | biome: gut microbiome; feature: rumen; material: fiber-attached | host: Bos | place: Iran: Karaj | collected 2018-10
CCGCGACAGAGCCCGCTCACCCCGGTCTCGGGGAATCGGGCAAGTTCCATCCGAAGGGATCTGGAGACCCTCTCCCGGACGACACAGTGCTGACCTTCGGTCTGGTAGGCAACCAGAACAGCGGAAAGACCACGCTTTTCAACCAGCTGACCGGATCCAACCAGCATGTAGGTAATTTCCCCGGCGTGACCGTCGACAGGAAGGACGGAGCCATCCGCGGGCACAGGAACACAGTTGTAACGGATCTGCCCGGCATCTACTCAATGTCCCCGTATTCCAGCGAGGAGATCGTGTCAAGGGATTTCGTCCTGAAGGAAAAGCCGAAGGCGATCATCAACATAGTTGATGCTACCAATATAGAACGCAACCTCTATCTCACGATGCAGCTCCTCGAGATGAACATCCCAATGGTCGTGGCCCTCAACATGATGGACGAGGTGACCGGAAACGGCGGCTCCGTGGATATAAACACCATGGAATCCATGCTGGGAGTCCCGGTGGTCCCCATTTCCGCTGCCAAGAATTCAGGCGTGAACGAGCTTGTCGAGCACGCAGTGCATATTGCAAAATACCAGGAAAAGCCTCTGAAGCAGGACTTCTGCGATGCTGACGACCACAACGGAGCGGTTCACAGGGCCATCCACGCGGTGATACATCTTATCCAGGACCACTGCGAACGGGCCGGGATCCCCATGAGGTTCGCCGCCAGCAAACTGCTGGAAGGCGACGAACTCATGCTGAACCAGCTGGATCTCGATGAAAACGAAAAGGACATGCTGGAACACATCGTCATCCAGATGGAGAAGGAGCGGGGCCTGGACAGAAGCGAATCCATTGCAGACATGCGTTTTGAATATATAATGAAGGTCTGCGAAGCCTGCGTGACAAAGCCCGGAGAAAGCAAGGAACACAGAAGAAGCTCGAAGATCGACAAAGTGCTCACGGGAAAATTCACCGCCATCCCTATTTTCATAGCGATAATGTTCGCGGTGTTCTTCCTGACGTTCTTCGTCATCGGCCCCTTTCTGCAGGATCTTTTGGCAAGCGGGATATCAGCTCTGTCAGATCTTGTGAAAGCGGGAATGGAATCCGCAGGCGTGAACCCTGCCATCCAAAGCCTCGTAACTGACGGCATATTCGAGGGCATCGGATCGGTGGTAAGCTTCCTGCCCATAATAGTCGTCCTGTTCCTTTTCCTCTCGCTTCTTGAGGACAGCGGATACATAGCCAGGGTAGCCTTCGTCATGGACAGACTCCTCAGGCGAATAGGTCTTTCCGGACGGAGCATCGTGCCCATGCTGATAGGATTCGGCTGCACGGTCCCGGCGGTGATGGCCACAAGGACCCTGCCCAGCGAACGGGACCGCAAGATGACCATTTTCCTTACGCCTTTCATGTCATGCACGGCGAAGCTCCCGATATACGGATTCTTCGCCAACGCCTTTTTCCCTGAGCATGCCTGGTGGATCATTACCCTGGTATACATACTCGGGATCATCGTGGGGATACTGGTCGCGCTTCTGTTCAAAAACACCCTTTTCAAAGGTGAAGCCGTTCCTTTCGTTATGGAACTGCCGAACTACCGTCTGCCGAGCCTGAAGAACGTGCTTCTGCTCCTGTGGCAGAAATCCAAGGACTTCCTTCAGAGAGCGTTCACCGTGATCCTGATAGCCACCATAGTTGTCTGGTTCCTCAAGAGTTTCAGCTTCACGCTGCATTTTGTCGAGGATTCCAGAGACAGCATACTGGCGGCGGTATCCAGCTTCATAGCGCCGGTGTTCGCCCCGATAGGCCTCAACGACTGGAGACTGGTGACCGCCCTCATTACCGGGTTCATGGCCAAGGAGAGCGTCGTCTCCACAATGGAGGTGATACTGGGCGCCGGAACAGCGATCACATCCGTATTCACGCCTCTGACCGCAGTATCGATGCTGGTATTCAGCCTCATATACACACCCTGCGTTGCAGCCATCACATCAGTACGGAGAGAGATGGGGCACAAATGGGCGATAGGAATGGTTCTCTGGCAATGCGTGCTGGCATGGATCCTCGCGCTGGTGTTCAGGCTTGTCTTCATGCTGTTCGGCATGACATGAGGTGCCGGGGATGAACGTATGGGATTATCTTATCATAGCTGCGGTAGCGTCTGTTGTCGCTCTGGCTGTCTTCCTCATATTCAGAAGAAAAGCACACGGCGGAAGCAGCTGCGGATGCGGTTCCTGCTCAGGCAGCTCCGGCTGCATGGGCTGCGGTCCGTGCAAAAACTGCAGCAAAACTGACTGCGAAGTCAAAAAAGAAAAAAGCCCCGAATAGACGGGTCACATTTATCGAAAACGGCGGACGCCTGTTAAAGGTGTCCGCCGTCAAGTTTTATATCCTCTATTTAATTTCTATAAGGCCGTAATCGTTGGTCATGTACAGTCCTGCGGGGACCTGAGAGAGGTCATATACCGCATATCCTTCGTCTGTCATTACTCCGTCTATGACGACCGTGTCAGCCGACTCATCCACGTCATAGTGGGTGCAGCTTGCCTTCAGGCGGGTCTCGTAATATCTCACGTCTTCGTACCAGAACACCGTGTATACTGAATCCTTTTCGAGATCATGCAATTCCGTTACCTCATTGCCTTCCGAATCATTCACCGTGACCTTGAAGTAGTTCCGGTCTAGCTCGTAGCTGTCGTCGGTGCCGCCGGATCCCAGGATCTTCCAGTATGGATGAGTTCCTCCCTTGGCTGTCGTCAGGAACATGCTGATGGAATACCCCGTGAAGCTGACCTTATGCAGTTCGAGCGCGTCAGGATCCTCCCTGACCGGCCAGGCTATCACCTTGTCCTCACCGGTCCTGTATACGGGAACAGGGATATCGGAAAGGCTGCTGTTCGAAATGAGGTGGTTCGGATAGTCCAGCTTCCATTCGGGATCGTTGTAGTAGTGGTAGATATTCATCCTCGAAGCGTTCCTGCCTATTGAATACAGCTTCCCTTCCCGCTCAAGGCAGAAGCGCAGGTCCTGCCTCATGCCGCTCCCGGCATCGGCCCTGTCAACTTCCAGGATGCTGAGATCCTGTTCCTCACATTTGACAGGCTCCTCCGTATCCGCAGTATCCTTCGTATCCGCCGTGTCGGCCGTGTCCGCAGTATCCCCTGTATCCACGGGATCCACGGTAGGCTTGTTGCATGACACCGCCCCGAAAACAGCTGTCAGAATGAATATGAATGCCAGAGCTGACCCGATGATCCTAGTCTTTCCCATATGTACCCGCCTCTCGTCGCAGATTGTTCTTGTCACATGTAATTTTATCATATTCCACCTTGTCCGCACAAGGCGGAAAACGGTGATTTTCACATATTTTTCTTCCGGTCATCACCGGCTGGCCCTCACGAGCTCCTCCCAGATCTTCACCATCGCAAATGTGTCGAGCTCACAGTATTTCAGAAGGTCATGTCTGGCTTTTTCCAGCTCCTCCGGCTCCATATGCTCCATGGCCGGGAATACCGACATGGCTTCACCGCCGTTGTGCACACCTTCCAGATTGTGGTAGTTCAGAGACGGATCATCAGGGTACAGCGCGGGAAGCACGTCCTTGATGGAGAAGCTGCCGTTCATCTCCTTCTTGTAATAATATCCCTTGTTGAACGGAATAATGAGGTCCACAAGGTTGCCGCAGACGCTCATGAGATGGTCTGCCAGGTCCGGGAACAGTTTGGCAAGGTCCCTTATTCTTGATGCCTCGAAGCTTTTGTTGTATGCGGTCACGCATGCATCAGCTGGAATGTCCGCGCACAGCCTCTCCGCAAGCTTCCTTCTCGGATCCGTGCCGGGCTCCGCCAGAAATTCCTTATGCCTGAGTTCGCCGCCCTCGGATTCGATATAGTGGAGCGAGTACTGGAAAGGGGTCTGTGTGTACGGCGTCGTGCCGATATATCTCGGGACCGCCGGATTCACAGCTTCGAAATCCAGGAAATACAGCGGATATGAAAGCGTCCCGAGGAATCCCCTGATCTTCTCCTTGTCCACTATGGTCCCGTCCGTGTGGAGTTCCGCGTCTATCTGCAGTTTCTGTATCCCGCTGAGTTTCATTCCCGAAGTCTCAATGTCTTCATATGAGCGTATGCCGTTTTCGTACAGGTTCAGCTTGCTGTCAAAATTCATCCTGTACATGTTGAACACAGAAGGATAAGGAAGGTGTCTCGTACAGTATTTCCAGAAGGCGCAGCTATACGGGGCGTGGCATGCCCGTGAAAGATCCACTTCAGGCTCCCTCTCGTCCGAAAGCAGCTCTTCAGCCATTGCCAGATTCGGTTCTATCCACTGCGACTCCCGATCAGCGTCTGCACTTACGTCTATGATCCTGAACAGTCTCCGCAGGTCCAGCCTGCCGTCATAAACGTAATCACTGTTGAGGATCACGAGAAAAACGCCCGAGACCCTGACGCCGCACTTTTCGAGCACGTACTTCTGGTATGCAATGTCCGCCGCATATACTTCCTTATTGTGTGATGAGCTCTTGACTTCATATATCGCCCATCCGTCTTCCCTTTTCCTGAGGATATCGACCGCGCAGTACAGTCCCTCATATGAGAAGGAGGCCTCGCAGATCACTGAGGTGCCCTTCGCCATCTCATCTCCGGTCCTCTCGATCATTCTCGTAAGATCGAGCACACCGTCAGCATATACGGTGACCTCTGTATAGTCTCCGAACAGGCCCATTGCCAGGTCGCCAACTTCGTTGCCCACGTCCATACGGGCAAGAGCCGCGTCGTCGAGCACCATCTCCTCAGGCCTGTATTTTCTCAGCCAGGCGATCTTCGGGCACTGCCACAGTCCGGTATATTTCGATTTGGAAAAATTAAGCATTATCTACCTCGCGGGAGCGGACTTTAATCTGTTTTTCCCCGCCCTCCCGATTATATCACAAAACACAGCCGGAGCGGCGGAAATTTTCTCGGTTTTTGCCGGATTTCATCTTGAAATTTCGTACCAGATACAGTACTATATAGCCAGACAGGAGGACAGATTTATGCCTGACAGAAGAAAAAAACTGGCTCTGCTCCAGATGTATCTCACGATTCGGGAAAACACGGACGAGAACCATCCCATGCACTGGACCAGGCTGAAAGAGATCCTGAAGAGCGAGTACGGCCTTGACGTGGAACGCAAGACCATTCTCAGGCACGGAACGCTGCTTGTCAGCTCTGATCTCGGCATAGGATACAGGAAAGGCAAAGGATACTATTATTCGGAACGTCTGTTTGACGATTCCGAGATCCGGATCCTGGTGGACGGCGTGCTCGCCTCGAAATACATCGAGGAAAAGCAGTCTGCAGCACTCATAAGCAAGCTCTGCGGTCTCGGAAGCGTCGATTTCACCATTCATTACAAGCATATCCATTCCGTGCACAGCTGGGACAAGACGGAAAACAAATCGTCTTTTCTCAACATCGAGCTGATCGACGAGGCCATCGAGAACCAACTGAAGATACGCTTCGACTTCAACGAGTACGGCGCGGACAAGAAATTCCACAAGACCAGGACCCACACCGTGTCTCCGTATCTCATGCTGGTCCATAACCAGAGATACTATCTTATGGGCCAGAGCGACCAGTTCACGGGAGTATCGTACTTCAGGATCGACCACATAACCAACATGGTCATCACCGAAGAAGCGCTGACACCGATCGAAGAGATCCCTGGCTATGAGAACGGGATCAACTTCAGGGATTTCTCGACAGCAATGCCCTACATGTACAGCGACTCCCCCATCCCCGTCACTTTCCGTGGCAATGACAGGGTGATCGACGCCGTGATCGAACAGTTTGGAAAGGAGACCAGGATATCGAAGAAGGGCGACGGCATATATGAATTCACCGTAAGGACCAGTCCGAAAGCGATGGAGTACTGGGCAATGCAGTTCGGCCTTTCTGTCGAGGTCATATATCCGGAAGATCTCCGCCGCAGGATAGGCGGTAATCTCGCGGAAGCGTCGAAAAAATACAACGGATAGCCGAAAAACAAACATCACATACATTTTCACAATCGACTAAGGAGGAAAACCATGTTCTGTCCAAATTGCGGAACCCAGGTGGAAGGCCAGCCGGCTTTCTGCCCCGAATGCGGCGCACGCATGACGGCTGACGCGCCACAGCAGCCACAGCCGCAGCAAAACGCTCCCCAGCCACAGCAGCCCGTATACCAGCAGCCTGTATACCAGCAGCCCGTTCAGCAACCGGTTTACCAGCAGCCTCAGCCCGTATATCAGCAGCCTGTATACCAGCAGCCGGTTTATCAGCAGCAGTTGCAGCAGCCTGTTAGGTCCCAGCCGGATTACTCCGGCCCCATCAAGATCAGAAGATGGCCTGCCGGAGTGGTGGTGTTCGCCATATTCGCTCTCATCACAGCCCTCATCTATGTTGTGGCAATGATCATAAACGACATCGCTACCGGTCTGTTCTCGAGGGACCCTCTTTACTGCATCATTATGATACTCGATGCGCTCCTGCCCGCACTCGTACTGCCTATCACAGCTCTCGCCTCAAGGCGCGGGAATCTATTCGTTCTGGGGATCACTGTCTTCCTGGATCTTACGTTCTATATCATTGAACTGATCCTCGGATATTCCGCTTGGCTGACACCGCAGGTGCCGATGTATCTGGCAAAATTCACGCTCTACACCCTGATGTTCATCCTGTTCTTCGTGTACGCGTGCATACCCATCAGGCACAAGACGACGGTGCTGCCGGCGATATACCTGCCTTTCGCCCTTATCCTGATCATACTGACGATCGTAGCGTCGGTCATCTATATAGTCAACTGCATAAGGGGAGAGTACTATCTCGGCATTCTGTTCGATGTGCTGGCAACGACAAAAGTCATCCTCATAAACGTGGTCTTCATCATTGCCATGTTTGCAAGCAGGCGGCACAAGGCAATAGTGCCCGCCTGAAGCGAAAAGTCGAAATGAACATCATGACTGAAAAAATAAGGCTCAGAATCCTTTCCCTGCTGCTCGTCATCCTCATCCTTGCAGGCATGACGTCATGCGGCAGTGCCCCGGCCGCTCCGGCGGACACGGATACCGGAAAAAGCACTGACGATACGGTGAACGAGGATCCCCTTGAAGGGCTTAACTTCAAGGGAGAATCCTTCACTATCCACTCCTCCGTGAATGTGCTCAGCGGTTTCAGCAATTCCTTCCAGTCCTCCAACTACCTGATACAGGGCTCCGACGAGTCCCAGGCCGACAAGGCCGCCGAATCGGCGCTCCAGAGGAACAAGCTGGTTGAGAACAACCTGAACGTAAGGCTGAACTACATTGAGGCTGACTACGACTACAGCGAGGTGTTCACCAAGATCAGGGACCTGATCAAGGGAGGACTCGACGACTTCCAGCTGATCGTAAACGACCTCAGACTGGCCATGCTGGCCACCGAGGGCCTGTTCCACGACGTGAGCTACGGCTCATATTTCGATTTCGACAGATCCTACTGGTATGATGACCTCATGGACAGCGTCTCCCTGAAACTGGGCACCAGATATGCCCTGATGGGCGACTATTTCATCGACATCATCCGTTTCTCCAACTGCCTGCTCTTCTCGAAGAGCCTGTATGAGAAGCTGGGATGCGACGGCGAGAGCATCTACCAGGTCGTGAGGGACGGGGGATGGACTCTCGATAAAATGTATGAGATCATGAAAGGCGGGGAGGGATATCCCTACGATTCCACGTTCATAGACAGGACCGGAAACAAGAAGCGCGACAGGCGCGACACCTACGGCCTCGTACTGTACGACTGGTGGGGTCCCATGATTCCGTTCCTCATCTCCACGGATCCTGGATACGTCACGAGGAATTCCGACGGATATCCTGAACTGAACGTTTACAACGAGAGGACCATAGCCCTCACCGAAAAGCTCCTGAAGACCCTTTACGCGGACGAGGCGGGCATCGGGAAAATATTCGACTTCGACAACGATGACGCGATCCTGGCCTTCACGGAAGACCGGGCCCTGATCCTGGGAGGACAGTATCTCGGGTCCCTTGAGTCCAGCGTCTTCGCAGATTCCGAGGTGGATTTCGCCATCCTTCCCTATCCCAAGCTGGATGAACTGCAGAAGGACTACGTTGCTCCCATACACGATACCACCGAAGTCGGGTTCATCCCCTCCACGGTATCGTACAACAACCTGCAGGTCGCCAGCGCAGTCATCGAGTCCCTCAACCGGGAGACCGAGAAGACCGTGATACCCAAGTATTATGAGTCCACACTGAAGATCCGCTATGCCAGGGAATCGGCGAATGCCGAGATGATCCAGCTGATCCACGATCACTACGGAGCAGCGTTCCCGCTGGCATGGGACGTGGCCGTGGACGGATTCCTTCTGCACGGTGTCTACGAGTCTGTATACACCAACACCAACACGTTCGCTTCCTACTGCAGGATGTACGAGGGTCCAGCGCAGACAGTGCTCAGCGACCTCATATTCGAGCAGGAACTCGTGATAGAGGAAGTGGAACGCCAGTATTACGGAAAATAGGGTGCGCGCTCAGCTGCGGAGGTCTCAGATGTCAAAAGATTCAAACAACAGGAAAAAGGCCGTCAGACTGCTGTCTTTGATGACAGCGGTACTGATGGCCTTCGGCCTATTCTCGTGTGACGGCGGATCCGCAGACCCAGTGGCCGGCACGGGAACGGATACAGCAGATACGGAAGGAAGCGATCTGCTCGAAGGGCTGAATTTCAAGGGAGAGACATTCACCATCCACAGTTCCGCCAATGTGGAAGGCGTTCTCGCGAAATCCTTCAAGTCTTCCAACTACCTTATCCAGGGAGCTGACGAGTCCCAGGCTGACAAGGCCGCCGAATCCGCCCTGCAGAGAAACAAGCTCGTCGAAAGAAATCTGAACGTAAGGCTCAACTACATAGAATCGGATTATGACTACAACGAGTGCTTCCCGAAAATACGGGAACTGATCAAAGGCGGGCTCGATGACATCCAGCTGATCATAAACGATCTGCGGCTCGCCATGCTGGGGACAGAAGGCCTTTTCCACGACGTGGGATACGGATACTATTTCCAGTTCGACCGGCCCTACTGGTATGACGACCTCATGGACAGCGTGTCCCTTAAGCTGGGGACCAGATACGCCCTCATGGGGGACTATTTCATAGACATCATCCGGTACTCCAACTGTCTGCTCTTCTCGAAGAGCCTGTATGAGAAACTGGGTTGCGACGGCGAAAGCATATACCAGATCGTGCGGGACGGCGACTGGACCCTCGACAAGATGTACGAGATCATGAAAGGCGGGGAGGGCTATCCCTACGAATCCACTTTCATAGACCGGACGGGCAACCATAAGCGCGACAGGCGCGACACCTACGGGCTCGTGCTCTGGGACTGGTGGGGCCCCATGATCCCCTTCCTTATCTCCACGGATCCCGGATATATAACGAGGAACTCGGACGGTTATCCGGAACTGAACGTGTATAACGAAAGAAGCGTTTCCCTGACCGAGAAGCTCCTGACCATACTATATTCTGATGAAGCCGGAGTCGGGAGGACCTTCGACTTCGACAATGACGACTGCATCCTGGCATTTACGGAGGACCGGGCGCTGATCCTTGGAGGTCAGATGCTTGGGGCTCTTGAATCCAGCGTATTTGCGGATTCCGAAGTCGATTTCGCCATCCTTCCCTATCCGAAGCTCGATGATCTGCAGAGAGACTACGTAGCTCCCATCCATGACACTACCGAAGTGGGATTCATACCATCCACCATAACATACGCCAATCTCCAGGTGGCGAGCGCGGTGATCGAGTCTCTCAACCGCGAGTCCGAAAAGACTGTGATACCGAAATACTACGAGTCCACTCTGAAGATCCGCTACGCGAGGGAATCCGCCAACGCCGAGATGATCCAGCTGATCCACGATCACTACGGATCCGCGTTCGCGCTGGCATGGGACATCGCCGTTGAAGGATACATGATGGGAAGCATTTTCAATACAGTTTACAAGAACTCCAACACATTCGCATCATACTGCAGGATGTACGAGGGGCCCGCGCAGACCGCCCTGAGCAACCTGATATTCGAGCAGGAACTTGTGATAGAAGAGGTCGAAAGACAGTATTACGGAAAATAGCGGAAAAGAACAAGGAGACCGTCCGGCGCCGTACAAAGCGGCCGGGATGATCTCCTTTTTTTCATTCTTTTCAGTTTTGCTGCTCTCGCTCAGTCTCACCGGTCGCTTCAGTTTCACCGTTTACGGCAGCCTCCGCAGTCTCAGGCTGTTTGTTTCTGAAGGACTTTATCAGGAATATAAGCGTCGTGACCGCCACGACCGTGTTGGTAACTAAGCCCACGTAATTCTGGAGGAAGAAGTTGAAAACTATGAACATCACAGAGTTCACGAGAAACGCCGCTTTGAGGCTCCTCTCGGTCCTGCAGTAGAAGACCGCGACAGAGTACTCAAGGTTCGCCAGCACCGGCAGCAGACCAATGATCCCCCTGTTGTTGAACGCTATGCCGAACAGCACCCCGGAGGCGATCATGATCCATTCCAGTATCCGGTTCGTCTTCCCTTTCATGGCCACCACATTCCTGAATATAGCCACCACGTTCTGGACGACTGCGCTGTATCCCTTGAGCGCCGCGGATCCGATCCCGTAGAACACCTGGCTCACGATCTGGACCATCAGCATGGACCGGTTGGTCTTTCTGGTGCTGCTGAAGGATTCGGAGATCATCGCCAGTATGCTGCAGACGTTCCCTATTATTATCCCGACCATCACTCACACTCGACGTACGACATGTCGCTGACCCGTTTCATATGGCGTTTCCCGTCGTCAGTGACGAACATCTTCGAAACGCCGCCGGCTCCTCCGCGGATATCGCACCGGTTCAGGTCCTCGACTTCCATGCCCAGGAACATCGCGTTGAAAACGCTGAGTATCTCGCTGTGGGCAGCGATCAGGACCACCTCGCTGTCGTCCGATATGATCCCGTCGAAGAACGGCTTCAGCCTGTTCCACTCCTCCCGCACGCTCTCGGCGTCGGAGAACATGCGGTCATCCACCGTTTTCTCCTCACGCTCCACGTTCTCGCAGAACCACTGGATCGATTTGCCGCAGCACTTCCCGAGATTCCTTTCGCGCAGCTCTTTTTTCAGTATGGGCGTCAGGCCCGTGTGCTTCGCCACGGCGTCCGCGGTCTGTGACGCTCTTTTCAGATCCGAGGAGTAGAGGACCACTTTCCTGGTCTCAAGATCACCCTTAAGTTCCTCAGCCAGTTTCCTGCCGATCATGTCGGCCTGTTCCCTTCCCAGTTCGGTAAGGTCCCAGTCAGTCCAGGATCCCACCATGCCGTTCACGTGATGCATGGACTGGGTATGCTGTATCGTCACTATGTATTTCATAAATCGCTATCCTCCGTCAGCGGCACAGCCGCAAGCTCAGTGTATATCATCCCATTCTTTCCCCGCTCCGACTTCATGAGGGACACAAACCCGACTTCCGCAGTGTCGTTTTCCAGCCTCATGAAATCCTCGCCGAACCGCACGTCTGAGGGAATGTATGCATCCCGCGCCAGCGTTATATGGGGCGAGAACTTCTTCCTGTCGAAGGGTATATCAGCCTCGGCCAGGAAATGCCGCAGGCTCTTTGCATATCTCAGAAGCGGCTCGGACCTCTCGAGGCCCGCCCACAGTATGCTGCCGAAACTGCCGGTTCCGGCAAGTTTCAGCCTGAAAGGAGCGGAGCGGACCTTTTCCATTGTCTCAGCCACGTATCCGGGATCGGCGTATTCGCCTATGAAAGCCAGAGTCAGGTGCAGGTTCTCACGGGGAGCATATCTGCCTCTTATCCCCGCCTGCCTCATCTCCCTCTGGGCTTTTTCAAGCCCGTCCAGGACCTTCTCCGGGAACCTTACGGCTATGAACAGTCTCATGTCAGGCCTCCCTCATCACCATGTTCACCGCGGCGTACTTCATAAGGATCTCCGGATCGTTGTCCGGATAGATCCACTCGAATGCGTACAGTTTCGGCATTATGAGCGGCATCCTGTCATGGATCTCCGACACCGAGTCCGATGCGGGACGTGTAAGTATGACGAACTCCGGGAATCCTCCGTTCATCCGGTAGATCCCGCAGAGCCATGTCACGGGCTCCTGATCCGTCTTTATGGCATATCTCTGGCCCGTTCTCCTGATGCCCCGCTCGTCGTCATAGTGCTGCCACTCGAAATAATACGAAGCGGGCACTATGCAGCGGTGGTCCCGCCATCCCGGAGCGAATATATCCTTTCTGGCCGCCGTCTCGGATCTAGCATTCACGCACAGCATCTGCTTCCCCCGGGCGTCCGGCACGTTGTACCCCCATTTCATGGGGAAAGCGGTCAGTTTCCCCAGCTTGCTGCTGGCAAGCACGCATGCGGCGTCGGACGGCCGTATCTCGCCCGACATCACCGCCCTGCGGTTATAGTTCCCTTCAAAGACCTGGAGCAGCCTGGAAGTCCCGGCGGTCTCAAGATACGACCTGAACTCCCGGTCCTCTTCATCCACAAAGAATCTTACGCACATAAATGCCTCCGTCATACCGTCCTGATTTTATCACTCCCGTGCGAATAATGCAATGCCCGAACTTTTTTCTCGCGTTTCTCTTGTGCTTTTCCGCACTTTCAAGTATACTTATAATAAACACATATAAAATAAATACTTGACCGGAGGCGGATATGCCCTGCACCACAGTCCTGTTCGGGAAAAAAACCACGAATGACGGCTCCACCATGATCGCTAGGACCGATGACGGTTTCTTCGATGTGAAGAAACTGGTAGCCGTGACTCCCGGAAAACAGCCGAAAAAATACAAAAGCAAGATCTCACGTGTGGAGATAGATCTCCCCGGTGATCCCATGCGTTACACCGCGTGCCCCAGCGTGGATCCCAAGCACGGCATCTGGGCCGCTACGGGGATCAACGAGGCTAACGTTGGCATGACCGCCACGGAGACCATCACATCGAACCCGAGAGTCCTGGCTGCTGACCCGCTGGTGGTATACAAAAAGGCAAAGAACAGACGCGAAAAAGACACTCCCGGAGGCATCGGGGAGGAAGATATCGTAGTACTGGTGCTTCCTTACATAAAGAGCGCGAGGGAGGGAGTCCTGAGACTCGGTTCCCTGCTCGAGGAATACGGCACATATGAATCAAACGGCATCGCATTCAATGACAAGGACGAGGTCTGGTGGCTGGAGACCATCGGAGGCCATCACTGGATCGCAAAGCGAGTGCCTGACGAGGTCTGCGTCATACATCCCAACCAGTTCGGGACCGACTCCTTCGATCTCGAAGACGCTTTCGGCAAAAAGAAAAACCATCTCTGCTCAAAGGATCTCCGTGAGTTCATAAAAGACAACGGCCTGGACCTGAACCAGGACGGGAAGTTCAACCCGAGGGACGTGTTCGGTTCCCGTACCGACATGGATCACATATACAATACCCCGAGAGCCTGGTTCATGGGGAGATACCTGGCTCCGTATTCTCATAAATGGGACGGCCCGGACGCTGAGTTCGGCCCGGAGAGCGACAATATCCCCTGGGCTCTCGTCCCGGACCGCAAGGTCACGGTTGAAGACATGAAATACCTTCTGTCATCCCACTATCAGGGGACCCCGTACGATCCGTACATAAACCGTGATACCGGAATGAAGGGCATGTACCGGTCCATAGGCATAAACCGCACCGGTGTCACCTCCATCTGCCAGATAAGGAACAACGTGCCGGACGAGATCAGGGGCCTCGAATGGATCTCCTTCGGTTCCACCACCTTCTCGGCAGCGCTTCCGCTGTACATCAACGTGGATTCCTTCCCGGACTACCTCAGCAAAGTGACCCTTGACGCATCCACCGAGAATTTCTACTGGTCCAGCAGGCTCATCGGAGCCCTGGCAGACCCGGTCTTCTCCACAGTGGCACAGTTCATCGAAAGATACCACAACACGATTGCCGTGGAATCGAGAAAACTGGTCGCTGAATACGACAGGAAGATGACCGAGTCACAAGACTTCTCCCTTTCCGCGGAAGCAAACGGAAAACTCTGTGAACTGGCAAAGAAACAGACCACGGATGTCCTGAACAAGATACTCCTGGAATCCAGCAAGCACATGAAAAACGGCTACAACCGCGCAGACAACTGACAGCGATCCAAATATAAAAACTAAAAGAGGTAAAGCCATGAAAAAAAGACTCATCAGCCTTGTGCTCAGCGTCATTTTCATCCTGACGCTGATCCCCGCAGCAGCCATCACGAGCTCCGCAGCATCGGCATATTACAGGATCATAGAATTCCCCATCCTGAAGCATGTGGAATCCGTTTCGGAAGCCGAGCCAGGCGAGCAGGTGTTCGAATTCGAGATAATCTCAACGAATGCCCAGCCTGAATTCGATGTTATCGAAAACACCGTCACCACCAACGGAACTGGATATTTTGAAGGAAAACTTTCCCTTGGACTGTACAGCGAAGACGCTTTCTATAATCTCATGGAAGGCTTCACAGTCAGGGAAAAGCCTCTTGACAACCCGGACTGGAGCTGTGACACGTCAGAATTCTTCTGCATGACATATCTCGAGGAAGTGACTGTCGACGGCGAGACCAAACAGATCCCGGACATCTCGATATACAATCTTTCCATCGGTGAGGAACCCAACTGGAACAACCCGGGCCGCGGCCGCAAGGACATGTATTTCACCAACTACTACCTCGGAGACGGCACTGACAACGGATACTACTTCATCCTTGACGTTCCGATCCGCAAATTCGTTGAGTCCGTCAACGGACAGGATCCGGGAGAACACACCTTCACCATCGAGATCGTAAGCGCCAACTATGCTGATTCTCAGTATACCATTCTCGACAACACCGTGACCTCCACCGGCGTCGGCGGATACTTTGAAGGCCATCTCACTCTCGGCATACCCAGCGAAAACGAGTTCTGGAACCTGTCGGAAGGCTTCACCATCCGTGAGAAGGACACCGGGGACCAGTACTGGACTTTCGATACCACCGAATACATCATAGAGCCCTATGTGCAGAACATAGACATAGAGCATCATCATTTCGAACTCCAGACATTCGCCATATACAACCAGACCCTGGGTCAGGAGATGGATTACCAGTATCACCGCTCGACATATGACGCCGTGTACTTCACTAACACATACGACGCTCCCCAGAAGGAGTTCGTGACCCTGACGTACGATCCCAACGGCGGCACGGTCCAGAACCCGGTCCACACGTACAAGCCCGGCTCCACAGCCATCCTCGACGAGCCTGCGTTCCGCGAAGGCTATACCTTCACGGGCTGGTATGACGAGCCTCAGGGCGGCACACTGCTGACCACGGTACTCATGGATACCGACAGGACAGTTTACGCAGGATGGGAAAAGACTGCTGTTCCTCCGATGCTCAACGGCAGCGACCACTCGGCCTACGTCAAGGGATATCCGGACGGCACCGTCAAGCCCTCGAAGAACATCACGAGAGCCGAAGTCACCATGATATTCTACAGGCTCCTGAAAGAGGACGTGAGGAACGCCTACCACACCACGACCAACGGCTTCACTGACGTTAAATCCTCCGACTGGTTCAATGAGGCCGTCTCCACCATGGCCAATCTCGGCATAATCAAGGGACGGACATCCACCACGTTCGCTCCAAACGAGCCCATCACAAGAGCCGAATACGCGACCATCTGCGCAAGGTTCGATGACACCGTCGTTTCCGAACTGTCAATGTTCACCGACATCTCGGACCACTGGGCAAAATCGTATATAATGAAAGCGGCAGCTCTCGGCTGGATAAGAGGCTACACTGACGGGACCTTCAGACCCAACCAGCAGATCACCAGGGCAGAATCCATCACCCTGACAAACAGAGTGCTGCAGCGCCTGCCCCAGAATCCTTCCGACCTGCTGTCAGGCATGATCTTCTTCCCGGACAACGCGGATATAACCAAATGGTACTATCTGCCCATCCAGGAGGCCACCAACTCCCATGACTACATGAATGAATCAGACGGACGCGAGGTCTGGACCAAGCTCCGTGAAAGCACCATGCCGTAAGCATATTTATCCGTGAAACAGACGAACCGGGTCTTCACCGACCCGGTTCGTTTTTTGTTTTCTTATGATTCTGCCTATTCCCTCACCGTCACTCCGAGGGATCGGAGATGTTCCCGGACTTCTACGATGTCAGCCTCATCCGGGATCCATTCCCTTCTTCCGCTGTCATCTTTTCCGAGGGATACCGACTTCGATCCGCCGTATGCGTGATACGGCAGAAGTTCCACATAAAGGCAGTTTCTGAGTTTTTTCCAAAGATCAGCTATGGCGGAATAATGGTCCTCCGCCATGTTCACTCCGTTTATCATGATGCATCTCAGCACCGTTCTTGCCCCGAGCGAGTCCGCCCTCAGCAGGTTGGCGGTAACGGCAGCGTTGGAGACTCCCGTATACCGCATATGCCGTTCATCGTTCCCATCCTTGAAATCCCACAGAAAAATGTCCGTCAGGGGCACAAGTTCCGGAAGGATGTCTGCGTCAAAGATCCCGCAGGTCTCCACAGCGGTGCCTATGCCCCCGTCCCTGCACAGGCGGAACAGTTCCGCAACGTCACCGTACTGCATCAGAGGCTCTCCTCCCGACAGGGTCACTCCGCCTTTTCCGCCGTAGAAGGCCCTGTCCCGGCATACCTCACGGTATACCTCCTCCGGGCTCATCACACGAAGGGGATCCGACAGGGCGCCCGTACAGCAGGCGTCCGCGCATCTTCCGCACGCCGTGCACAGGCTCCGGTCAAAGACATGCCGGAAACCTTCCGGATCGATATGATGGGCTCCCGCGGGGCACACCGCCGCGCAGGCTCCGCATCTTATGCATTTATTGTCGATATACACGATATGCCGGTCCGGGGACTGTGTCTCCGGATTGTGGCACCACTGGCAGCGCATGGGGCATCCCTTCAGGAAGACCGTGGTTCGAAGCCCGGGTCCGTCATGCATGCAGAATCGCTGTATTTCCGTGACTCTCATAGAGCGTCCGTGCCTCCCCCGTTCTGGGAGATGACCATATCCTGCCACTCCCGGCTCAGGGTCACGAACCTGGCATTCCATCCCGACACCCGGACAGACAGGGTCTCATACTCATCGGGATGCTTCTGGGCCTCCTTCAGCAGGGCCGGGTCGGCAACGTCGATCTGCATGAAGAAGCCGCCGAGCCTTACGAAGCCCTCCATGAGGGAACACAGGGCGTCAAGTCCGTCTTCGCCTTTCACGTCCCCGGGCATCAGCCTTATGTCGAGGGCGGCGCCTGTGACCATCCTTCTGAGATCCGCTTTGCAGTATGAGCGTATTATGGAAGTGGCCCCTCTGAGATCTGTTCCCGGAGTTGGGGAACAGTTGGCGGCCAGCACCTCCCCGGCTTTTCTTCCGTGGGGCGAGGCCAGACGGTGGGGTGACCATTCGAGCTGTCTTCCGAAGGTGCTAACACCCGGCGGGAACCTGTATCCGCAGATGCCGTCAAGGCCTGCGCATATGTCCGCGAGATCGCTCAGGATACGGGCGGCTATCCCGTCCGCCTCGTCGTTGTCGTTTCCGTAGTACACATACCTGTGCATCATGTACCGGCGCAGGGGCTCCTCTCCCTCCCAGTTGTTCCTGAGGATACGGAGAAACTCCGCTAGCGTCAGCTTCTTATCGTCATATACTGCTTTCTTTATGGCATACAGGCTGTCCGCCGTGTCCGCCAGCCCTCCGATATGAGGGGACCGTATCCTGTATACTGGTCCGCCCTCGTGGTACGACAGTCCATTTTCTATGCATCCGCGTTCGAAGAGAGACACCACCGTGCATGGAGCCTGGGGTTTCCAGATCAGGCTGCCGCCGGGCTTGTCCGGATAGAAGCAGTCGTCCCTGCAAGAATTGCACATTGAAACGACATAATCTTCTAAATCAGATCTGAAACCGGCGTACATGCTCTCGAAATCCGGGAAATCAACGCTCCCGTCGTATCCCTTCAGCGTCCGTTTCTGCAGAATCTGGAGGGAATCGAACGGGAAATAGATGAAATCCGTCGCTCCCGGGACCTGCACTTCCCAGCATCCGTCATTGGCGAAGGATCTCGCCTCCCCGAGGTCGTAACCGTATCCCGTCAGAGACTCGATTATAAGGTCCTCGTTGTAGACGGCCAGAGTCCCGCCGCCGTATCTCATCACCTCGGCCACGCGGCACAGGAGCTTTTCATCAGTATCCCTGCCCAGCCTCACCGTGGTGGGGAAATCGCTGATCCCCAGTTCCTCGAGGATGTCCAGCACCAGCATGGTCACTTCATTCGCGACCTCGTTCCCGTCTGGTCCCGTCCCGCACAGCACGATGTTCTGGTAGTGCTGGGCGTCACCGCTTACGTAGTCCCCTCCGCAGATCCATTCGCATCCCTTGATGAAGAAGTGGGCAAGGATCTCCCTTGCCTCATCCAAAGTGATGCGTCCAGACTCCAGGTCGGCTTTCAGATAGCCGCCCAGCAAAAGATCCAGACGACCGATACCCGGCCAGTTGCCGCAAAGCCGCACGAATGCGAATGTGAACCAGATGCTCTGGACAGCCTCGTAGAACGTCTCCGCAGGATACATAGGCACCCTGCGCAGGTTCCTGAGGTTGTCCTCGTACCCGGGCCTTCCGCAGAGAGCCTCCAGATATCTCGAATGCCATGTCTCAAAGCTGTCAAGGCACGACACGCAGCTTCTTGCGAAAGGTTCACGTTCGGTGCCTCTGTATTTTTCAAGGGCGTCTTCGGCATCCATGCGGATCCCGGTGATGCCTTTTATCATCACTGTTTCAAAATCTATGGTAAGGTGGCTTATGCTCGGAAATATAGCGTTTCCCGCATATGTCGCGGGGATAACGTGGTTTATGGCGTCCCCGAGGGTCGCGGCACCGCTTATCCTCTCCCCTTCGCATATGCGCAAGGGAGCTTCGCGGGCGATCCTCTCTATCGCCAGATCATGCTTCTCTATCTGAGAAAGTTTATCAAAGCCTTCAACATCGTCAAGAGAGACAGACGGCGTGCGCCGTGTGTCAAGCCCGTAGCGGTGATGAAGCGAGTCATATGCGAACGCCCGGGTCTTTTCGCTCAGGCGCACAGGCCTTTCAAGGCCGTTCGGCGAATAGAATTCCACAGAGCCACCTCCTTTCCCGGTCATTTCTTGTTCCCTGTCACTGCTGGATCAGAGCCATGAACAGCCTGTCAAGCTCCTGTCTGACTTCGGCGAAATTCGAAGGGAATCTCGCGTACCCATGGGCTTCCAGACTGTCTCCGGACGCAGTAGTCAGCCCCATATAGAAGCTTTTCCCGTCCAGTACCATCTTGTTGTTCCCGTTAAATCCGTTCCATCTGCCAACATCGTATCTCAGAAGCACAGACTCGAGTTCGTCCAGGAACTCCCGTGAAACGGCGACGGTGACCGTAGAGTCCTCGTCAGCCCCGTCGGGCTTTATGCTTGCGGTTATCCCGTTCTCATCAACAGTCACCCCGTACCGTATATCGGCATTCATCGCGTTGCCGGTCTGGTAGGTGAACTTGAACGACACTATATCCCTGATATCCGTCTTCTTCGCGCATCCGAAGATGCTGGCCAGCAAAGACAGCATGCATAACGCTGCCATGATCGTCACCGTCGCTTTCTGAAATCTCTTAAACATCATACGATCCTCCCGTGAGGCTGTCGATATACTCCCGGAGTTCCGGAAGCCCGCCGTGGGGGATCCCGGAGATATCCCTGCCGTGCCTGTTAATCAGGCAGTCCGTAAGTATGAATACCTTCATTCCAACCGCGGACGCGGCCGTATCCTCGTCGGCGTCATTGCCAACCATCAGACATTCCTCCGGAGGAACGCCCAGCCTTCCCGCCACCTCGGTAAAATATGCCGGGGAGGGTTTGCAGGAACGTACGTTCTCATACGACGTATAGAATTCGAAATCCGAGACCTCGAACCCGGCCCATCTGATCCTGGATTCCTGGGCAACATCCGGAAAAACGGGACTCGTGGCTATCGCTGTCCTGAGTCCCCTTGCCTTTATGTTCATTACGAGTTCCTTAATCGCCGGGTTGAAGCCGCAAACGGCTCTCAGACCATTGAACTCATCGACATAGAACTGATCGAACCTGTCCTTGTCCTCGTACTGCGGTCTGCCGCAGTATCCGCTGAACTCTTTCCAGAATAGCTCCTGGTTAGTCTGTCTGCCGTCATTCTTCATCATGGCGAAGAATCCCGCCCAAGTGGCTTTTTCCAGAATGTCCGAGTCATATCCCAGTCTGGCGTAAGATGTTTTCAGAAGCCTGATGTATTCCTTAATCAACTCATCCTGATCCAGCGGCAGCAAAGTGCCGTCGAGATCGAACAGAACAGCCTTGATCATCTGGCTCCCCCCTTTTCCCGCCTTGCGCACAGAATATTTTCATACAGTTTCCCGGTAGTGAACCAATTGTAAGACCTGCAGCCTCCGGCGCAGACCGGGCCACAGGGGCATCCGGCGCATTTCCCGGTCAGCATGTCAGGACTGAACTGCCTGTTATACCGGAATGCGTTCTCGTCCATCCAGATATCAAGAAGGGACCTTTCCCTCAGGTTCCCTTCGTTGAACCTCTCGTCGTACATGGACTCGCAGCCCCGCACGTTCCCGACGCTGTCTATGCCGAGGGTCGTCAGACCGGCACTGCATCCGTTGTACCTGAGTCCCCTGATCCCCCGGATCAGCGTCTCCTCAGGCGTGTAATATCCTATGTTGTCAGCGATGCCTATGTAGAAAGACCTGTTTGCAGCATCGTTCCAGGCTGTGTCAGCCACGAACCTTATGACCTCACCGGCATCGAACCTGACGTCGACCCTGTTGTCCGCGGCATTCCCCATGGGGGAACAGGCCTGCAGCTGCCATGCGAAGATCGGATAATTCTTCAGTATCTCATAGAATTCCCTTATACGAGGAGCATTGTCCGCCCGCAGGGCTGATATAACCGATGTATGGATCCCGTTCGACGTCAGAGCCTCAAGCGCCTCCATGGCTCTCCTGTAGCTTCCCTTCTGCCTGTACGCGTCATGGACGTCCTCCGGACCGTCCACCGAGACTGCCACCGATTCGATATCAAGTTTTTTAAGGGATGCGATGATCTCAGGCGTCATGCGGAAGCCGTTCGTTATGATGCATGTGATTATGCCTCTTGACGTCAGTCCCCGGACTATGGTCTCCCAGTCGTTCCTCATGAAGACCTCGCCTCCGATAAGGGAGACCCTCCGGCATCCCATCCCGGCGAGCTGTGCAGCGACGCTGTCGCATTCCTCCGTCGTCAGCTCGTTATCACGGGCTTTTCCGCCGGATGATCCGCAGTAGGCACATCTGAAGCAGCATCCCAGAGTTATCTCCCACACACAGGAATCCAGCCTGTAAGGAAAGCTCCGATAGTCAATGAGCGTCATTTTCCCCGCTGTCCTTCCCGTAAACAGGGTTGATGGTCCCGCATTCGCAGCAGAACTTTGCCGTATTGCTCATTCTGTTCCCGCATGACGGACAGAAAGTGAAACCTTCTCCGGGATCTGAATCAGCGGAACCGTTATTATCTTTGTACGTGTCCGGGATCGGAACAGGACCGAACATCCCCCTTACAGGCCCCTGGGGTCCGTTGAAATACTCCGGGCCCGCGTATACCGCCATAGTCATCTCCTGAGGCGGCGGCACGACCGGAAAATCGGGACGCTCGTCTCCCGGGAAGAATCCCGGGCCCGCATATACGAGCATAACAGGCGGTGACGAAGGAAGCTCGACTCTGATTTTATCCGGCAGCTCCTCAGCTGTGTCGGTCTCCGGTTCTCCTTCAGGCTCACCTTTCCCTTCCGATTCTTTCATCTCTTCTTCGGGAATCTCAACCGCGGTCTCTTCCGGCTCCTCAGCCATTTCCGTATCAGGCTCCTCCGGTTCACCGAAGTATTCGGGTCCCGCGTAAACATCATTCACCTCTTCAGGCTCGCTGCTTTTCTTTTCGAAAAATTCAGGTCCCGCGTAAACATCGTTCACTTCTTCGGGCCTGCGTCTTTTCTTTTCGAAATAGTCGGGTCCCGCGTAAACGCCCGAAGCGGGATTGTTTCTCATCTGCTCAGGGCCTGCGTAAACGCATCTGACAGGCCTTTTTTTTGAAAAAATGCTCTTTATCCACGGATAAGATTTCTTTTCGCCCATTTGCGTTCCTTTCCTTTCTCCGGTCCATCCCGGAATCAGAATATGCTGTATCCGTTTCCTCCGCTGTTCTTCACCCTGTACAGGGCCGTGTCGGCATCCTTGAAGATGTCTCCCTCGGGGTTCTCCCTGTCGGCGAATGCCACGCCAACGCTGATCGAAACGGGCGGCAGTCCGTCGTCTGTGTTCTTCAGTTCGTTGTTTATGTTTTCTATTTTTTCGATGACGATATCTGTGTGCAGGTCGCTGTAGACACGGGTCATGATTATGACGAACTCGTCTCCGCCGATCCTGCTGATTATATCCACGTCGCGGAAGTGTTCCTTCAGCTGCGCCGCGACCTTCTGAAGTATCCTGTCGCCAACGTCGTGCCCATAGGTATCATTGATCCCCTTGAACTTGTTGACATCGACATACAGGATGGCAACATGGCTGAGATCGTTGCTGTGCTTGAAGTTCTCGAAGCCGAGACGGTTGTATAGCCCGGTCAGCTTGTCATGCAGCGCCTGGTAGGTGAGCTTTTCCGTGGCGCGCTGGTTGCTGTCCCGCACCATGTTGTAGGTCTCGGTGACGAACCGGAGCTCCTCCACGCCTCTGGCGGGGACAGCCTCCCTGTTCTTCATCAGTTCCACCGTCCTGGACAGCGGCCTTCTGATCTGGGTGCTTATGAATATGATCATGGCGAGAACTCCCACAAGGATCACAAGGATCAGGTAGGTCTGCCATCTCAGGAGCTTCAGCATCGTGCTGTCTGACGTTTCAAGGGCCTCCCTGGATTCGGCGACCAGACTCTCCGTGCACTGCTTGACGTTCTGCTTTATGAGGGTCTTGTATTCCTCGTAATCGTCGTTGAACAGGAGATCTGTGGCTGCCGCCCTCATCTCTTCGGCGGACATTCCCCTGTACTCGGCGGGAAGCTCCAGTCCCGATATGTCATCGGGAATATCGGAAGGATAGTAATCGCCGGACTCGACGATGAGCTTGATCACCAGATATTCCTTCTCCATGAGAGTATTGGAATAGTCAAGGGCCGTCGCCAGACTCTCGTAAGCTTTGCTGTCCTCAGTGTTGAGCAGCTTTCTTATGTCCTCGAGAGCGTTGTCCCTTCTCTTTGTAACCTTGACTTCATTGAAGAAATCCTTCAGGTATTTTATGTCTCCGTTAACAAGGAAACTGCGGACTCTGTTAGTCAGGTAGTCGGATCCGCTCTCCATGTCGTTGGCCGCGCTTATGGCGGTTATATATCTTTCACTGGCCTCGTCCAGTTCCACATACTTGCTGTTTACGGTCAGGTCGATGGCGATCAGGGCTACTGCCAGCACCATAGCCACGGCAACGATGATAATGCTGAACCTTTTGAGGTTCACACCTTTTTTGATGATCTTCCTGGATTCTTCCGAAAGTTCATCACCGGATCCGTCTTCTCCGCTGTCCGTTATGAGCCTGTTGGCCTTTTCCGGTGAGATATGCTCGTGGTTGTCAGCCGCAAGTCTGGCAGCGGCCTCGGCGTTCGCCCTGTCGTATTCAAGCCTCTTTTCGATGAACTGTCCGTAGACGGAGGCTTCCACCGGCTTCGAGAAATAGTATCCCTGGACCACGTCACAGCCCAGCTTCTTCAGGCCCTGGAGCTGTTCCTCGTTCTCCACGCCTTCGGCGATCACGGGCTTGTTCAGGTGCCTCGCTATGTTTATGATGACCTGCAGGATGCTGGTGCTGCCGCCCTCGCGGAACGCGTTTCTGACGAACTCCATGTCGATCTTAAGGGCGTCCACAGGCATGGTGCTCAGCATGCTGAGGGATGAATATCCGGTCCCGAAATCGTCCAGTTCCGCCGGCAGTCCAAGCTCCCTGAGTTTGGCCACGCTTTCGATGACCTGCTCGGAATCTGACGTGTACGCGGATTCGGTTATCTCGAGATAGAAGTCCTTTGGATCCAGACTGTATTCCGAAAGTATCCCCTTCCAGACGTCCAGGATTTCCGGATCGAAGAGGTCCATGCGGGAAACGTTCACGGACACCGGCATGCACCAGCCGTACTCGTCCTTCCATTTTCTTATCTGCTTTGCCACGGCATTCCAGACGTATCTGTCAAGTTCCCTCACGAGACCGTTGTTCTCGAACAGCGGGATGAACACCCCGGGGCTCACCATGCCCCTTTCGGGATGTTCCCAGCGCACCAGCGCCTCGGCTGAATAGAGATACGGGGTCTTCCCCTTTATATTGAACTTGGGCTGGTAGAATACCCTAAACTGTTCCTGATCTATACCGGCCCTGAAATCCTCGACCAGCTGTTCCTCTTCGATCTCCCTGCTGTGCAGGGTCTCGTCGAACACGCCCACGTTGTTCGTATAGCTGCCCCTGACCTGGTCCGACGCGGCTTTGGCCCTGTCGAACCTCTGCTCCAAAGGTATGGACTTGCTGACGTGCGGATACACGCCCATCCTCATCCTGATGAAGATGTTCTCCGTCTCATCGGACAGGTTAGCGGTTATCCGGTCCAGAAACTCTGAATAGCTGTCCGACCTGTGGGGAGTGTATATCAGGAACGTGTCGGCGTCGAGCCGGCAGGCCATGCCGTCGGACATACGCATTTCGCTGTAGATGTTGGCGCCGAGCTTCGAGATCACGCGGTCCCCGTATTCCTTGCCGTATCTCTCGTTCAGGAGATGGAAGTGGTTGATATCCACGTGGTAGGCGTCCATGTCGGCTTCGGGGTTCAGTTCGTCCTCCTGCCCGGCATACCTGTAGAAGAATTCCCTGGTCAGCAGGCCGGAAAGACCGTCCCTTTCAGTCAGGTTGATGGTCTGTATATCCTCATACAGCTCTATGACCCTCTTGACCCTGGTCTTCAGGACTTCGGGATTGTACGGCTTCATGATGAAGTCCACGGCGCCCAGCTTCAGACATTCTATCTCGTCGCTGTGTTCCTGACTGGAGGTCTGGACCAGCACCGGGATGCGTGAGAGCTCCTCATCGTCGCCCATTATCTTCAGCAGCTCCATGCCGCTGAGTTTCGGCATCTGCAGATCGAGTAGGACTATGGACGGTTTGATCTCGCTCCTCAGGATGGCAAGAGCTTCCTCGCCGTCCGCCGCGAGGATCACCTCGTACTCGTCCGACAGAATATTTTCCAGCAGCACCCGGTTTATGTACTCGTCCTCTGCGACCAGCACCTTTCTTTTAATGTCCCGGAAGAATGGTTCGTTGTTCAGCATTTCGTGCCCCTTACATATATATTTACTACATAATTTTCCATATTTAGTATACACGAAAACTGCTGCCAAAACAAGGGTTTCCGGCTTAAAGGACCGTTGCGATTTTTCATCCGAAGTGGTACAATCTTATCAGAGAACAAAATACGAAAATTTCGAGGTTAATTATGGACAGAATCAGGACCATCATAGGCAAAATGACCCTTGAGGAAAAGGCATCCATGTGCTCGGGAGGAGGCTGCTGGACCACCGAGGAGATAAAGCGTCTGGGCATACCGGAGATATGGCTCACAGACGGCCCCCACGGTCTGAGGAAACACATAGGACGTAAGGACAGCACCGGAGCCGACATATCGGAACTGGCGGTGAGCTTCCCCTCCGCCGTTGCAACGGCGTCATCGTTCAATACGGAGGTTGCCCGCAGGATAGGCGCGGAGATCGGCGAGGAATGTCTCCGTGAGAACGTCCAGGTCCTTCTCGGTCCCGGGGCCAACATCAAGAGGCATCCGCTGTGCGGGCGGAACTTTGAGTACTTTTCCGAGGATCCCCTTCTCGCCGGCGAGACAGCTGCGGCGTTCATAAACGGGCTCCAGGAAAAAGGCGTGGCAGCATGCGTCAAGCATTTCTGCGCCAACAACCAGGAGACCTGGAGGATGACCATATCGTCCGAAGTGGGCGAAAGGGCCCTCCGGGAGATCTACGCCGCCGTATTTGAGCGCATAGTCAAAAAGTCTAAGCCCTGGAGCATAATGGCGAGCTACAACCGGATCAACGGCGTGTATGCGACCGAAAACAGGAAAACGATCCGCGAGATGCTCAGAAAAGAGTGGGGCTATGAAGGATGTGTCATAAGCGACTGGTGCGCTGTCCATTCTCGGGAAGAAGCAATAAAGGGAGGCACATGCCTCACCATGCCCGGAGCTTCGGGCACAGACCATGAGATAGTCGACGCGGTAAGGGCCGGGACACTCTCCGAGGAACTGGTTGACGAAGCCGTCGAGTACATACTGAACCTCGTGTTCTGGGCAGATTCACACCGTCTGCCGGAACAGAAGCCCATAGATTTCAGTCACGGCCACGAAGTCGCGTACATGAGCGAGGTGGAGTCCGCTGTCCTTCTCAAGAACGACGGGCTGCTCCCTCTCGACTCGTCAAAGAGGATCGCGTTCATAGGCGACATGGCCGAGTTCCCGAGATACCAGGGCGGCGGATCCTCCATGGTCAACACCGAGAATTCAGTCTCAGCGCTCGCGGCTGTCAAAGGCTACTGCGACGTGACTTTCGCCAGGGGATACAACGGTCCCGAAGTGGACAATGATCTCATAGCAGAGGCAGTCAAGGCCGCGAAGACGGCAGACGTGGCTGTAGTGTTTGCCGGTCTTTCATCAATCACGGAAAACGAGGGCTTCGACAGGCCCGACATGGAACTCCCCGAAAACAACAATGCTCTTATCCGGGCCGTGGCGGCAGTCAACAGCAACACCGTCGTGGTTCTGCACACGGGCTCTCCCGTGACAGTGCCGTGGGAAGATGATGTCAGATCCATACTGCAGGTGTTCTACGGCGGCGAAGCCGTAGGCGAGGCCACATGCGACCTGCTTTTCGGCAGGCGCAACCCCTCCGGGCATCTCGCCGAGACCTGGCCCCTCAGGCTTGAGGACACGCCGGCATACCTCACGTTCCCCGGCGACAGCGGTACGGCAAGATACATAGAGGACGTATATGTAGGCTACAGATATTACGAAACGAGAAAAATGCCCGTCAGGTATCCCTTCGGGCACGGTCTTAGCTATACTGTTTTTGAATACTCCGATCTGAAGCTTGACAAAGAAAAGTTCGGCCCGGATGACGAAGTCGGAGTAAGTGTCAAGGTAAAGAACACAGGGAATATGGGAGGCTCCGCTGTCACCCAGCTTTACGTTTACGTGAACAAATGCCCGATAATGAGACCTTCAGTGGAACTCAGAGCCTTTGAGAAGACGGAGCTTCAGCCGGGCGAAGAGAAGGAACTGAAGTTCACGCTCACGAAGAGAGACTTCTCATACTGGGACACGAAGCACGGATGCTTCAGGATGCCCAGAGGAAAATACGAGATCAGGATCGGATCGAGCGTGCGTGACATCGCCCTGTCTGCCACCATCGAGGCGGAAGACGAGATCATACCGGAAAACATGAGATACGACATCATGTCGGTGATGGAAGACGTCCTGAAGCATCCTCTCGGAAAGGAATTCTTCAGCACCAGGAGCGATGAGATCACCGACGGCCTGCTCAGAAGCGGCATCGCCGGCCACAACAAGGGCCGCACGCCAACAAAAGAAGAGCTTCTGGAAATGGCAGAAGCTCTCTACAGTCAGCCTTTGCTGGTAGTCGGGATGTATCTTCCCTACACGACCGACGAGGAGATCGCGGAACTCATCGACAGGATGAACGGTAAATAAGGGGGCTTACCAAGTTGCACCATGTCTCCCATCACCATGAGGAGCTGGAGTCTTCCGCAACTGTGGACCCGAACTTTTAGCACATATACGCAAGATCGTCATGGCAGGTGAGGACTGGCTTCTCCCTGCCTGACTTCTTCTGCCCGTCAGAGAAACGTGTGGTCAGCCCTCGAAAACGGCACTGACAGCACTGGGTGAAAGCACGCTGCGGTAGAGTGCCCCGTACAAATTCGAGAGTCCTCCTGTCGCCATGCCGATTATGCTGAACACCAGCGCGATGATTCCAAGTACTCGGCCCACCTTTGCGATACCCGTCAGACACCCGAGCTCCCTTGCAAGTCTGCCTGATTTTACGAGGGCCATGATGGCAAAGACGAGCGCCACCACGGACAGAAAAGACAGGACAGTGAATATTGTGTTCAAAAGTCCCTCTCCGCCGCTCATAGTGAAAAAGCTTGACATATATGAAATCAGGTTCAGAAAATGGCTTATGAGGGCGAACGCAAGGACGGCCCCTCCGGATTTCTTCATCTTCTTCTGTTTCTCGGCTTCGACCTCATCCGGGCTCATGACATTTCCTGAGGCACCGGCCAGGGCAGCCTGCTGTTCGAGCCGGGTGCGGATCAGCGCCGCGTTTCTGAAATACGGCCCTTCCGACGTCTTATATTCCGTTACCGTTTCAGGCTCGTTTTTTGTTTCAGCAGCTTCCGCAGCCTGCGGCACGGCTGACCCGCAGTACGGGCAGAACACGAACTTTTCCTCCAGTTCCGCTAAACAGCTTGGACATCTTATCTCAGGCATATCCGACCTCCTGGATTTCGAAATATCTATCTGAAGTTTATCACATGACCGCCGTCACGTCAAGGATGGCGGAAGAAAGGACAAAGCCATGCATCCGTACTGCATACTGATGTTCGCGTTCTCTGTAGCTCTCCTCATATATGCCGCCATACTCCGAGGCGGCGACATCAGAATGATCCCGAGGCACCAGCACGCAAAAGTAAAGGACCCGAAGGAATATACACGGCAGTTTTCCGCCGTGACCGCCATCTGCGCGGCAGCTCCCCTGGCAAGCGGCATCACGGGACTCATAGTGGACCCGGACACGAATGCCATACCTGCCATAGCCGTACTGATAGTCGGGCTGGTAGTTTGCATAATAGTCAGCGTGAAGCTTCTCAAAAAAAGGAACATCATCGACTGAGGCAGCAGCAAGACTGCCATTTTCAGAAAAATATTGCAAATGGTTTTGCCGTATGGTATAATGGGCGAGCAAAAAAGCGAATACGGAGAGATATCGAAGCGGTCATAACGGGGCTGACTCGAAAGCACAGTGACGTGTTTGACTCCTGGTATGCGGATATCTAGGAAAACTTAGGGTTCAACGTAATGCTTTTTGCATTTGGAGGGAACGATTCCCTCGATCTGTTCCCTCACACGATTTTTCCCAATTTTTTAATCATCCACGCAAAGTATTATGGAGGGTTATCGAAGCGGTCATAACGGGGCTGATTCGAAATCAGTTTGGGGATACCCACGTGGGTTCGAATCCCACACCCTCCGCCATCACATGATCAGAAGTGTACAGCTTCTGGTCATGTTTTTTTGTGACCGTTTTACGATAATATCCGGCTGCTAAATGGTCTTCCAGTCCTCTTCATCGTCGTCTTCAGGCAACTGAAGAGCCCCGTCCATAGCTACTGCCGATGCAATCTTGCTGGCAAAGTCAAGGTGACTGTAGATGTTTGCCGTCGTGGAGATGTCCGAGTGTCCGAGCCATTCCTGGATCTGCTTCAACGGGACCCCTGTCACGAGCATCAGGGAAGCGCATGAGTGTCTGAGATCGTGAAAGCGGATCTTCCTGAGACCGTTCTTCTCGATCAGTGCGGCAAAAGCCTCCGATACCGCCCTGGGCGTAAAAATGTTGCCCAGCGCGTCCACAAAGACGTATTCATCGAATTCGTGGTTATAGCTGTCCCCGCACACTTCCCTGTTTTCATCCTGTCTCCTTTTCAGGTCAAGAAGCTTCTTCTTGATTTCCTTCGTCAGCGGCAGGGTCCTGGTGCTCGACCTGGTCTTTGTGGTATCCGAGAATACGAGCTTCATCTTCCCGCCGTCTCTGACTTCGGTCACGGTGTGCCTGACCGTTATCATGTTGTTGTCAAAATCGATCGCGCCCCATTTGAGCCCCAGCACTTCGCTTCTGCGGAAACCGTAGAATGCAGTCATCTGAAACAGAAGACCGTATTTGTTGTTTTTCGTCGCTTCGAGAAAACTTGTCAGTTCTTCTCCCCTGTAGTAATCAGCGTTGTACTTCTTTACCTTCGGGCGGTCTACCCTGTCTGCAGGATTTCTGTCTATCAGTTCCATCCTGACGGCATAGTTCAGAGCTCTGTGGATCACTGCGTGGTAATGGAGAGCCGAATTGGCTGAAACTGTCTTCATTTCATCTGCATAGAATCTCTGAAGGTCAAGCGGCTTCAGATTCTTGAGCGGGATCTGCTTGTCTTTGAAGTAAGGCACTATCTTGCCCTTGACAAAGCCTTCGTACGACCTTGCCGTTGTCGGAGCAATGGATGCCTTTGCTGTTTCAAGCCATTCCAGAAGAAAATCCGTGAACATCAGTCCGTCTTTCTGGAATATGTCATGCTCTTCGTGGTAAGCCGTGAGCTCTTCGATCTTCCTGTCCAGCATCTCCTGTGCTTTGGTCTTGTTCCCTTTTACTGTGAGACCGGTCCTGAAATTGTATTGCTTTCTTTTTCCATCTTCTCCGGGATAATTGATCACCATGTAATAGTAACCGTTCTTTTCCCTTAAGTGTCCGCTGAGTTTCATTTCTTATTGTCCTCCTCTAAAACAATATTGTGATTTGTGTTTTTAATGAAACTCCCGCGTGGGAAATACAGTACAGTTCATATGTATTATACTCTCCGGTGAGTTTCACAGTCAATGCGTTTCAGACGGAAAACGGTCTCCGAGTGTACCATCTAAGGTACACCCGGGGCCATTTGTTCCTTTTTGCCGTCATTTCATGCCGTCAGGTCTTTTCCGACATCAAGATAGGCTATGACGTTTTTCTTGAGGATCTTGAAAGCTCCCCCGATCTTTATCGAAGGGATCTCCCCGGTCCTGACAAGAGCGTAGGCAGTATGCCTGCTGGTCTTCAGCATCTCCTGGAGCTGCTCCACCGAGACAACGTCCGGATATTCGCTGAACACGTCTGTGATCTGGTAAGTTTTTTTCATTTGCTGTATCTCCTTTTCTGTTCTGTTATATTGTTCTTCTGTTCCGTCCTGAGGCACTTAGGCGCTTAGGCGGAACTTTTTAATCCGGCCGGGAAATTTTTCACTCAAAAACTGACATATTTTTTCCGCCACGGAATGAAAACAAGTGCCCAAGTGCCTATGTGCCTCAAAAAATGCTGTTCTACGGCTTGAATCCGGTCTTCGGCCTGTATTTTCCCACTCCTCCGTACCCCCTGACGCGTTTTCCCTGGCGCTGGATGTTCTTCTCATAGGTTATCCCCAGACTGTCCGCATCGCGCTTGAGGGTGGACGAGAAGGTCCTTTCGGACAGAGGCTTCTCCAGATTGTCATCGCACCATCTCTCGTAGGCTTCGTAGAGTTCCTTCGAGCTGGCCTCCTCGCATATGTCAAAGACGATGTACCCCTCCGACTCATAGAAGTCCAGCATGTTGTTCTCGCTGTGCTTGATCTCCTTCAGGTTCTCCTTCATCCTCTCGCTGACCGAAAACTCGAAGTTGTTGTCGCAGAGCCTCCTGAGCCCATCCACGCACCACCTGACGATCCCGTCCACCTCGGCGTTCAGTTTGTCGATAAGATACCTGTCGTCGACTCTGTCGGCAGGCTTGGGCTTCGCCTTGAGTATCAGTTGGCGCCTGTAGAAGCCGTCAGACTTGTCATAGAGGGAGGACAGGGATCCGTTGCCCAGGAGCAGTAAACGCACCCACAGGTGTCCCTGGTGGCTCTGAGAGCCCTTCCTCTCGATGTCATACTTGTCTTCGAGGGAAACGAGGGTCTTGAGGAGACCGGTGTCAGGAAGCGCCTCCATCTTCATATCGTCGTCCACGAACAGGAGCTTGCCTTCCTGATCGGCCCTGGCGAATCTGTCACCGGCGACCTTCTGGATGCTTCCCATGTTCATGTTGTCGCCCAGGATGGACTTTAGCACAAGGGCGATCCTGCTCTTGCCCTCTCCTCCGCTCCCGATGATCATCATCATGACCTGGGCCCTGTTCGTCGGGATCAGCGCGTATCCCATGAACTCCTGCAGCGCCGGGATGTCCTCCGAATAGAGAAGCTCATCCAGGAACCTGAGCCACTGAAGGGGCTCCTCCGCGTCCTGAAAAAGAGGGACAGGCAGCCTGTTCATGCAGAACTTCAGGCCTTCCGTGAATTCGCCGGTCTTCACGTCGTAGGTGCCGTTTTTGAAGAAGATCTCACTGCTGTTGGGTTTGGGCTCAGGGGTGTAGGTCCTGATCTTCAGCGTGTTTATCGATCTTGCTATCGCATCGGGCAGCCCGCTCTTCTTGTATACGGATATCTCGTCATACATATCCTTCGCGAGCTTTCTTTCGTCCATCAGCCCGTACTCGTTGTACAGGTTCCCGTTTATGCACCTGATGGTCTTTCCCTGAAGATAGTGTTCGACGAACTCCGCCTCGTTCAGCCTGCCCTTGATGACCCATGGCGGACCTTCCGCTGCCGGGTCGGGCTTTTTGCCCTGTTCCAGGATCTCGTCGAACAGAGCACCCAGCATGTCATTCCTTTCCTTGCTGTTCTTTTGAAATAAGGGTTCCAATTTCTCTGTACTCCTTTCTGCGATCCTCGATCGCCTTTATCTTTTCTTCATCCGTCATGTGGATATACTGCTCGAGGAACTCTCCTATGGGAGTGATCTGGTTCGCCGCAAGGCTGAACTTCGGATCCGGTTTTTCTTCCGGATCTTTTGGACTGTACTTTTCCAGCCATTCTCTGAGTTTCCTGTAGTATGCCGAATACGTCCTGAAGAAGGCGTCTTCCGCCTGCTTGTATTTCTTCATGAGATTCTGCCCGGGATCCCTGAGATACTCCCCGGCGTAAGAACCTTTGCCGATGTCGATGCCGAAATCGGCAGCCAGTTTTTTTGCCGCCTCAAAATTACCGGTCCCGTCCAGTCTGGCTACGAGGCTGATCACGTCACCCGCCGCCTGACAGCCGAAACAGTAGAAAGAATCGTCGTAATACTTGAGGGAAGGTGTTTTGTCCGGATGGAACGGGCAGGGTGACAGTCCGCGGCTGTTCACCGTCAGCCCGTACTTCTCGGCTGCTTCCCGTATGGGGACAAGCTCTTTTACTTTCTGAAAGATGTTTTTCTCCATCTGACCTCCTTTCTTCAGAGTTCCATATCGTCGTCCCTGGATATCTGCTTCTTCCGCTCCCGTTCCGCAAGTTCCCGCTGTTTCTGCCTGGCCTCTTCTTTCGCAAGGATCTCTGAAAGGGATATATGGCTCTGTTTCCGAGGCTTCTCCCTGGACTCCCGGATCCTCTCCTCCGGTTTCAGCTCCGGGATGAAGGCATAGATGTAGTTCAGGGCTGATCTGAGAACGGAAACAGCTTCCAGATTTTTTTCCAGTTCTTCGCTTTGTATCTTCAGTTCCCGGATGGTGTTTTCATAGTTTTCTTCCATCTGCTCAAGATCTGCGTACTTTTTCACATTGGTCTCAAAAAAATCCGCTGCCGAAGACCAGGCATTGAGCTCACGCCGGTGCTGAGAGTAAAACTTCTTTCTGCCGGCCTCCCAGTGTATCGACTCGTATTCCCTGTGGACCGCATCGAACTTCTTCATGGTGTCCCTTGCCCTCAGGATCTGCTCAGGGAGCTTGATGTATTCCTTGAGCCCGAGTACGTTCGCCTCACTCCATTCGAGGCTTGCTTCACGTTCGTCCAGCTTCTCCTTGATACGCTCCGCCGTGACATCCCAGTTGTCCTTCAGGAACACGGCCACCTTCTCAAAGTCATCTGCTTTCATGGAAACTGTGTACCCGTTGACCGTACAGGTATCCGTATCCGCGTCGAGATGACTTTTCCGGTCGTAGAAACGGGTGCTCAGGGCTTCATACAGAGAAACCTTTCCGGGGTCCATGCTCAGGCTTTTGAAGGCTTCCCAGATCTGCCTGAGCATTGCCCTGATCTCCTCGATCGCTTTTCTGATCGCTTTGACTAACCTGTTGTATTCGCGAATCTCCCGGTTCAGATTTCCGATGTCAGTTTTTATCCCTTTGGCTTCAAGAGCAGTTGCCGCCTGCCCCATGTGGACGGAGGGGATCAGTTCGCTTCCGAAAGAAGCGTAGGATTGCATGTTTACTCTTTCGTTCCTCCCTGCTTTTTTCAGATATTCGTTCTGCAAAAACTGCCACCCGAGCCTCCAGTTTCTGGCGTTCTCTCTGTCGTTCCAGTGATTGACAAAAACCTTTCGGAATCTCTTTTTCCCGTTTTTATCCCTGATCACTTTTCCGGTCCTGTCTCTGACGTACTCTATCCTGGATTTGTTCGTCCATCTCCCGTTCCTGTCAAGAGGCCTTACGGTCAGCATCACATGGGCATGAGGATTGTGGCCGGGTTCCCCGGGATCGTGCACTGCGATGTCCGCAATCATTCCGCGGGAGACAAATTCCTTCCAGACGTGTTCACGGATAAGCCTGATGGAATCCTCCATCTCAAGTTCTCTCGGAAGGGCGATCACGAGCCTTCTCGCCAGCTGCGCGTTCCATCTCTTTTCGGAAGCCTCGACGGCGTTCCATAACGTCTGACGGTCGCGGTATTCCCCCGGGGCGTTTTCGGGGAGCATGATCTCCCTGTACACCACTCCCTTTTTCTTCGAATAGTCCCTGGTCCTTCCGCATCTTTCATCGTACAGCCTCTCCCCGGCCTGATAGGCAGCCTGGGATATGGCAGAGGCGTTTTTCGTTCTTGTGCTTATGCTTATCTGGTAATGAGGACATGGCATTTCATCACATCCTTTCTTTTCGATCTGTACTCATTACACCTTATCCGGCCATGCGGGGACTGACTTCAGCAGTCCCCGGCCGGACAGTGTCTCACGGGGGAGAAAACTCCCGCGTGAGACATCAAAAGGGGTAGCTTGCGCAGGGGAAAGGGTACCTGTCCCCTGGCTGGACGAAGGCCGAAGCCCGCTGAGGGAACGCCTGAGTCCGCCCTCCCGGCGAGGGACGCAACACATACGCAAGTATGTATAGTTGCGCCTTTCTTCGAAAGGGCTCCGTCAGGAGACCGGTTCCCCTTCGGCCTTTGCTGCTACCAGGGCTTCAATGAAAGCTGCGATGTCTGGTGACTCGAAGACCGTTTTGTAGATGCTGATCAGTTCTCTGTCATCGAACAGGTCGAACCTGAAGAAATAGCTGAGGAAAAAGCTGTTGAGGACCATATGGGTCCTGATGTCCCTTCCCGAATTCCCGGAGACTCTCCTGTGAAGATCCAGGACCGGATCCTCGACTCTCTCCCTGTCCATCTCTGCATGGTAGGCTTTCATCAGCCTTACGTGTTCATTCATTGTTTTTCACCTCTTTTGTCATATCATTCTGAGCTGGACCGGTCCTGACTGACCTGCATCCGTCTCCTTTTTGATGCTCTTCCTTCCACGGTTCCTGATGCTTTCGTTCAGGATCTCGATCACTTCCGGTCTGTGGAAAATGATCCCCAGGATCCTCTCGAATTCCTCGTCACTGAACTTTTCAGGCGGGAGATAGTACTCGATCTGACCGCCGTGACTGCACAGTCGTCTCGTTCTCTTTTTTCTCTCGAGTTCGGACTTCTGGTACTTCAGAGAACGGAGAGCATCCTGCTTCTTTTTCAGCTCGGCAGTCAGTTTTTCTTCCCTGGAAATGAGCTCTTCAAGGTTCGCGATTTTCGGCATTTTTTTCACCTCCTTTTCCGGTGTTTTCCGGGGTGCTTTTCCGGGCCCGAATAAAAGACCCCTCTACTTCTATATGTGAAAAAAATCGGCCTTCTTACAAAAAAAAAATAAAATTTTTTTGAGAAAAATTTTTTTCGTACCTGATGAGGGATGAATTCAAGATTATTGTTATCGACTTTCAATAATCGCTAAAAAATCGTTAATCGAGCGACCCTCTCAGAGTCATTTTCGACACTTGTAGAAACAGAGAAAAAACATGCCTCTTTTTCAGGTGTTTTTTCAACAAAAAAAGACCTCAAAAATGAGGTCCGGGGAGGGTGGGCTGGATAATAAAAAAACTCAAGGAGTTGGTGAAATTCTAAACTTAGGATTAGTCGCTGTATGTTAATTTAGTGTGCATAGGGAATAAAATATCCCAAGGCACTTTTTTGCCACTTCTGCAGAGTATGGTTGCGGATATATGTGTTCCAGATTACAAGCAATTCTGTAACATCAAACCGTTCTCTCATCAAGCCAATACAAGTCGCATGTCTTTCTCGCTATTTTTCTCAATTCCTCGTCGTTTTGCAATCGTTCGGAAGCATCTTCAAGCACTCCGCCATATGTTTTTACCGCTCTCATCACAATGTCCCGATTATCACGTAACTCATCGGATGCGTACTCAAGATTAAGAGCATCGACTTTTACAGCTTTGTATACAACTTCGTAGTCTGCCCGGAGGCGCTCAGATGCATATGAAAGAACGTTCTCTGTATCCTCTTGTAAAGCGGCCAAAACAACTTCTTTATCATCTCGTAACGATTCGCTGCAGTATTCTAACGCGTAAGGAGAACTCTTCACTGCAATCAAAGCAACAGCTTTATCGTTTCGATATGATTCAGGAAGAAATCTCAATAGTTCTCCATCTTCGTGTAATGCTGCTTTTGTGAGCGCTCTGTCATCTACCCAATACTTTGGATCAATGTAGTTGAATGCCCACACGTTCTCACGAAGCTTTTTTTTGTATTCTTTGGCGTTAGAAAAGTCGAACGCAGCGTTTACAGCGCTTTTAACTCTTTCACTTTTCAGTATTTTTGAAGAGAAAAAATCTGCAAGGGCTCTGGGGTTACGCTTCGCTATCATGACTGCTAATTCTTCGTCATTATGCAAGCGTTCCATGTGCTCCTTACTAACCTTAGCCAGCGCTCTATTCAACAAACCTGGATAATTCTCTGCAACCTCCGCAACGAACTCCCTACGAATCTTTAGGTCGACTGGAAGTGATAAATAGATGCCTGGGTTTATTCTTAATGCTTTAAGCATAAGATCAGGATCACTTCTAAGTCTTTTACTAATATTTGCATACTCACCCCTACCGCAATCCGCCAAAGCTAAAGCTATATCCGGGTCATCCAGCAATCTCTCTGATAATAAGTGGAAAGCTGAATAAAATCCATACTTGGCCGCTATAAGGACTAAATCTTTATTGTCACATATGCTGTCGTCCGATAGAACGATTCCAAAGAAACCTCTTTTTTTCTTACAAAAACTTTCAAACACTTCTGGTTTAGCTTTTTCTTCGTGAGGCAAATTATAGAATGTATCGCATTTGTTGTCATACAAGCCAATTCTTTTAATATAGTTTATCAATTCTTCTCTTGTTTCTTTGGGCATATTTATCTCCAAATCTTACGTATAGATTAAACAATTTGAACTGACATGTTTTTCATGGTTCATAGAAAAAATCCGGGGAAATGAACAGTGCCTTATACCCTCCCACAGCTAGATCATCTCGTACACACTGCATTTCCCTGTACGATGTCCCTGTTTCGTCGAACAAATGGTTAATCACATCTTCGATGCTGTTGCATTCCCCTGATTCGGAAATGGAAAGCAGCATCATAGTGACTTCCGGATGGGAAAACTCTATGGGAACGATACATCCACCGAAACGGTCGTAGTTCTTTTCCAGCCGCCGCTCTATGTACAGACACTTCTTAGTAAGCTTGTCGATCTTTTCGTTGTTCTGTCTCTGGTGTCTTAATCCTATGCAAAGAATAACAATCGCAGCAACGAAAGCAATGACCGCATTGATTGTGAGTGTCAAAAGAAGTGTGATCGATTGTGACGTTTTGAAAATGTTGAGCACAAGATTCAGGGCCCAGATACCGGCAAC
>JAEEGL012677228.1_pt1 | contig 38021 bp, 20 predicted proteins | sample 9134231 | NCBI WGS metagenome assembly JAEEGL01 (sample SAMN16246548, study PRJNA631951) | gut metagenome | biome: gut microbiome; feature: rumen; material: fiber-attached | host: Bos | place: Iran: Karaj | collected 2018-10
AAGCTCCAGATTTTCTGATTTCAATATTTTTATATGTTCCAGGTTTACAAGAAAGCCCTTGTGAATGCGAAGAAAGCCGCAATTTTCCAGCTCTTTTTCCACCGCAGTCATTGTCGAACGCATTCTGTATTCATTGCCGGTTGTGTGAATCGCAAGATAATTTGCCTGGCCTTCAAAATAAAGAATTTCACTTTGTGCAAGATTTATTGTCTGCGATGCATTTTGAAAAACAAAGCGCTTGCTGCGGCTGTCAATTTCCTTCTGGCAATCCTTGAGCACAGCCCGTAATTCAACTTCCAGATATTTTTTTCTTACAAAGGCAAAAGGATGATATTTAAAACTGTCATATACTAGTTCATCGTGAGCAGTTACAAAAACAATCAGAGTCTGGGCTTTTTCCTGGGCAAGGGCTGCAGCAACTTCCATTCCGTTCATGCCAGGCATATCGATATCAATGAGCAGAACATCGGGTTCTTGTCCGGTGGATGTCTTTAAGGATGAAAGAAAGGTTTGGCCATCAGAAAAAGCTTCTGTCTTATTCAGCGGAAATTCTTTTTGTATAAAGGAGGTAATTTCTTCGAGGATTTTGCTTTCGTCATCACAGACGGCTATTTTCAACTTATTTCTCCGGCATTTTTAATAACTTTCTAAAACAATTATAACATAGTTTGCAGTTTTATGTGATATAATAAATCCATGCACTTTGTAACCGCCAAATCAATCCTGACTCCCCGCAGCATGAACATTTATCGTGGTTGTACGCATGGTTGTATTTATTGCGACTCGCGGAGTAAGTGTTACCAGTTTACTCATGACTTTGAAGATATTGAAGTAAAGCAGAATGCACCGGAGCTTCTGGAGGAGACACTCAAGCGGAAAAGAAAGCGTTGTATGATTGGAACCGGTTCAATGTGTGACCCTTACATTCCGCTGGAAAAAGAACTTTGTCTTATGCGGCGTTGTCTTGAAATTATTGACCGCTATGGCTTTGGCGTAACTCCTCAGACAAAATCTGATCTGATTTTACGCGACATTGATTTACTTGCGAGCATAAACAAAAAGGCTAAGGCTGTTGTTCAGATGACGCTTACTACTGCGGACGACGAGCTTTGCCGCAAGATTGAACCCGCTGTCTGCCCGACAAGCCGTCGTTTTGAAGTTTTGTGTGCCTGCCGCGATGCAGGAATTCCAACTGTTGTTTGGTTTAGTCCGCTCCTGCCGTTTATAAATGATACAAAAGAAAATGTCGAAGGAATTATTGATTATTGTACGCGGGCTGGCGTAAAGGCAATTTTGTGTTTTGGGATGGGGCTTACCTTAAGAGAAGGGAGCAGAGATTATTTTTATAAGGCGCTGGACAGGCATTTTCCGGGGTTAAAAGATAATTATATAAAAAAATACGGCTACCGATACGAAATTCCAAGTCCGCATAGCAGGAGCCTCTGGCAGTATTTTAAGGAGCTTTGTGAGCGGAATAATATAATGCTTGGCAATAATGAAATTTTCAAATGGCTGGAAGAGTTTCCGGAGCCTGAGCCTGTGCAGCCCGGTCTTTTTGATGATATTAATTCTTAGCAGAAAAGTTTTTTTACGGCAGCCATGTATTTGTCGCCGCGGTCAAACTCGTTGTTGAACATTCCGAAGGAAGTTGCGCCCGGAGAGAATACTACTATGTCTGATTGAACAGAGCCGCCCGTCAGATTTTCTTTGAGCGCACCAAGCATGTCGTCAAGGCTGTTGTATGGTCCGTTGTATTTTGTTCCGGCTTTGTCCAGTTCTGTTTTGATTTTGTCTGTGGCAGTTCCCGCAAGAAGATAAATCTGCTCGATTGGAGTGGCGTCGCCGCCACCAGCTCCTGTCAGAACCTCAGTCAGTTTATCAAGAGCAAGTCCTTTTTCGGTTCCGCCGGTCAAAAGAATTACCGGTTTGCCGAATGCCTGTGTTGCAGCTGCAGCCGCTTCTGGTACAGTTGCCGCAGAATCATTATAAAACTTATACCCCTTCCACTCGTGAAAAAACTGAAGGCGGTGAGCAATGCCCGGCCAGGTCTGCAGGATTTCCTTTGCCCGCTCTTTTGAAACTCCCATAAGCTGAAGAACTGTTGCTGCATTCTGGGCATTCAATTTCATGTGTTCGCCCGGGACAAGAAGACTATCAAAATCAACTGTGTACTGGTTTGGCTTGTTGTAGCGGATTACTGTTGCACGGCTTTCTCGGGCAAAAAGGTCTCCCCAGGTTCCACCACAGGCAGGACCGGTACCAGGTTCATCTTCTCCTGCATCAAAAATTGAATAGGTTCCGGAATCCTGATCTGCGTAAATCAAACGTTTGTCTGCAACATAATCTTCCATATTACCGTACCAGTTCTGATGGTCCGGAACAATTTTGGTAATTACAGAAATGTGAGGTTTAAGAACTCCCCGCCCGCGTAAGTCTGCAAGCTGCCAGGAAGAAAATTCAATTACAACCGGAGTGTCAGAGTTTACCTGGTCAAAAAAGGTAAGGGGACTTACAGTGATGTTTCCGCCAAGGAAGGCCGTAAAACCAGCCTGCTGTAAGCCGTAATAAATTGCACTAACTGTAGAAGATTTTCCCTTGGAGCCGGTTACCGCAATAATAGGACAGTCTGTAAAACGCAGAAAAATACTAAGGTCTGTTTCAATTGCCTTTGCCGCAGCTAAATATTTGTTTCCTTCATATTTTACACCGGGGTTTTTTATAACGCAGTCTGCATTCTCAAAGTCTGCAAGATCGTGGCCGCCAAGATGATAGGTCAGGCGGGTGTGATCCAGCGTGTTGTCGACATTAAGTCTTTCAATTGTAGGAGCCAGCTGCTCTTCGGTTTTCATGTCGGTTACGGTAACAAAAGCACCCTTCTGCAAAAAAAAGCGTGCAGCAGCTTCGCCACCGCCATTGAGCCCAAGCCCCATGATTGTAATGTGCTTGTCTTTAATGTCATCAACCGACTTAAATGGGCATTGTGAAGAGTATGTATGAAAAATCATAATGCTGCTCCTTGCAAAAAAAAGGCCTTCCTTTCGGAAGACCAGCATGCCGGGAACCAGAATCGAACTGGCACGTCGGTTGCCCGACACAGGATTTTAAGTCCTGGGCGTCTACCAATTCCGCCATCCCGGCAACAGTTTTATATTAGCGGAAATCCAGGGATTTTTCAAGATAGTTTCTTTACAGCATCCATAACGCGTTTTTTGTCTGTAGTCCACTTTGGTGCAATAAGGGTGGCCTTTGGCGGGTCTCCGGTCAATCGGTGAATTATCACGGAGGCGGGAATAAGGGGCAGCGCTTTTTGCAGCAGATTAAAGTATTCATCCATCTGAAGAACTTTAAATTTCCCAAGTTCGTATTCAGTGGCAAGATCCGTGTCTTTCAGGATATAAAGGCACATTATTTTAATACCATCTGTACCGGCGTCAACTGCTGCCTTAACACTGTTCATCATATCTTTTTCAGTTTCGCCGGGAAGCCCGAAAATTATATGGGTTACGACGTGAATTTTTGGCGCAATTTTGTGTATTCGCTTTACTGCATCAAAATAAACATCGTTGGAAAAAGCACGTCTTATATAGCGGCCGGAATCTTCATTAGAAGTCTGAAACCCCAGTTCAAGCTGAACAAAATGCTCTTCACTTATTCCTGCAAGCTCCTCAAGAATATCATCCCCAAGACAGTCAGGTCGTGTTCCAAGAGCAAGTCCCTTTATGCTGTCGTACGAAAGTGCCTTATGCCATTTTTCAGAAAGCCGGGCAAGGTTCCCGTAGGTATTCGTAAAGTTTTGAAAATATGCAATGAATGTGTTTGTCCCCTTGAAGGAATCAGGCACAATGTTATTTGTGTCATCAAACGGCACTGTAAATTCCCCCGACCCGCTCTGACTGCAAAAGATACAGCCGCGAGACCCTTTAGTTCCGTCCCGGGTAGGGCAGGTGCAGCCCGCATCAAAGGTGAGTTTATAAACCTTAGTTCCAAAGATTTTTTTGTAATAATCGCTTACCCAGGTGTGCATAAAACAAGTTTAGCATAATGATAAAGAAAGTCAATTTGCTCAAGTTCCCGTATTTCGCTATAATAAGTTTATGTTCAAAAATTATCTTTGGATTTTCTTTATTTCTATGGTGCCGCTGATCGAGCTGCGCGGGGCAATTCCGGTTTCTCAGGCTTTGCAGATGCCCATTGTACCTTCTTACATTGTCTGCATCATAGGAAACATGCTGCCCGTTCCAATCATTTATCTTTTTGCAAGGCGTTTTCTGGAATGGGGGCAGGACAAAAAAGGCATTGGCGGAATCTGCCGTTTCTTCTTAACAAAAGGAACTGCCGCCGGAGAAAAAATGCAGGAAAAAGCAGGCCGCGGAATTTTTATAGCCCTCATGCTTTTTGTTGCAATTCCTCTGCCGGGCACAGGGGCCTGGACAGGTACTCTTGGTGCCAGCCTCTTAGACATGAAATTCAAAGATACAGTAATTGCCGTAATGCTTGGAGTTTTAATTGCCGGCCTCATAATGATGGCAGTTTCGCTTGGACTTTTTACCGCACTTTTTGCAGCCCTTGGAAAATAGGGACATCAGGAAAATCGTATGTATATTTTAGTCTTAAAACAACTTGTAATAATGATTATCATCACTCTGGCAGGCTATATTTTTGCCCGCATTGCCAAAGTTACCGACGAACAGCAAAAGTTCATGAGCCGCCTGCTTCTCTATTTTATAAATCCTTTTCTTGTACTCAACAGCTTTAATATGGAATTTACCTGGCTCAAGTTCCGCCAGCTCTGGTTTGCTGCCTTTATTGCCCTTATCCTTCACGCAGTTATGATTCTTCTGGGCTTGTTGTCTTCCAAAGAAAAACTCGACCGCGTAGCCGTTGCCTTTACCAACTGCGGCTTTGTAGGAATCCCCTTAATCCGTGGAGTCTTTGGAGACGAAGGCGTTTTTTACCTCATGGGCTACCTCATAGTTTTTAATGTGCTCATCTGGACCTACGGCTACTATCAGTTCTGCGGAAAAACCAACATAAAAAAAATCATCACAAACCCGAATATCATTGCAGTGGCAATAGGCCTTGTCATGTTCTGTCTGCCTTTCAAACTGCCCGAGCTCCTTCAAAAACCAATCGTCATGATTGCAGACATAAACACTCCAATGGCCATGCTGCTTTTGGGAATCCTTTTTGCCCGCTTTGAGTTTGACCGCACCTACATCAAGCGCCTTGTAAAGACCATGCTCTTCCGCCTCATCCTTACTTCAATCTGCAACCTTGGCGTAATCCTTTTAGCCTATAAGATTTTTGCAAACGTTCAGGACATCAAGATGATGCTTTTTGCAATTTACATCTGTTCCATGTGCCCTGTTGCAACAACCATCCCGGGCCTTGCCGTAGTTTTTGACCACGACAAATCTTTTGCAAGCCTGCTGGTAACAATCTCCAGTGTCTTCTGCATTCTGACAATCCCAAGTTTTGTTGCTCTGGCAGAGTTTATTATTGGAAAAATGTAAGATTGCGTGATAAAATATAGATAATTTATTATACGGAGTGAAACATGAGCCCTTTCTCAAACAAACCCTCACAGTTAAAAAATGGAATCTTTACAATATTAATGGGAGCGCTTTTTTGTATAACACTTGCCTCCTGTAACAACTTTCTTAAAGGCTCCGACGCCAAAAAAGAAATTGAAACTTCGATTGCCTATGCAAATGCAAAAGCCTGCACATTATATCTTAAATCAGATTCTGCAAAGGGTTCCTTCCTTTCAGAAGGTGGAGTTACCTGTAAGGTTGGTTTTTCAACCGAGCTTCAGTTTACTTTAAAAAAGAATGATTATTATTTTATTTCCCTCAAAGCAGTTTCTACAGCCGATGAAGCTCAAAGCCGTGAAGACTATGTAGAGTTTAAGTTAAATGAAAAGAAGAGCGACCTTGAAAGAGGTATTTATGTATTTACAGCAAAACTTCTTAAAGCTGCAGATGATATTTTGATTCAGCCTGAATGTCTTGAATTGCCATATATAAAACAGTACAGTCCTTCAGAAACAAGAGTTCAATATGCAAATACTCCGATTGTAATAACTTTTAATATGCCTGTAGAAGATGAAGCAGTATCGCAGGCAGACAGCGCTTTTAACTATAACAACATTAAACTCACTGCTGCAAATGTTGATTATTCATTCTACAACGATTCTTTTAATGGCGATATGAAGGACTATTTTTATCCTCCTGAATTTAACAGCCAGAAAACAGTTCTTACTTTGACCCCTAAGAGTGAATTATTAAAACAGTTTGTTGCCGAAAAGACCCCATCTTTCCTTGAAATAAATGTTTCTTTTAAAAATGTAACTGTTGAGCATGGAGATTTAAGTTTTTCACTTAAAGAAGGTTCTGTTAGTGATTTTGTTATAAGATATAATTCCGAAACAGAAGAAGTTCCCCCTAGTGAAATAGATTTTTTCATAACAAAAGAAGAGATTACGATTGATTCTGCAGCTTCGGTTGCTGATGATGATAAATATGCAGAGAAAGACTCTGGTTATGATGAAATAGAAAAAGAGTTTCTGTCCCCTTCTACTATATATATTTACGGAAGATTTTATGATCAGGATTCTGGAGTAGCTGTAATAGAAGTTGCAGAAAAACTTGAGGCTTCAGCTACTGGTTCTTTTACATCAGCGAATTACACAACATCCTATTCGATAAAAGAAAATAATGCTTGTGTTTCTTATTATGAAGATGGAACAGGATATACCTCGTTTGTAATAAAGTATACATTACAGGATACATTAAGCCCGACTCCAACTGCTGGATATTATTCTCTGACTGTTTCGGTAAAGGATCTTTGTGGTAACACTTGGAAATCAAAAAAAATTGGTGTATTAAGCCTGGAATATGCCGATTTTTTATATACTGCATGGGATAAAGTAAGAAATAAATATCCTGCAACTGGCGATACAACATCTACAAAATCATATACTACAAATTTAAAAAGAACTCCTTTTGATGTCTGCAATGCGCCTTTCTCTAAGGTGTCAGGAGCAGCTGGTACATATGATTTTGCAAAATATAATTCAGATATTAAAACTATAAGAATTAAAGATGAGGATAGGCCTTCGGTATTTTTATTAAATAATAACGTAACTCCGAATGATATTTCAAATGATACAAATAACAATAAGTTGTATGTAATTTCAAGTAAAGATGTAGATTATGTTTGTGAGTATATAGACCGTTATGGTACTAAACGAAGAGAGCCTTTTACAGCTTATAATTCTAATCCAGAAACAAAAGAAAGAACTCTGGTGCTGGATGTAGATACAGTAGCTGGAAAATCTTTTGCTGTAATTGCAATGTATAATGGAAGTCCTATAGGAAGGCAGAATTTTATTTTCCCTGATGTGCCGTTACTTTATACAATTAGAACATCAGCTTTTAGTATTGCAAAACCAGATGATAGTTCTACGAATAACACATATCATAGAATTGCTTTATGTAAGTATCCCGATGGTTCGTGTAAGCTTGTATTCTTAAGCGACGGCGGTTCACTTACTAAGAGCAACATACCTGATGATTGTACCTGCTATTTTATTTATGCAAAGTTAAGAAAACCAAAAAGCGATAGTCCAACACAGGAGTTTGCTACAAAAAAATATAGTTTTGATCCAAGTACAAAAGAGTATTCAGTTGATAGCCGTTATACATCAGCGGTTTGGACAGAACTGGATTCAGGGTTTGACCCTGTAAGTACCTGGTTTGACAGAGGCCTGGTGGCCGAGCTCCTGGGGCCTTATTCAAAAACACAAGCTTTCGAAGATTATTTACCCACTCCCCAAACAAGCTTTGCTTTGTCTCGTGGTAATGATGGTTATATAAATGTTACATTCCAATGGGCTTCTGATTTATGGGAAAAATATGATAGCCTGGTATGTAAGTATGGCAATGCTTATGGTAAGGAAACAATTACTCTTAGAAGTACTGATACTATTATTAAAGGCAATAAAGTTTGTTATACAGTTCCTATAGAGTCAAAAAAATTCTTTACTTCTTCTGATTATTCTGTTTCATATGTTGATCTTTCGTATGAATGTAAGGGAATAAAAAATAATATTGTAAATACTCAAACTGGAAGCCCTCAATATAATTATGAGTCTAAAAGTTTTTCATTAAATGATTTAACTTCGGATGAAATTAAAGATCTGGATAATATAAAACCTAATGCTTTATCTTACAGTAAGATTATTTGTAAAAATAATCGTACACTTTCTTATGAATTCCTTTCCTATGATTTTGGGTCTGGACTTCAAATCGGGCAGAGTCAGAGTCAGGTCCGGGTAAACGATAAGACTGAAACATTTAATATGACTGCAATAAATGGCAAGAATAATTATTATAGGGTACAGATAGATGTAGGTAAATTTAATTGGGGAAAGAATACATTAAAATATAAGTTAGTAGATAAAGCAGACAATACGACAGAAGGAACTTTAGACTTTAATCCTTCGTTTTCAAGTATTACAGGCATAATTCATAATTGTTTGACTGATATAACTTTTGATAGTAATACTTTTACTGCAAAAATGGGTATTATAAATTCAAATAACGGTTATACATATGGTGACAGAATTAACGAAAGCGATAGTAAGAGTGAACTCAAGGTGTTTGGATATAACGGTTCTGAATGGACTAGTGAACCAATAAAAACTTATAATAAAGATAATCCAGTACCTGCTAAGGGCATATCAGTTAATGTTTCCGGCTACACTTTTGTGAATGTTATTTATACTGGTCAGAATGAATATTATAACCACATTTACTATAATGGATCTTTTACTGCAACTGGTACATATAATTATGTGGTTCCAAACGGCACAAAAAAAGATTCGGTTGTAATCTGTTCAAGCGACCCTAAGGTGCTTGTCCGTATTTATAGTATTAAAGATAATACTATTTACAAGGATGTCTGCCAGACCTGGAATGAAGATAAATGGGATATGATGGGTGATATAGAGACATATAAAAGTGAAAAAAATGAAAAAATAATTACGGTCTCAGAAAATACTCCTACCGTATTTACAAATAACTGGCTTAAAAGTGATAATTCTACAGGAAGATACTACTGCGTAGTAGCTCACTTTGCAAATGGCGATTGTGTTGCAAGCCCTGTTATGCACCGGTAAAAAAAGATTGTCGGGTCAAGCCCGACAATGACACAATGTTATTCTCGTTGCTTATTATTTTTCATTAATCTGCTGCTGGTAACAATCTCAAGCGTATTCTGCCTCACTTCGTCCTTTGAATAAATCAATTCTTATGTTATAATCATTTTGGAGGCGTTATGGTTTACCCTTTTATGACTTTGAATGACGAAACAGAAATTGTTCATTCCGAAATGCAGCCTGACGGTCGCGTAAAGGTTTCAATTGAAACACCAGATGAGAAACTTTGCTTCAAACATGCTACCTGTTGGCTTCCTCAGCAAGAATGGACTGATATTTATGGTTATTCAGAGTCAGAACTGAACTACTTAAAAGAACTTGTTGATTCAGAAAAACATTTAATATTAGAGTTTTCTCATTGAACCTATTCATGTTCATGTTGCAATGAAAAAGCCGGTCAAGAATGCAACAAAAATCTGGATTACCAAAAATGGACACTGTTCCCTTGCAAATAACAATTCAAAAATTCCTTCTGCTACACTAAACAATATTATGCGAATTATCGAAATGAGAATTCCAGAAGTTGAAAAGAAATGGTTGGAGACTTTTTCTAAGATTACTTACTATTGTTAATTTTTACAATCCCAAGCTTTGTTGCCCTGGCAGAGTTTATTATCGGGAAAATGTAGATAATGACAAAGTAGGACTCTTTGTGTTATACTTTTATCTAACTTTTCTAAACAATGCGGAGCAGAAGTATGAACAACATTCTTTTTAACAAATCAAGCAAATCAAAAAAATCACTAAGTACTATACTGGGGGGGGGGCGTTTCTTTGTATAGTAATTCTTACAAGCTGTAACAATTTCTTAAAAGGCGGCGAGACAAAGAAGCAGATTGAAGATTCTATTGCCTATGCGAATGCGCAGTCGTGCAAATTGTATTTAAAGTCAGATTCTGGAATGGGATCTTTCCTTTCAGAAGGCGAAGTAGAGTGTAAGGTAGGTTACACAGTAGACATTCAGTTTACCCTGAACAAGGACGACTGGTATTTTGATACTCTGGAAGCCGTTTCTACTGTCGATGCAGCAGAAAGCCGCCAGGACTATGTTCAGTTTACCTTGAATGAAAAAAAGAGCGACAAGTCAAAAGGTATTTATGTTATTACCGTAAAGCTTTTAAAACCTGCAGGCGACATTTTAATCAAACCAAAATGTCTTCCTCTGCCTTATGTAACAGGCTATACCCCAAATACAAAAAATGCCCAGTTTGCAAATACACCGGTTGTTATCAATTTTAATATTCCTATAGAGGACTCAGAAACAAGCGCAGACGACAGCCTTATTAATTATGATAATATTCTTCTGACTTTTGACAAACCTGGTGATATGAAAGATTATTTCTTCCCGCCTGAATTGAATGAAGATAAAACTGTTTTAAAGATTGTTCCAAACGCTGCAAAGCTTAAGAACTATATTATAAATGAATTGGAAGCATCTTTTGTAGACGTTACTATTTCTTTGTCTGACAGAATTATTGTAAAAAATGGTGAACAGGAATTCCCGCTCCGCCAGGATTCAAACTCAACCTTTACAGTTCGCTTTGGAACAGAGTCTGAGGAAACTCCTCCAGATGAAAAGGCCTTCTTTGTGTCTGGGTACGAAATTCCTCTGGCAACCGCAGCTGATTTTGATGCTGATAAAAAAATAGTGCTTAATAAACTGTGTCAGGAACTGAAAAAAAATTCTGCGAATCCTGAGTGTATTCAAAATATGACTCCTGCCAATTTCTACATTTACGGAAAATACTATGATAAAGATTCTGGAGTTAGAAGTATTGAGGTTAGTGAAAAATATATGGCTAGATATGATACAAATTCAGGGTACAGTGAAACTATCCATAAAAATGCTGTTACGACCTCTTATGATATAAATAGTGATAATGTTGTTTACCAGAGTGAAAATGGTTATACATCTTTTGTCCTCAAGTATACCTTACAGGCTTCTTTGATAGAAGCGGTTGGTGGTGGCTATTTTGATATGACTGTTACAATCAAAGATGCCTGTGATAATCCTTCGGAAACAAAAACTTTTTGTATTTTGTGTATGGAATATGGTAATCTCAGGAACTTACGTGTGATTGACAAAACAAACACTTCAAATTGGAAAACTCCTACAATCAATTTAACTAATGCAGCTTTTTCAAAAGTGCAGGAAGGTGAGACCTTTAAGGATTACGATTTTTCAAAATATAATGAAGATATAAAAAAGATAGTGATAATAGATGATGACAATGATGAATATCCAGCACATTTTCGTATAAATGGAAGTTTGGGAAAAGAAATCCCTTGTAAGGATGTGGACTATGTCTGTGAATATATTGACAAACGGGGAACTAAAAGAAGAGAAGCATTTACAGATTATGATTCGCAAACAAAAAAAAGATATCTTACCCTTGATCTCGATTCTGTAAATGGAAAATCTTTTACTGTAATTCCTTTGTATAAAGATATTCCTCTGGGAAGAAAAACATATAATTTCCCTCCAGCGCCTGTTATGACTGATGTATATGCAAATTCTATTAGCATGCATTCCACTGCTTCTTATAAATGTGTAGGACTTTGTCAGTATCCTGATGGTACTTATAAAATTATTGTTGATGCAACAGGTCTTTATTTGCCTAATTTTCCTGATAACTGCAAGTTTTATTTGGGTTATATAGACTTTAATTATCCTAGCTGGGGTACTTATACAATCCCAGATAAAGATTATACTCTTAATGGAAGTTCCTATACAGCAGCCCCCCATCCTCAAACGAATCTTGATGAATATGGAAATCCTACTAGAAAATATTATGATATTGGTTTAGTTGGAGAAATGATTGGGCCGTTTGAAAATAATCAGTCTGCATGTCCTCGTCCCGCACCGACAAATACCAGTTATTCCATTACAAGATCTAACACAAAAGGATATCTGAATGTCGTCTTTAAATGGGATCGTAATTTGTGGGACAAATATGATTCTTTATATATTAAGGATACAGAAAAAAAAGACAATCCTGAAATCAAAATAACACCAGAAAATACTTATGATGATGGTGAACATATTTGTTTTTCAATGTCCGAGAAGATAACAAAATTCTATAGCTCTAAAGAAAACCCAAAAAGAGTCGTAATTAGTAACAGATATTATGTTGTTTATGGGGTAAAGAACAATGTTCGAAGTTCAAGTTCGCCTTCCGATGAGGATAAAGTGACTATTTCGATAGAACAAGAAGACGCAGAAGCTGCAGATAATCTGGAACCAGATGCATTAGCTTTTGATGATATTTTTATTGAAAAAGAAGACAAATATTATGCAAGGCTAGATTTTTGTGATTGTGGATCTGGTCCAGCGTCTGGTGAATTATGGATAAATGGAAGTTCAAAAAAGTATGAAATGTCTGCTGCCGCAGGAAATAGATGTTTTGAAGTTAAAATACCGCTTTCTGCTTTTAAGGCTGGTACTAATACTGTTACTTATGTGCTAAAAGATAAGGCTGGAAATACAAGAGAAAGTTATTTGTCATTTAATTCAAAATTACGCATTCGAATTTTGAAACCAGATTACGTTTCTGTTTCAAATTCAGAACTAACAGTAACTCATTATAAGTTTGTTGGGCCTTGGAACAGGTCGACTATTAAAGATGGTTTAAAAGTATTTAAATTGGGTAGTAATGGTGGTTGGTCTCAAGTAACAATTCAAGATTCGTATATAGGAGATGATTATACTGTAGTACCTCTTGATTCGGGATTTTTTTATAGAGTTTGTTATACATTGATGGATAGTATGGGACCATACTATTTTAATAAAATATACTATGCTGGAAATTTGAACGGAAGTGGTTCAAATTATTTACTGGCAAATGGTATTTCAAATGATTCTGTTGTAATTTGTTCAAAAGATGAAAAAGTTCTTATGAGCGTTTACAGGGTAAGTGATACAAGAGAAGAATGTAAAGAATGGAATGCAGTTCAATGGGAAATGATGTGTACTTCACGAACTGCGGATGAAGAGATTACTGTTCCTGAAAATACTAATACAGTTTATTCTCTTGTGTTTAATGGTAATACTACTTATGCAAATGAATATTATTGCATTGTTGCCCATTTTGCCAATGGAGATATGGTAGCCGGTCCAGTTATGCACAGGTAAAAAAAAATTGTCGGGTCAAGCCCGACAATGACACGCTTACAGCTTCACCGACTTCTCATGTCTCAAAAAATACAGCCAGCAGTCAATTTTTTCTGCCGGCGTTTTGAGCATGAGGGAAGCGGCCTGGCGGTAGCATTCCTGCTGACCGCGGTATTTTTCGGCGTCAATTTCTTTGTCGGATTTGTAGTCGACAATTGTGTAGGTGCCGTCCGGGTTTTCAAAAATCAAGTCTATGGAACCGGTGAAGATGGTGCCTTCTAAGAACATGCGGAAGGCCCATTCGGCGCGGTAGAAACGATCTGCAAGTTTTGACTCTTCCAGCTGCCTGCCTAAATCACTGGCGGCAAACTCACGGCACATTTTACGGCATTCTTCTAAAACTTCGGCGAACTGTTCCGGCTGGTCTCCAAGATTTTTCAAAAGCTTTGGTGCAGGTTCATATTGTTCGCAAGGCGTACCGTTTGCCTGTGCTTCCAGAAATGCATGAACGAGTGTACCAAAATCTGCGGCGCCAAAATCTGTTGTGGTAAGAAGGTCTTCTGAATTTTCATATTTGCTTCCGCTGTCGCCATCCTGGGCGCTGGCTGCAACATATTCCGTTTCCAAAGACGAAGGAGTTTTTCTGTTTGATTCCGGCCATTCATATTTTATGGCAGGCTCAGTGGTTTGATACAATTTGCGGGAGAGGTCAAGTTGTTTTTCTTCCTGAGTCAAACTTCCTGTAGCGTAAAGCAAGTCCTTCATTTCTTTGCGTTCAACTGGAATAATATCTGCAAAATTAAACGGTGTATTTATATCCGGGTGCTCTTCATACCAGCGGACCATGTTTTCTATAAGGTGGAAGGAATCATTCTTATTTGAAGAGTCCGATTCTTCTTTCCAGGTTCCAACAATTTCTACAAGATTTTCGGCACGGGTAATTGCTACATAAAGCAAACGACGGAATTCTGCAAGCTCTTCCTGATCAGCTCTTTCTTTCTGGCGCAAATAGAAAAAGTTTTTCTCACCATCCTGAGGTTTGATTGTAAGACCAAGTTCAGGATCAAAGAAGAATTGGTTGTCTTTGTTTTTACTCGAAACATTTGTACAGCCGTATACAAAAACATAATCAAACTGAAGTCCCTTGCTTTTGTGAATGGTCATTATGTTGACGGCATCACCTTTTTCAATGGGGTAGGTAAGTTCATCAAGATTGATTTCTACATCATCGCCAAAAGAAGAAATTTCTTTGTCTTTAATCTGACCCAACTGATCTGTAAACCAGGCAATGCCATTGTCGTTCTGATCTGTCTGACGTGCAAGTTCAAAAAGCATGTCAAACTGTTCTGCGTAAAGACTCTTTCTGTAACTGAGCATTGTTTCATAACGGTAACCACACTCGTTCCATAAAAGTTCAAGTGTCTTAGTAAGAGGCCGGCTAAGAGTGAGCAAACGCTGGTTTTCATAAAAATCCATGGCTGTCTGATATTTTTTGAGTTCCTCTTTATCCTTCCATTCCTGAGGATTCTGTCCGGCAAGAATTGCTTCAACACTTTCTTCACTAAGATTTGCAAAAGGAGAAGCAAGGTATCCTGCCATAGAAATTTTATCTTCGGGATAAACGCACAGCTTAATAAAATTATAAATGTCATTAATCGGTCCATCCGAAAAAATGGAAGTATTCATATCCAGTGTATACGGAATGTTGAAAATATTGAGCCATTTTATAAGGTAGCGGCGGTCATTTCGTCCCCGGTCAAGAATTGCAAATTTTGAATAAGGATATTTCTGCCCGGCTGCTTCCATCTGATTTTTGTAATCCCGGATTTGTTTTGCAATATGAATTGCAAGCTGATCTTTTGTATCAAAGCATTTTTCTTTGTTCAGATTTGTTGCATCAAACAAACTGATTGAAAGCTTCTTATTTTGAGCATTTGTAATATCTGCCTTTGGAATTTCTTCCTGTGTGGCAGGATTAAATTTAATTGCAGGAATAGTGTATTTTGCTTCAAAAGCTTTGTCCGTTTTGTTATCAAAAATCAAATCGTAATCACCGAACACATGATTAAAAGCAGCGAGAAGCTCGTTGTTGGAACGGTAGTTATAATTCATATTAAGAAGAAGGCCGTCTTTAAGTTCTTTTCCCAGATTGTTAAAGACCGAGACATCTGCTCCGCGGAATTTATAGATTGACTGTTTTTCGTCTCCGACAAAGAACAGCTTTTGCTTTCCATCTGCAAGCAGAAATAGCAGATCCTTGTTTTTGGCGTTGTTATCCTGGAATTCATCAATCATGATTTTTTCGTAGGCTGATTGTTCCTGAATTCTTATATCTTCCTGTTCGTTCAGGATTTTTAGTGCCAGTTCCTGGATGTCTGCAAAAGTAAGATTTCCTGTCTGACGTTTAGAAGCATTTACATGGTCTGTAAAATCATCGAACATTTTATAAAGATCCTGCACCTGTTCAAATTGGGCAATGTAAGAACAAAGCGGCAGAATTTCATTTATAAAACAATCCGTAAGAAGTTTTTTTGCTGCCTGTAATTCTTTTGTATGACCGCCGCGGGGAAACTGTATTGACGTTATTTGTTTTAGTTTTTCAAAAAGTTTTGTGGCCGCAACTTGAGCCATTTCAAAAGTTTCGTGAGTTCCTAATTCAACTTCGGCCAGCAGTTTGTCAATTGTAAGAGCCTTGTCTATGTATTCGTTATGGCCGTTTTTATCAAGAGCCTTGCGGCACGCATCTGCAAATTGATCAATTATCTGGCTGTTACCAATCATACTGTTCCAGGCATCAAGCAGGGCTTGTTTCTGACCAGGAAGCTTTGAAACAAAAAAATCAGCAGGATCTGCAAGAGTTGTATACTTGTGAACAGCTTTGGCAAGAACGTCATAGGCAAAATTTTCAAGTCGACCTGCCAGTGCAAAGGTTTGAACGCATGGTCTATCTTTGTTTGCAAAAACATAAGGTAATGCAAGATTTTTTATGTCTTCTAAAGCATCTGAACCGCCGGCATTAAAGTCTGGACGTATACCGTATCTGTTTGCAGCCTGTTTTACAATTGAGTTGCAGTAAGAGTCTAGGGTTTGAATATGTGTTTCTGAAAATTCTTCCAATGCAACGAGGGCTCGTTTTTTTTCTGCTTCCGGTGTAGCCGGGTTTTCTACAAAAAAACTGAGGGTTCCATAAATGCGTTCGTACATTTCGCCGGCAGCTTTGTTTGTAAATGTAAGGGTAAGAATTTTTGGTGCAGGAATTTTTTGTGACATTACAAGCCAGGCAAAGCGTGTTGCAAGAACCTGAGTTTTTCCGGAGCCTGCTCCGGCTGCAACAATTGTGTTACCGGTGCTGAAGCAGACATCCTTTTGTTTTTTGTCCAGTTTTCTTTTAAGAAGGTCCAGATACGCATATTCATTATAGTTCATGTTTTGTGTGTTCATTTTGACCTCCCCGCAATTGTGAAATTAAAACGGCAGATAGATTTGTAACTGCACTTGCTGCAATTTTCAAAGGAATCAACATTTTTCAGAGAATAATCTGATTTTCTTATAGCCTTTGCACAATCAGCTGCGTATTTTTCAAAAACTTTTATTGTGTCTTCATATTCATCTGGAGATTTTGCATATCTGCCGCTTCCAACAATTGTTCTGTGATTTTTCTGGGGATCGGCATTTATTGCATAAAATGAAGCCTGACTTATATCTTTAACCTTTTCGTTTTCGCGCAGAAGTGTTATGTACATAGGCATCTGAAAGTCGCCAAGTTCTCCTTCAGCAGAAGCAATTGCGTCTGCAGTTTTAGGCATTGCTGAATTAGTGTTTTTATAATCAATAATTGTCCAGCCCATATCTTCTGAATTTTCGCTGCCCGAAACAAGAATACAGTCAACAATACCAGTGTAGTTCCATTCGCGGTCAGGATTTTTTCCGCCGTACCATTTTTCTACACCTTTGATTTTATAGCCGGCAAAGTCTTTGCAAAAACTCTTAAGAAACTTGATTGTATTTTGAGTTATCTGATCAAGCTGAGTCTGAAGCATCTGAACTGTCAATGGACTTTTACTAAAGTCTTCTTTGGGATTATTGATTGCTTCTTGTGCAAATCCGAAAATCAGCTGAGTAAGTTCTATCTCATTTTCAAAGTTGTTTTCTACTGGTTTTGGCAGCGGCTGATTATTTTCCATAAGATATTTGCCGTAAAGCTCCATTATTTTGTGATAGATTGTTCCCATGTCAAAGGTGCCTATAAGAGCTGTAGAAAGACTGTTCGGTTCAAGTCCGAGCACCTTGTTGAAAATCCATTTGCGCGGACATGGAAAAAACGCTTTCATGTCAGATTGAGAAATTGTGATTTTTGCCTGACTCGTCTGGTCTGCACCCAGATGTTTATTTCTGTTTTGAACAAGATATTCATTAATTTTATTTTTGAGCGCCTCAGAAACCTGATATTCTTTTTTGCTGTTGTTTCTCCCCTTATTAAAACTGTCCCATCGCAGGAATTGATTTTTCTGTGCTTCGGAGAAATTTTGCGCGCCTGTCGAAGTGCCCTGCTCTAAAAACCATCTCTTTTCATTTTGAATAAAATCTTCATTTTCAAGCTCAGCCAGCGCAGATGCATAAACCTTCTCATCATCTGTTTTAAGGTAGGTATGCGCAATCGCAAATCCGTCAAAGGTGTCTTCGGCACTGGAAAACATTGGGAGAGGGGCAGCTGCAACGCCGGCACCAGATCCAACTCCGGCACCAGATCCAACTCCGGCACCAGCATAAAGCCTTATAAATGCTTTTGATGCGTTGAAAATTTTATCTTCATCGGTCAGCTTAAAAAAGCTTCGTTTGCGGGCGTTCAAAAATGAAAGCCTTTTAAAAGGCAGCTCAAGGTTTTTCTGACTTGAATCAATTACAAACTGGTACTTAAAAGCTCCTGCTGCCGAAAGCTTGTATGGAAAAACAGAGATTCCTGTTGCAGGATTCTGCGGGGTATAGGTTTTGCCGGAAAGCTCGTTTATAAAAAAATTGTAAGGCTGGTCTATTGTAAGACCAAGCGGTATACAGAATTTTTCTTCTATTTGAATGAGCTCGTTCAAAAGGGTAATGCAGCGGCTTATAATCTTATCTGCTGTTTCCGAAAAACTGGCCGGCTCAAGATAATGTTCTTTAAATGCCATCCACGCAGTATGAATTGCAGCAAAGGTATTGCTTTTGCAGATTGCCGTTATTTCCTTTTTGAGCTGATTGTAAAAAGTAAATTCCCTTTCATCATGGTTTATTTTAGAAAGCGCTTCTTTCCAGATGTCTACATGTTCTCCGCTGGGTTTATCATAACCGCAGATACATCGCAGCCTCTGGCCTTCGCGGATTAAATTTTCACGTACTTCTTTATCATTTGTTTTCCAGGGAATATAGTTGTCCTGTAAAAGACGGCGTACACTTTCATAAGAAAAATCTGAATTATAACAATCAAGAATTTCTTTAAAAACAATGCCGGCACAATTGGAAGTAAGCGGAAAGCCTGCTCTGATTACATATGGAACACAATAAGTAGAAAGCTCCCGCTCAAGATAAGGTCTGTAGGTTTCAAGGTCAGGAACATTGAGTGTAATATCTGTCCAGTTAGCCTTGCCTTCTGCTACAAGCTTTCTTATTGCAAGAATTGTCATTCTGAGTTCTTTGCGGGAATCACTGTATTTGATGCACTTTGGTTTAGGAGAGTCAGGGCCTTCTTTTGGCAGCATTATAAGATGAATTTCAGGGCATTTGTCAAAAACTTCCTTATAATCTGCAAAATCTTCAAGGATTTCGGGGTAAAAGATAAAGATTTTTTTGCCGCTTCCAGAAAAATCAGGGGTAACCCAGGCCGGTTCAAAAAAGTTGTTTGCATCCAGAAAGGATTTATAGTGTTCAAAAAGAAGTTCGTAATCTTTATCTTCATCATCGGCGGTGTATTCCGGGGTAGAAGAAGCTTCTTCAAAGCGTTTATGCCACAGTAATAGGGAAGGAAGCATCCTGCAGATCCAGTCGGTAAAGGAGGCTGCAGTAGCTGCGTACTGTGGATTAATTATTTTCTTAAAAAAAGGCTCCTGTGCATTCTTTTGAATAAGATTTCGAACAAAAATTTTACGTAAAAGTGAAGGAACCGGCGATTTATTTTCTTCCTGAGCACCTGCATAGCTGCCTTTAAACTTATCCCAGGAAATAAATCTTTCCAGTGGAACCGCTGCAACTCCCGATTCTTCTTCATTACAAACACACCAGTCTATCCAGGAATTCATAACTACATCTGTAGAAAAGACAAAAATGCAGTTTTTATCGGATAGATTTTCTTTAAGGCAGTTTTTCATAAAAAAAGATTATAGCATAATATCTGGAATTTTTGGTAATAATATTTCATAGACAAACAGAATTATATAATCTATAATGTAAAGATAATTAAAAATAATCTTGGAGGGTTATTCAAATGAAAAAAATAGTTGCACTTGCTCTGTCAGCAGCAATCAGCTTATCTACTGTTTTTGCATTAGATCTTACTTTTAAAATCGATCCACTTGCAGTTTTCCCGTCAGCCAAAAATATGAAATTAGCCCCTGGCGTAAATGTTTCTGGCGGTGTTGATTTATTTGGTCTTGTAACAGCCGGTGTAGAAGGCGGTTACGTAATGGAAAAACCAAATAATGTAGCAGATGGAATTAACATTCTTTCCGGCGGTCTTAATCTTGGTGTTTATTACTATCCACTTTCCAGACTTTATGTTGGTATAGGTGGTGGTTTTGGTGTTGATTATATTTCTTCTCAGATATCTGAAAATGAATCTGGGGAAGGTACAAAAGACAGCAAAAAAGCTTTCAGCGATCTTTATTACAGAGCATTTGGTGAAGTTGGCTTCCGCTTAAATCCTTCTGTTTCTATTAATGCAGTTGGAGGTTGGACAAACTACACAGCCAGTATGAAGGATGCTTTTATTTCGGGCCCTTTCGCTGGTATTTCATTTAGAATTAATGCCCAGGTTGGTAACAAAGGAAGTAACTCTACTGTATCTGTAAAGATTGTTCAGGATACAGATGTTTATCCTGTATACAGTTCTGTTTATGGTTATGAACCATTCGGAACAATCATTGTAAGAAATAATGATGGTGCGGAACTTCGCAATGTTCGTGTAAGTTTCCGTGCAAACAAATATACAACAGCTGCAAAACTTTGTGGATCTGTTTCACGTATCAATCGTCATAAAACAGAAGAATTCCCTCTTTATGCAGACTTCTCTACAGAAATCCTTCAGTTCACAGAAAACGGAAAAATCAGTGGTGAAGTTGTAATTGAATACGAGTTCCTCGGAAAAAAGATGACTGTTGTTGAACCTGTAATTGTTTCTGTTAATAACCGCAACGCTTTTGTCTGGTCAGATAACGCTGGTCTTTCAGCATTTATTTCTCCAGACGGACAGGAAATTGCGATGTTCGCTAAGGAAGTTGCAGGAATCACACGTAACAATATTTATACTGGTATGAATGCTAATCTTCAGTATGCTGCCGGTATGGTTGAAGCTCTTAGACTTGTAGGTGTAACTTACTCAGGCGATACAGTTACTCCATATGCTTCTTATCACCAGGATTATGAAATGGATTCTATCCAGTATCCGCTTCAGACCCTCCAGTATCTTTCTGGTGATTATGATGATCTTGGAATTCTGTTGTGTGCTTGTCTTCAGACTGTAAACGTTCCTACAGGTTACATGCCGATTAACGATGATTTTATTGTTCTTGTAAAACTTGGAATTGGTGCTAATCAGGCTTTGAGCAACTTTGCTTCTACAGACGGACTTGTAATTGATGAAGAAAACGATGTTGTTTATCTTGCACTTTCTATGGCAAACCTCGAAAAAGGCTTTACAGCAAGTTATAAGGCTGGATCTAATGCCGTTGCCAAGTGCTTCGAAGATGAAGAAAACTACTACGAGTTCATTGATACAACAGATGCATGGAACATTTACAAGCCTGTTGCTTACAGTACAAACACTTCTGTAGCCGGACCAAAGCAGGATGCTCTTATTAAGAACATTAAGTCTGCAATCCAGAGCTACATTGATTCTGATATTGAACAGGTTATTAAACGTGCCCGTGCAGAAGGAAACGCTAACAAGCTTGGTGTTGCTCTTGTTCGTGCAGGACGCTACTCAGAAGCTAAGCGCGAATTCCAGAAGCTCAATACTGTTGCAGCTATGAACAACACTGCAAACATCTATATGATCGAAAAGAACTATACTGCAGCTGCTGCTCAGTATAAGGCTGTTCTTGCAAAGGACCCTAACAATACTACTGCTTTGAAGGGATTGGAGAATGCAAATGCCAAGATTGAATAGAAAATTTAAGTCTGGCATGAAAAAAGGCATACTTACATTGTGTGTCCTTTTCTCCTGCTCGGCTCTTTTTGCTTTTGATTTTTCGGTGCGATTCATGCCTTCGTATGAATTGCCTGTTAATAACTTCTTGAATAACGCCGGCGGTTTTGGAATTAACACAGGTTTTGATTTGTCGCCTGTTACAATCCGCTCGCGTGATAAGCTTTATCTTTCGGGACAGTTTACTTATGGCGGATATCCAATCAAGGCATTTGGTATTCAGTCGCTTATGGATGGAGCTTTTGGTGTTGGTTACAGCTTCCGCTTTTCTGACAGGCTTGCTGCCTTTGGAGAAGGCTTTGCAGGAATCTGGAACTTCATTGGAAACAAAGAACTTGTAGAAGAATCTGTAAGTGGTATTAGTTTTGGTGGTAGAGCCGGTGTTGACTTTTATGTTGGACCAGCTCTTAGTTTGACCGGCTTTGCAGGCTTTAAGTCTTACTATTCAAAACCAGAACCATTTATGAATACCTTTAGCATTGGTGTAGGTGTTAAATACAGTCTTTCAAGAGGTCTGTTTAATCAGACAATGATTGCTATGGAAGAATCTGAAGTTACTCCATTGTTCCCTGTATTCTATTCATTCTATGCAGATAATTCATTTGGCTCTGTTACTTTTGTAAATAACGAACCAAATGAGATTTATAACGTAACAGTTTCTGTTCTTGTTCCTGCATATATGACAACTCCTTATAAGGTTGTAGAAATCGAAGGAATCAAGATTGGTGAATCTTTTGAAGTTCCTCTTTACGCTTTCTTGAATGAAAACATTCTTGATCTTGTACAGCCAAAGACTTCAGAAATGGAAGTAACCGTTTCTTACTATTCACTTGGTAAGCTTCAGACTACAAGCTATTCATTGCCGGTTACTGCATTAAACCGTAACTCAATGACCTGGGAAGATGACCGCCGTGCTGCAGCTTTTGTATCCGGAAAGGATGCTACCGCTCAGCGTTTTGCCCGTCAGGTTCAGGCAGTTGTAAAGACCCAGCTTAAATCAAGCATTCCTGCAAATATTCAGTATGCTGCAGCTATGTTTGGTGCCCTTAAAGCATTTGGTATTAATTATGTAGTTGACCCATCCAGTGCATTTACCGATAATGTAGGTACTGCAGCAGTTGACTTCCTTCAGTTCCCACACCAGACACTTTTGTATCATGGTGGAGACTGTGACGACCTTACAATTCTTAACTGTGCGCTTTTGGAAGCAATTGGTATTGAAACTGCATTTATTACTGTACCGGGACATATTTACATGGCTTTTGATTCAGGACTTACTGTTGAAGAAGCACGTGGTAAAACCGGTAAGGGCTACTATATAGAAGCCAATGGTAAAATCTGGTGCCCAATAGAAATTACACTTTCTCAGGATACCTTTGGTCTTGCCTGGACATATGGTGCCCGTGAATGGAAGAAGGCTGGTAATGATGCAATGCTTATTCCTTTGAAGGATGCATGGTCATCTTACCTTCCAATTTCGGTTCCTGGTTCGGACACATCAATTGATATGCCTTCACAGGATGCAATTTTGAAAAACTTTAGAGAAGCAAATTATTATTGATTTTTTTTATAAAATCGATAATAATAGTAAATAACAGAGAGGAGATTTTTTATGAAAAAGCTGTTTACTTTGTTTCTGGCATTGTTCGTAGGAACAATGTTGTTCGCTGCTACAGGTTCTTATGTAGTAGAGTCAGTTACAGGAAATGTAACTTATGAATCGGCACCTGGTAAGTTTGAGAAGGTAAAGGTTGGACAGGAGTTGTCTGCTTCTACAGTTCTTAACACAGGTCTTAACTCTAGTGTTGTCGTTAAGTTCGAAGGAAAATCTATAACGATTAAGGCTAAACAGAAGGGAACTGTTGAAGCACTTTATGTTGATGCAACCCCAGCTAAAGGTGGTCTTAAGAGACAGACTATCGCTAAAGCTGATGCTGAAGATACAGCAGACGGAAAGAGCAAAGGTGTAGCTACTGCTTCATCACGCGCTTCTGAGGCTAAAGAAGATTTTACTTGGGACGAGTAATCTGATTGACAATCAAAAGCCTGCAATCTAACTCTGATTGCGGGCTTTTTTTTTTAATAATTTAATGCTATGAAAAAAATACTTATTTCTATTCTTATACCAATTATTTCGGTTGCCATTTGTTCACTTCTCATTCTTTCGCCACTTGATTTTCGTGTAGCTGATTATTTTCAGCGTCCGTTAAAATCAACAAATGAAAGTCCGGAAGTAATCATGGTTAATGTTGATGATGATGCTGTTTCACAGATTGGAACCTGGCCTTTTTCTCGAGAGATTTATTCACAGATGCTTTCGAACATGAAGGAACTTGGTGCCCGATCTGTTGTATTCGATTTGAGCTTCCTTGATAAGTCTCAGGCTAAGGTTGACGAAAAATATGTTGTTTCTGATCTTCCGGGTTATGTAAACGATTATTTTTCTATGCTTACTGATGATGCCGGATATGCTTTTGAAGAGGTTGCAAGCAAAGAGTCTACTGTTGATGAAGCTTATGAGTTTATTGATTCATCTTCAAAACGCTATGCTAATGAACTTAATACTGCAATTTCGCACGTTATAGAACCTGTAGACAGTATTCTTGCCGGTTCTATTAACGATTTTGGAAATACATTCCTTACACTTACCTTTGATAATAATGCGGAACTCGAAGGAGAAGCAAAGGATTATCTGGAAAATTACATTGCTCTCAAAAATGTTTCTGCCGAAAAAGATACAATCACTAAAGAGTATGTAGGTGTTCAGCCGGCTTTGTACGATTTTATTACTCAGGCAAAATCTGCAGGTTTTGTTAATGCAGACCCGGACGTTGATGGTTATCTTCGCCACGTAAACCTTGTAGTAAAATACAACGGCAAGTATTATGCACAGCTTGTATTCCGTCCAATCCTTGAGATGCTTGGAAATCCTACTGTAGAAATCACAAATGATTATATTAAAGCAGGAAGTCTTAAGATTCCTCGTGCAAAGGATGGTTCAATTATTGTTAAGTATCCTAAGAAGGATTACATTGACTATAACAGTATTTCGCTTGCAAATATTTACTTCCTTTCATCTATGGAAGAAACCCTGCTTACAAACCTTAGCATTATGAATGATTCAGGCTTCTTTGATGAAGCTGAACCGGAAGATAACCCTTATGATCCATGGTCAACTGCAGACTATATTAAGGGTGAACTTGCTTACGGTGAAGATCCTGAAAACGAAATTACCTATGATGCTTATCTTGAATACAGACAGCAGTATTTAAATGCAACTCTTAACTTCCTTGTTGGAGAGTATGAATCATATTTCTGCGAAATGTATCCGGAAGATGAAGACTGGATTCATGATTTGTTTACAGAAACAAGAACTGCTTATGACAAATACATGGCATCCCGCGAAAAGTGTCAGTCTAAAGTAAAGAATGCAATGTGTATTGTTGGTACAAGTGCTTCAAGTACATCGGACTATGGTTTGAATCAGTACGAAGAGCATTATCCAAACCCTGGTGTTCACTATACTATTGCAAACATGATTCTTTCAAATGACTTTGTAGATGATTCTCCTGTATGGATTTCTATTTTAATTGCACTTGCAATGTGTCTTATCTACAGTCTTTTGACCTTTAGAATTAAGAGAACAACACCACAGATTTTAATTGGTATTGCAGCCGTTATTGTTACAGGTGGACTTTTATTGCTCTACTTTGTACTTACAAAACAGTATATTGGAGCTGTAGTTCCGGTTGTTTCTGTATTCGTTTCTTTCGTTGCAACAACAATCATTGGATTTATTACTGCAAACCACGATAAGAAATTTATTACAAACGCATTCAGTCAGTGTCTTTCTAAGGAAGTAGTAAACGAAATCGTTGCTAATCCTTCTTCTTTCAAGCTTGGTGGACAGCGTCTGGAAATGACTGCCATGTTTACCGATATTCAGAAGTTCTCCGGCTTTAGTGAACTGCTTACTGCGAGCCAGCTGGTAGCTTTGCTTAACTACTATCTTACAAAGATGTCAGACATCATCATGGAAGAGCGCGGAACTGTAGATAAGTACGAAGGAGATGCTATTATTGCGCTTGTTGGTGCTCCTGTTCAGATGGAAGACCATGCTTCCCGTGCCTGTGCTGCTGCCATTAAGATGAAGGCTGCCGAAGCTGTAATGAATCAGGAAATTGCAAAAATTGCCGCAGAGGAAATGCCTGCAGATATGGATGAAGAGCTTTACGAAGCATTTAAGATTATGGTTGCTAATAAGAGAAAGCTCTTTACACGTATTGGTTTGAACTCTGGAGAAATGATTGCCGGATACATGGGTTCTGAAAACAAAAAGAACTATACTATGATGGGTAATAACGTAAACCTTGCAAGCCGTCTTGAAGGTGTAAACAAGCAGTATTCAACAGGTGGTATTATGATTAGTGCTGCAACCCGCGCATTAATTGGTGACCGCTTTGTTGTACGTAGTCTTGACTGTGTACGTGTTGTAAACGTAAATACTCCAATCCGTCTTTACGAACTTATCTGTGAACGCGAAGGTGCTTCTGAATCTCTTATTACTTACTATGAGTATTGGGAAAAAGCTCTTGCTAACTTTGAAGGCCGCCATTATGACAAGGCGCTTACTCAGTTTAAGGCTCTTTACCAGAAGAACCCTGCAGATACAGTTGCAGCTTATTATATCAAGCTTATAGAAAACTTCTTTATTAAGGGTAAGTATCCTACAGAATCTGATGATGTAGGAGTTGCATTCAACCCTGATGATGGTGTTTTCAAGCTTATGCAAAAATAAAAACTGATTATTCGGTTTTTGTGTTATCGGCCGTGGAATCGGCTACAGAAAGGCCAAGCGCTTGTGCTGCAAGGCCTGCAATGTAGTCTGCTTCTGCGGCCTTTTCTTTTGTTGTACCGGCTTTTCCAAGTGAATGTCTTTGCAGTGCTTTTTTGTCTTCCTGCTTTGCAAGCAGTTGTTTTGCGGCAAAAAGAATATCTGCAGCTTCTGAAGCCTTTATGTGAAGACATTGTGCTATTGCGCTTTCCTGGGCTGTGGCCAGGCCTTCAATTGTAATAAAGGTTTTTTGCAGAGCAGCGGCTCTTTTTTCTCCAACTCCAGGCAGCTCCAGGAATATGGTTTGAGTGTTTTCTTTAGTACGCAGATTCTGGTTCCTGCTGGTTGCAAAACGGTGACATTCATCGCGCACACGCTGCAAAAGTCTAAGTCCGTCGCTTCTTCGTGGCAGCCGAATTGGGGTTGAATTTCCCGGAAGGTAAAGATCTTCGTTTTTTTCTGCAAGACCAACAATCGGAATATCAAGGTTCAAAGATTTTAATACATTTTCTACAGCGTTAACCTGACCTATACCCCCATCAATCATAATTAAATCCGGAAGGTCTGCCTGTTCGTTGAGCAGTCTTGTGTAACGGCGGGTTGTAGCTTCCCTCATTGATTCAAAGTCGTCAATTATGCCGTCTGTGTTTTTAAGGCGGAAGTAACGGTAATTCTTTTTGTCAGGATTTCCATTGTAAAAGCTGATGAGTGAAGCAACAGGGAACTTTCCACCAATATGTGCAATATCAAAGCCTTCAATTCTGATTGGAAGGGTATCGAGTCCAAGAAGATTTTTGAGTTCTTCCATTGCAGGAGTATCGCCGCGATCCCGCAGTCGTCTTATAATATCTTCATGTGCGTTTTCTCGAGCCATATTGAGCGCTGCAATATCTTTTTTGTCGTTATCGCCCGGAACAATAATTTTTGTATCTACCTTCATTGCTTCGCTAAGCCAGCGTTCAATAAATTCCTGCTGGGCTGTAGTTGGAACATAAATGCGAGGAGGCAACTGTCTTGAATCTTCGTAGTAGGCGGCCATAAACTCTGCTAAAAGTTCATCATCTTCATTCAGGCTTTCTACACGATAATTTTCGCGGCCTAAGAGCTTACCCTGACGTACCTTAAGCACAGTAAAGCTTACAAGCTCTCCTTCGCTATAGTGGGCAATATAATCGCAGTCTTCGGCATCAAAGCTTTCTACAATATTCTGGTTCTGTAATATCATTAAAGCTTTAATTCCATCCCGCAAACGGGCTGCCTTTTCAAAATCAAGGTCGGCCGAAGCAGCCTTCATCTGTGCCGTCATTTTTTCTATTGTCTGCTCTGCCTGTCCCGAAAGAAGGCTCGTGATTTCCTGGATGTTTTTTTGATATTCAACTTTATCTATTTTTCCGCAGCAGGGAGCCTTGCATTGCTTCATGTGGTAATAAAGGCATGGAGTTTCCCTTTTGTGAAGTGTGCGGCAGTGTCTTACCGGATAAAGGCGATAAATATTTTCTATGAAAGTATCGAGCGCATTTACATTAGGGTAGGGACCAAAATAAAGCGAACCATCCTGCAAAATCCGGCGTGTACGGAATATCTTGGGAAAATCTTCGTTTGTAATACGCAGAACCGGGTAGGACTTTCCATCTTTAAGACAGATATTGTAACGGGGACTATGCTGCTTTATGAGATTGTTTTCAAGCAGAAGGGCCTCGTATTCGTTTGCGGTGGTTATGTATTCTATGGAAGCCGCTCTTGAGACCAGGAGCCTTGTTTTTGTGGTTTTTTGACCTGTAAAATAGGAAGTAAGGCGGTTTTTAAGGTTTTTTGCTTTTCCAACATAAATAATCGTTCCTTCTTCATTGCGCCACAGGTAAACACCGCTGGATTGAGGAGCTTTTAATGCTGTTTCATGCAAAATATTCCGAGCCATATATTTTATAAAATTATATCAGATTTTTGCAAATTATGCCGATAGTTTAAGCAGGTACCTATATGAAAAAATTCTTAAAAAAGACTGCGCTTTTTGCGGCGGTCTGCGTGATTTTTACAGTCAGTAATACTGCTGTTTTTGCGGAATCTAAACAAATTGTCCTCGGTGGAAAGAACGGCTGGCCCGTTTTTCAATATGAAGATAATGTAACTACCGGAAAAGGACGTTTTGGTTACGATTGTATTGAACTTGCGACAAATTCCTTTGTATTTGATGAATACACAGACCTCCTGATTGACTTTGAAGACGAAAATTCTCCTGTTTCTGCAGGTTATTATGACGTTGTTTCGAACAATCTTAAGGTTTCTAACGGTTCCCTGATAGAAAAATCAGCCGGTTTGAGCCGAAACATTGGTGGTTTAAACCTTTTTGGTAAGCCGGGCACCTTTTTTGGTTCAGAAGGCTTTATGGGTTCTTTTTCGATTGAATTCTGGCTTTGTCCTTCTCTTGCAGAAAACGGCGAAGTTATTTTGAACTGGGAAAGTTCTAAAAACGTACATGGACGCCTTGTTTACCAGCTTTTGAACTGTATTTTTGAAGGCGGCCACCTTGACTGGACAATTTCTAATCTTTTTGATTCTTATGCAGGACCGGATGGCAACGGAGAATTCCATTTAAAAGGTTCTTCTACAATAATTCCGGATACCTGGTCTTATCATGCCCTGTCTTTTGACTGCGAAACCGGCATTCTTGAATATCTTGTAAACGGTGTAACAGAAGATCTCAAATATATTACTTCAAACGGAAAAGAAAGCGGAGAAGTTTCTCTTATTATTATGGGAACTCCTGCTCAAGTAGAATTCTGTAAAGAATATACCGGCAAAATTGATGAAATACGTATTCTTAGAAGACCTTATACGCCTCCGGATTATCAGTCTGCAGAAGCAGCGGGGGCTCTTGGAAGAATGCTTTATAAGCCGATGGGTGGACGCTTTGAAACAAAGCCTATTGTAGTTTCGACTGGAGCAATATTAAATTCTCTTACTGCCGAAATGAGCGAACCTTCGCAAACAGAAGTGAGCTTTTATGTTCGTTCCGGTGACAACTACTTTAACTGGACAGATTCATATCCTGAATGGAAGAGTGTAGAAAGCGGAAAGCCAATTACAGGAGTTTCGGGAATGTACTTTCAGGTTATGTGTGAGCTTTATCCGGACGGAAATGGGGTTGTATCTCCATCTGTAACACAAATTTCGCTGGATTTTGAAGAATTGCCATTACCTTTGCCGCCTTTTACTGTAAAAGCTCAGGCTGGAAACGGCAGCGTTACCTTAAGCTGGAATTATTCTGTAGATGAAACCGCCGGTGGTTATTACATATATTATGGAAATAGGCCTGGTGAATATCTTGGGCGAGTAGCCCTTGAAGGACCATCACCGATAAATGTTGGAAATACAACCTCATTTACTTTGACTGGACTTGAAAACGGAAAGATTTACTACTTTGCAGTTGCTTCGTGGTCGTCGCTTGATGATAGAATAACGGGGCCTCTTTCAAAGGAAGTTTTTGCAAGGCCAATGCAAAAGCTGGGAAAATAGGGAGTGGAGAATATGGCAAAAAAATTTGTTAATAATGTAAATGAAAAAAATCTGGTTTTAACAAGAGCACAGGGAGCAGTAATTTCGCGAGATTTTCCTACTGCGGCCAGATTATATAAGCAGCTTTTAAAAGATGATCCTTCAAATGTTGATTATCTTAAAGAGCTTGGTTCTATCTATGTAAAAAATGGTGAGGATGCAAAGGCCATTCCTTATTATGAACAGATAATCACCTTCTATCCGCATTATATTGATGCAATGACGAGTCTTGGTGCAATTTACCGTCGTCTTAAAAAATATGAGGAATCAATTGAGATTCTTGAGCGTGCTGTTGATGAAGGCCGCCAGTCTGCCGACGTTAATTATAATCTTGGTTTTACTTACCGCGAGATGGGAAACTGGGATGATGCTATTGAAGCATTCTCTTCTGTAGTTAATGAAAATCCATCGGACGTACTTGCTTACAATCACCTTGGTGCAATCTACCTGGAGAAAAAGGATTATCAAAAATCAATTGCATCTTTTAAGCGTGGACTTCAGATTGATCAGAACCATCCTATTTTGAACTATAACCTTGCCCGCTGTTACAGTCAGGCAAAAATGTATTCAGATGCAATCCGCTGTTTTGAAAACGCTCTTAAAGCAAAGCCGGGTTGGGTAGACGCAATCAAAGATTTTAGTTCTCTTTTGGTAAAGTGCCAGAAATCTAAAGAAGCATCGGACCTTGTTAAACATTCTATTGAACTTTATCCAAATGATGTAAAGCTTCTTTCCATGCTTGGAAGCATTTACCTGGATCAGTTTGACTATGATTCTGCAGAAAAAACTTTTAAACGTGCAAAAAAGGTCGATGACCAGAATATTCAGATTCTTGCAGGTCTTGCAGAAGCTCTGGAAAAAGGTGATAAGCCGGATGAAGCTCTTGAGAATGTTCTTGATGCGCTCGAAATTGCTCCAGACGACAAGGACTTAAAGAAAAGATATGTTCAGACTCTGCTTTCTGCAAATCAGATTGAAGCAGCCGGTACAAACGTAAAAGAGCTTTATGAAGATGATAAGGAAGATCCGCAGGTTCTTGATTTGTACGGACAGTATCTTATCTGTAATAATGACGAGGCACAGGCCGAAAAGGTTTATGATAAAATTACAGAATTGAATCGCAACTATAAAGATCATCTTTTATCTGCTGCAAACCGCCTTAATCAGGTTGGTGATAATGATAATGCAGAAAAGAAGGCAAAGGAATTTGTTGCAAGAGATATGCGTAATCCTGCCGGCTATAATATGCTTGGAAAGATTTATACTGCTACAGGCGACCTTCAGGGGGCTATAGATTCTTATAACAAGAGCCGCAACCTTAGACGCCCGAATATTCTTGCAGACAAGCAGATTGATTATCTTACAGCCCTTTCTGAAAAACCTATTGTACCGGAAGAACCTGTTGCAGAAGATGAAGTTCTTGAGCAGGAACCAGTTGAAGAACAGGCTGAAGAAGCAACTGAAGCAACAGAAGAAGCTCCTGCCGATGAAAACTTTGACTTTGGTTCAATGGGCGAAAACGTTCCTATGCAGGAAGCCTTGCAGGAAGAAGAAGAGGATTTCTTTGAAGACGATGAGCCAAAAGAAAATCTTGAAGAAGAACTTGGAACAGATGAAGAGGTTTCTCCATTTGATGTTGAAGATGAACCGCTTTCGGATAAAGAAAAGCTTGTTGGTATAAAGGAACCGGAAGAAGATGAGATTGGTCCTGTAGACACAAGTGCAGGTTTTGAAGAGCCTAAATTTACCGGGGATGGAGAACGCGAAGAAGAGCCTTCTGTTTCTGATATGCTTGATAATGTTGACAGCGACAACTTTGACTTTGACCAGTTTGATGATACTACCGTTCATGATGAAGAACCCGAAGAATTTGATATTAATTCTATGCCGGATCCTTTTGCAAATGCTCCACAGGGTGCTGCTGCTGATTCTGGTGCCGGGCAGCAGCCTTTACCACCGCAGGAGCCTGTGCCACAGCCGGAGCCGGTTCCGCAGCAGGAAGCTCCAGCTCCTATGCCAGCTCCGGTACAGGAAGCACCTGCAGCTCCTTCTCCTTCTTATGCTCCAACAATGATGGAAACTGCTTCTATGGCAATGGATACTGTAAAGCGTGCAAACGAGCTTGCACATCAGAATGCAGAAGAGCAGAAGCTTTTGGATCAGCAGCGGGTTGAGCAGATGGAAAGAATGGAGCAACAGCATGCAGATGAAATGGAAGAAATGCGCCAGAAGGTAGCCGCTCTTGAAGAAGAAAATGCAATTCAAAAGGCAAGCCTCCAGGAAAACAGCGCAAAGAGTCTCATGAGTACTGCAGAAGAGCTGCTTCCTACAATTGAACGTATTCTTAATGATGATGATACTGCTCTGGAAAATGCGGAAGAGATTGAGCTCTTTAAAAAGCTGCTTGAGCTTTGCGAATATCTTCCGGAAGAAGAAAAAGCAGAATTTATGGCAAGTCCAATCCGCATGGAAATTGAATATCTTATTGCTAAGATGTCGGGAATTCCGGGGCTTTTAAAGACTGCACTTTCTCTTAAAAAGAGTGGTGTGCTTGGCGAAGGAGAGGAAGACGAAAAAGCTTATGCAGTTATTTCGGATAAGAATTTTAACGTTACTAACCATGAGCTTCGCAAGGTGTTTAAGTGCATGAAGACTCTGTCTGATGGACTTGATGATCCTTATCTTGCAGATGCAATGTGTAATCGAATTGATTCAATTCTTGAAAAAATTGAGCTTGCCGAAAACAGCATTCAGATTTTCTAAAGGATTATAATCCGCGAATGAGTTAGAACTTCGTGCCCGTCCTTTGTGATTAGCACGTCGTTTTCTAATCTTGTTCCGCCAATTTTTTCATCGTAAAGGCCTGGTTCCAGAGTCAAAATCATTCCCGGTGTAAAGCAAAGCTCAGAAGCAGTTTTGGTGCTTACTCGTGGATATTCATGAATCTCAAGACCAATTCCATGTCCCAGAGTATGCGGCATCTTTCTTTTTTCTTTGGCAAATACAGAATCTGCCTTTTTTGCTGCTTCCTGAATTGTGCGTCCCGGAACATAAAGCTTAAGACATTCATCATAGGCTTTTTGTACAAGGGCGAGCTGCTTTTTCTGTTCAGAGGTAAGTGGACCTTTTGCAACTGTAACTGTTGTGTCGCTGGTGTAGCCTCTGTAAACAACTCCAAAATCAAGAATTGAAAGTCCCTTTGCAGGCCACTGGGCATTTGTATAATTTGGAAAAGCATGAATTGCAAAGCTTCTTGAAGGGCCGGCAGCAAGTGTGTCAAAGCCTGTCCTTTCACAACCATGTTCGCGGCATTCCTTTTCTATAAACAAAGCTACATCTGATTCTGTTTTAATACTTCCATCTTTAATCTTTTCTTCAATCTTATCAATAATCAAGTCTCCGATTCTTGCTGCTTCTTTTGTGCATTCAATTTCGTAATCATCTTTACATACGCGGCAGTTGAGCGTAAATTTGTGTGCTCCATCTTCTTTGCAGCGGCAGTCGTAATTATTAAGTGCATCAATAAAATGCAGATAATTCGGATAAGAAAGATAGGGAGGTAACTCAACCTTGCTGTTCATCCCGTGTGTATAACCCACATTTAAAATTGCACGAACGGCATCTATGTCTTTGTTCTTGTATCTTGTGTAAGGCACAAGCTTATCGTAAAAAGCATTTTTCTTTGCAAGATTTTCATCCCAGGCAATAAGATAGGTAAAGCCGTCGCTAAAAAGAATAACAATTGCATCACAGTTGTGGCCGGTTAAATATGGAATTGCAGGGTCTCTGTGTTCTTCTGAATCTATGTAAACTACAGCACCTATGTTATTTTCGCTAAGGTAGGCTGCAATGCGTGCACGGCGTGCTGCAAATATATTTTTCATATCTTCTGTTGTGTATTTTTTCATCTTTAGCTCCTGCGTCGTTTCATTCCTCGCAATGACATAACAATTTCATCTTTGGTAACAACCAGCTCCAGTACTCCAATTATTGCAAAAATAACTGCAAGGATTGCAAGTGGAACTCCTGCGCTGATAAGTCTTCCATGTCCTGCAAATGTATTGAGCAGAACAGGGCGAAGGAACCAGCATGGAACAGCTGCAATTACAGACATTACTGTAATCTTGAGTGCATAAAGCAGATTGCTTATAACTATACGGCGGGTTTCCATTGTGCCAAGCTTTTTCATAAAAATAAAAAGGAACACGGTATTTATAAAGCTTGCAATACTAAGGGCACATGCAATTCCGTTTCCGCCAAAGGGTTTTGTAAATGCCAATACAAGCAGGATATTTGCTCCAAAGCTTATAATTCCGGCAAGGGTTGGCAGCTTGGAATTTTTCTGCGCATAAAAAGCAGGCCCAATTATTCTGTTGAGCGCAATAAAGACAAGTCCCGCAATATGAAAGCGGAATTCTCCAAGCGTAAGCTCGACGGACCGCTCATCAAACATATTGTTTTTGTAGACAAGGGTAATAATTTCTCTGCCGGTTACAAGAGAGTAGGCTGTTACAGGAATGGAAATTACAATCATAATCTTCATTGCCTGAATGAGCAGTTTGTTAAAGTCTTCCCATTTTTCGTTGGTGGCAAGGCCACTCATATCAGGAAGAATTACAGTTCCAATAGTAACTGCAAAAATACCAAGAATTAATTCCTGTAGTCGCAGACTAAATCCAAGACTGGAAGTAATTCCTTCTCCTGCGCGGTTAGCCATTGCTGTAGAAACTGCATCATTAAGCTGGTAGGCAGCCATACCTATAATTGTAGGAATGACCAGTGCAATTACTTTACGGGTTCCCGGGTTAGAAAAGGTTTTACGCAGTGAAATTAATCTTGCATGAAAGCCTGTTTTTTTTATAAACGGCCACTGAAACAATGCCTGGACAGCGCCACCACTTACAACCCCAATTGCCATAGCACGGGCAGGGTTTTCTGTATGAGGAGCAAGCAGGTAGGTTCCCAAAACTACAATTCCGTTGAATAAAACAGGAGTAAAGCCGGAAGGAGCAAAAATCTTACAGCCATTTAAAATTCCCTGAAAAAGTGCCGCAATAGAAATAAAGACCAGGTACGGAAACATTATACGGGTCAGATATGTAATTTCCTGTTTTTGTAAGAGCCAGTACTGGACCTGCTCCATATAGTTTGCGGCCCCCGTATCAACAGGTTTTTTACAGAAAAATGCCGTCAGCAGCGGAGTAATAATAACACCTAGAACGACAATGCAGGTTGTTAAAAAAGAAACAAGTGTTGCAGTACTGTTTATAAATTCCTGAGTATCCTTGAGGTTTTGTTCATCTTTTCCCTTTTCAAGATAAGATTTAAAAGTTGGAACAAAGGCAACTGTTACCGAGCCTTCTGCAAAAAGCTTTCGTAAAAGATTTGGAATAAGAAAAGCAACCGAAAAACAGTCTGAATAAAAGCCTGTTCCAAGAAAAGAAGCCTTTGTCATTTCTCGTATGAGTCCCATAATGCGGGAAGCAAAGGTCATGAGCGAAAGAACCAGCCCGGAACGGACAATGGAACGTTTTGGCTTTACAGTTTCTACAGCATCATTTTTTTTCATATTATAAGAATAATAAGATTGCGAAATTTGTTCAATTGTTTTACAATAATAGGATATAGTACAAATCCCCTATGTTTTTCGGAGGAGCCCGATGCCCGCAAAAAGAGGTCTTTTTTCAAAGGTAGGAAAGACAAGAATCGTACCGCTTGGCCTTAAGATTCTTATTATCTTTATTACCATTATTCTGCTTTCAAATTTTGCTACTAATTTTCTGTCTGTTCAGCTTTCAAAACGACAGATTATTAATTTGACCAACACAATCATGGTTGAACAGCTTAAAGAGCTTTACTCAAACTCATCAAATCAGTACCAGATCTACAATTATTCAGATGATAAGGAAGGATCTGTAGAAGCTCTTCAGAAGGTTGCTAAATCTGGTTTTTCCAACAAGAACAGTGTTGCTATTGGTGTAATGCCGGACGGTTCAATTCAGTTTTCTGCAAGTAATAACCGTCATGCAAAATGGGAGATTTTCACAGATAAGGATACCCTCAAACAGCTCAATGATGACTTAAATAATGATATAAAAGAAGGTTCTGTTTCGTTCCAGAATCATGATGGAGAATATTTTGGTGTTTATAAATACCAGGAAGAATGGGGTTACTTTCTTATTCGTGCAGAAAAACGTTCGGATCTGGATGCAAACACAAAGAATGTTTATCTTTATGCAACTATTATTATTATTGTTCTTACAATTATATTCGTCTTGATCGGATGGCTCATTCTGCGTCATGAATTTGCTCCGGTTAAGAAGATTACAGAAGACCTTTATGAAATGCAGCAGCACAAGCAGCTTGAGCTCATTGATCTTTCGGATGCGCGAAACGATGATATTACTTATCTGGCTGCATCATTCAACTCGCTTTCTTCTTCGGTAAACAACCTGCTTGGAACCTTCCAGAAATTCGTTCCAAAGGACGTTGTTGCCAAAGCTTATACAGATCAGGGAATCGGTCTTGAAGGAAGTCAGCGTGAACTTGCCATGCTGTTCTCTGATATCAAGAGCTTTACCTACCGTACAGAAACTCTTGGTAACGATATTATTGACGTTTTGAACGTTCACTATAACCGCGTTATTCACAATGTTCATGAAAATGCCGGTGTAGTAGGTTCTATTATTGGTGATGCAATTCTTGCAGTTTACGGAACTTTGGAATCGCGCCACAGTAAATCTTATAATGCAATTCTTGCTGCCTGGGATATTACTCATGCAACAGCAAGTCTTAGGCAGACAATGAAGCTCCGACGTGAAGAAATTGAAAAGAAACGCAAGCTTACAGAATCTGAGGAAAAAATCTTTATTGCAGTTTCTCTTGATGTTGGTGTTGGTATTGATGGTGGTAATGTATTCTACGGAAACATCGGTTCAAACGAACACATGGCAAATACTGTAATTGGTGATAATGTAAACTCAGCATCCCGTCTTGAAGGACTTACAAGAGTTTATCATCTGCCGGTTATTGTTTCTGCTTATATTAAGGACGAGGTTTTGCAGGAAACAGCACGCTATAAGTTCTTTGAAATTGATACAGTACAGGTTAAGGGAAAAACTCTTGGAAAGAAGATTTATTTCCCATTTGATACAAACGAAATGGATAAGGAATTGCTTCCAAAGTATGAAACCTTTGAAATTGGTTTACAGGCCTACTATGACGGCGATTGGAAAACTGCCCGCAAACAGTTTAAGAACGCAGATTTACCGGAACTCACAGAAGTATTCTTCGAAAGAATGGGTAATAGAGGTGCTCCGGAAGGATGGAATGGAATATGGGCAATGACGACAAAATAAAAGGGACGGGTAAAGATATGCAGACTAATGAACAGAGACACAAGGAAGTATTGCTCTTCTTAAATGAAGAATTGAACCGGCTCCAGACAACTAACTCGACCGATTCCTATGACCTTGTAAGAGAATACGCAAAAACAAAAAAGAATAAATCACCTTTTTCTTTTCTGCTGCTTTTTGGAACCCTTGTAATTGTATTCCTTGCAGCCTGGGGAATTTCTGCCGGAATTAAAAAGCAGAACCAGGAAATTAAGGTTAATCTTGCAGAGTTTGAAGGACTTAATATTAAGAACCTGCTCGATTCTGTTTCAAAGGTTCAGACAAACTACGATAATGCAATGAAAAACAGAACAAACATTATTTCGGATCGTGACCTTGCCATTAAAAAGGCAGAAGAAACAAGAGATAATGAACTGTTCCTTATTGAATCGTTAACCCTTAGCAAAAAGGAAGAAAACAAAAGAAAAACAGCTGTTCTTGAAGAATATGAAAAGACTCTTCAGCAGATAAAAGATGAATATGACCCGCAGATTATGCTTGCCGAAAACGAG
>JAEEGL013379703.1_pt1 | contig 38020 bp, 28 predicted proteins | sample 9134231 | NCBI WGS metagenome assembly JAEEGL01 (sample SAMN16246548, study PRJNA631951) | gut metagenome | biome: gut microbiome; feature: rumen; material: fiber-attached | host: Bos | place: Iran: Karaj | collected 2018-10
AGAGGCCCTCTCTATCGCCGCGCACCCTTATTCGCGCAAAAGACCTTTTACAGCGCCGCTTAACCGGCTTATGGGTATTGAGGTGGCCAGCACTTCGCGCGATTCTTATTTATTGCTGGAGCCTAAAAACTTAGGCAAATTGCTTTTAAGCGTGCCGGCGTTTTTCCTTTTCCCGCGGGTAGCTTCCAGCTTGGTGAGTAGCTACGATGCGGAAGCGCTCTCCGCTCTCGATAAGGAGCTTGTGCGCGGTCACTATATGCGGCCATTTTGCGGCCTCGATGCTCACGGCCATTTGGGCTATAATTGGGAATTAAGTAATTATCACTTAGTGACTATGGGCACTTGGCCCAAAGAGGCCGGCGCCAAAGAACAATATGAATATCTTTTAAATATCTTAAAAGAGGGCAAAGCCTATTGCCGTAGCGGCATCTTAGGTGATATCCGCTTGAATTTTAAAGCCGATTTAACAGATGACTCGGCTATCTATAGTGGCCAGGTGCGGGCAGCTGAAGTTAAGTCTTTTAGCGCTGATATTTGGCCCCGGCCGCCCTATCCGGCGGAAATGCGCCTCTATAAAGATGGGCAAATGGTAGCTACTTCTGCCGAGCTGCCCTGGCGCTATGAAAAACCGGCGGTTGGTGCCTACAGGCTGGAAGTCTGGGTGGAAATTCCCGCTCTTATTGGGCGGAAAATGGTGCCGCTCTTCTACTCGGCGCCCATTATTATTGGCGCGGAATAGGTGGCGGCCGTGCTGTTAAGTAATATTTTAGGCTTCATCATCGCCCTTCTTTTATGGCCCATAGCTAAAACATGGCGCTACCATTATTATCTTTTTGACGGCCATAACACGCGAGAAATAAAGAAGAAAAAAGAGTTGCCGCCGGCCAGAGTTTTTGCTCTTTTGCACGGCGAGCAGCTGCCGCTTTTAATATTTAATCCTTGTAAGCATTTGGCGGCTATTTGCTCTAAATCTAAAGACGGAGAAATAGCGGCCAGGGTTTTAAAATTACTCTCTGTAAAGCCTATTCGCGGCTCTTCGCACCATGGCGGGCAGGAGGCGCTTGAAAAGGCGGCCGAGTATGTAAAAGAGGGCGGCGAACTGGCCATAACCGTCGATGGCCCGCGCGGCCCGCGCGGCACGTGTAAGCGCGGCGTAGTGCTGATAGCCAAGGCCGGTGCTGTGCCCATTCAGCCGGTTGTGGCTAGGGCCCAGAGCTGCCGTCATCTGCATTCCTGGGACCGCTTTATGATTCCGCGCCCCTTTAGCCGCCTGAATATTATTTATGGGCCGCTTTTACAGCCCAATAAAGAAGCGCAAGATGAGGAAATATTTGCTCTTTGCCAAGAAATAGCCGCCACTTTGCAAAAGATGGAGGAACTTGCGCTATGAATGAGGCGCCTATAGCCCTTATTAGCGGCGGCAGCAGCAAAATTGGCCGCCTGATAAGCGCCTGGCTCGCCGGCTCCGGCTGGCAAATTATTTGCCATTACCATGAAAATAAAGAGGCGGCACTGGCTCTTGGCGCTGCTGCGCCGGCTATAGAGCTTATTAGCGGCGATCTCGCTAACTCTTGCGGTATTAAAGCCTTTAAAAGCGATCTTATGGAGCAACTTTCCGGCAGGGAGCTGGATTTATTAATCAATAATGCCGCTATCTATCCGCCGGAGGAGGCTCTTAACCAAGAGGCCGCTTATGAAGAAAATTTAGCTACCTTAATACAACTTAATAGCCTTAGCGCCCTTAATCTTATAAGCCATTTGCCTTTTAAAACCGGGGCTTTAGCTCTTAATATCGGTGATGCCAGAGCAAAAGCTCCAATAAAAGGCTATTTGGAATACGGGCTTAGCAAAAGTTTTTTGCAACAAATAACTATGGCTTTGGCCCAAAAGCTGGCACCCAAAGTGCGCGTTAATATGATTGCGCTGGGGCAGGTGGATTTATCTAATAATAATGCTGAGTTATCTTCACTGGAGGCAGCCCGCCGGGCGGCACCGTTAAAATCTTTACCAAATGGTAACGATATTTTAGCTACCATTAATTATCTTTTGAGTATAAAAAGCATAACCGGCCAAATAATATATTTGGACGGCGGCCGCCATCTTATTGGAGTAAATAATGAATAACAGCGATAAAATGATCATTCGTAATTTAAAATTACCTTGCTATATCGGCACTAAACCGGAAGAGCAGGAACGCACCCAGGTGCTGGTTTTTAATATTGAAATGGATCTTGATTGCCGCCCGGCGGGCCAGAGTGACAATTTAGCCGATAGCCTGGATTATGCCGCTCTTTCCGAGGCAATAGCCAAATTGGTGGTGGGCCGCCATTTTCAGCTCATTGAGCACCTGGCCGAAGAGGTGGCTAAGTGCTGCCTCTCCAGCAATTTGGTGCAATTCGTAAAAGTGGCGGTGACCAAAAGCGGCTCACTGGCCCAGGCTGATAGCGTCACTATCGAGATAAATCGCTGCCGCAGCGAATGAGCGGCGCTAATAGCCGCAGTGCTCAAACTGAAAGGCCGCTTAGCCGCTCTTCCTCGCGCATAAGGCCATATTCCCAGATTTTTTCGCTCCCATAAACAACAAAGCGCTTTTTGGCTCTGGTGGCAGCGGTATATAAGAGTTCTTTGGTGAGCAGAGCATTCTCTTTTTCTGGCAAAAGCAAGAAGACCTCCTGCGCCTCCGAGCCTTGGGATTTATGCACTGTAATGGCATGAGCTAAAGTCAGGTGATCGGCCAGAGAAGTTAGCGGATAAGCCGCCAAACGGCCCTCTTTAATAAATATGGCCATGGGCTCCGGTTCCATGCGCCCGCTTTTTACCAGAGCGATAAAACCGACATCACCGTTATAAATATCATGCAAATAATCGTTTTTTGTGCACATTACCGGCTCGCCGACAGTAAAAAAAGCGCCTTTTTTATTATATACGGAATGCAAAATCTCATTTACCTTTATATCGCCCATGCGTCCTTCATGGCCGGCAGTCAAAATCAGCTTGGCGCTAATGAGCTCGTTAATGGCCAAAAGCTGCTTTTCATCTTCCGCGCTAAAGCCGTTTTCGCCGTAACAAAATATTTTATATTCCCCCCCGCCATCTTTTAATTTTTCATCAATTATATTGCGCCGCTGCTTGGCGTGGTGCAAAAGGTTCCGCATAAAATCGGCTTCGCTAAAAAGCGCCGCATCAAGGAAGAAAGCACCGTTTTCTTGAAAAACGGCGGCCGGCTCAAGCGCCGTTTCGCCCTTGGGCCAGGGCTTATCATGCAAAATAGCGGCGGCCAAAGCGGGAATAGCCAGGCCCATAGGGCTGATATTTTGCCCGCTGCGATAATTACCGCTTAAGGTCACAGCGTGCTCTTTCTCCCGCCAGGCGGCATAGAGGTCCTTAAAAATAGCAGCCGCGCCCACCGGCGGCAATTGATGGGGGTCGCCCACTAAGAGCAGGAGTGTTTTATTGCCAATAGCGCTAAAGAGGCGTTCCAGCAAAAAGAGATCGATCATTGAAGCTTCATCAACAATAATAAGGCGCGCCGGCAGGGGATTATCCGGGCCGTGAGCAAAGCCCGCTTTAGGATTAAAGCCCAAAAGGCGATGCAAAGTAGAAGCCGGCGCCAGGCGGGCCAGAAGATCTTGGTCGCTTGCCATGGGATCTTGCACAGCGCGGATATTATTTTGCAAAGCTTCCATAATGCGGGCCGCCGCTTTGCCGGTGGGCGCGGCCAGAGCAATGGCTTCCGGCGGAAAAACATCGCCGATACTGGCCGCTAGGCGCACAATAGTGCTGATAACGGCTGTTTTTCCGCTGCCTGGGCCGCCGGCCAAAATAGAAATCCGCCTGGATAAAGCCATATCAAGCGCTTTTAACTGCTCGGCCGAGAGCTCTATGGGGCGGCCGTTCACTACGGCGGGATGAGCCAAGAGTTCGGCCAGCTTTTCTTTTCTGGTAGCGGCGCATTTAGCCGAGTTGTCAAATGGTTTTTTCAGGCGCTCTATATGCTCTTCAAGAGAAATAAGCGTGGAAAAATGGCGGCTAATATAAATAGCGCCCCGCTCTTCTCTTAGAAATGGCTGATTGCCCTCCTCTGCTTCTTGCCATAAAGGCCGGCCGAAAATTTCTTCCGGCCGCTTTTGGGCCAAAAGTTCGCTAGCTACGCCGGCCAGCTTTTTAGCGGAAAAGCCGCTAGCTGCATTACCGAGAAGGCGCGCGAAAAGAGCGGGGATTTGCTCTTTGGGTAAGCAAATAGAGCCCCTGCCGCGCACAGTCAAAAGGGCGGAAAAGAGTAAAAAAAGCGCTTCTTCTTCCTCCTTACCGAGATTGCTCGCGCCGGCAAAAAGCCTAATGGGCTCAGCGACTAAAAAGAGGCTCTCTGGAGTAGCCCCCAAGTAAGCAATATTGGGACTTATGGCCGCCGCCAGGCGGGCAAGATGGTCCGGAAGAGTGGCCAAATAGTCGGCTATAAGATTTTCTTTATTCATTTGTTACTCCCGGCCGCCAAAGTATCGCTCACGCCAAGGCGGTGATAATTTTCCTCTATTTCCGCAAAAGAGGGGCGCACAAAATAGAGCCCCTCGCCCTGCTTTTCGCCGCGCACAAAGCAGTAAATAAGCCCACCAAAACGGTTATAGGCATTTTGCGGGGAATTTTTCCCTTCCAGGAGCAACATTTTATAGAGTGCCAGGCTGTAAAGAGCTATTTGGATAGCGTAATTTTCTGCCACATGGGCTTTTAAGCTCTGCTCATCATAAGCCGGCAGAGTGTCACTCTTCCAATCGAGAACATATACCTTACCCTCATATTCAAAGAGCAAATCTATATAGCCTTTCACATAGCCTTTTTCTACTGTAATATCGCTAAATTGCTCCATAACTTCTGCCGAGAGCTCAGCACTTCTTATAGGGTAATAAAACTCCACTTCGTGCCGCCTTTGGCTGCTTTTTAAAGCGCCAAAAGGGCAAAAACCGGGCCCAGCAGCCAAGAGCGGCTGCCTGGTGAGCGTGCGATAAATAAGGGCGTCAAGTTCATCTTTAAAATTCAGGTAATCAAAGTGGTAAAGCTGGCAAATAGCGGCCAGGTCGGCACTGCAGCGCTCCTGCCACTCGGCAAAAGAGATAAAAGCCGCCGCATCCGGCGCGCCCGGCTCAGCCAGCAGTATGCGGTAATCGAGTTTTTCCAGTATCTTGTGGATAAGATTACCAAAATTGGCTCCTTTAGGCAGAGCTGAATCCGCGCTTGCAGCACTTTTAGGCGCCAGATAATCGCTGATATCTATATCATCATCGGCGCGGCTATAGTCATATTGTTCGGCGGCCTTTTTCATCCTGGTATAGGAGGTAATGAGCGGGCCGGCAAAATGCTCTTTTTGGCCTAAAAAGCTATTTATCAGGCTCTCCGGCGAAGTAAGCTCGGCCGGCGGCTGCTCCCCGGCCGCCTCTTCTATGGCGTTAGCAGCGTTTATCTGCCGGGGCAGTGCTCTCACCCTTAATTCATAAGCTTCTTTTGACCAAGGATTAAATAATGTAATATCATAAGTATTAATAAGCTTTTTAAGCTCCTCATCAGGCCTTTTTAAGAGCTCATTTAGGCGCTCGTTTATAAGCTGGCAATATGATTGACCAAGATGATTCTTACTACCACTCCCAAGAGCTTTATCATCCCAAGTCGGCAAAATAAGCTGCCTCTTGGCCCGCGTTAAGGCTACATACATAAGGCGCTCTTTTTCCCCGCGCGCTTCACTTAAAAGTATTTCCAGGCTCCCGGCCGGCGGGGCGTAATCTATCTCTATCTCTTTTTTGGTAATATAAAGGCAGCGTTTGCCATTTTGCCCATAAGTCCAAATCACCGGACAGCCAAAATTGGGGTACTTCGGATTACTAAAACCGCCATAAATAGCCACCACCTGCGCTTCCAGCCCCTTGGCTTTATGCATGGTGAGCAGAGTCACCGCATCTTTTCCACTCTCTTGCGGGCGACTATCGGCATCGGGATTTTCCAGCAGGCGCTTTCCCTCTACATATTGGTATAATATTTCAATAAGATCGCTAAGTTCGCCATCTTTTTCCGCCGCCTCTCCGGCTAAAATGGCGGCAATACGCCAGTAGGCTTTTAATTCTCTATGGCTCTCTTTTAAGGCTAAAAGCCGCACGGCAATACCGCTTTTATCCATAATATCGGCCATAAGGGCGGCAAAATTATGATGCTCAGCCAGTTGCTGCCAGGAAATTAAGCGGCTCACAATGGGGTGATTGGCGGGCAATTCTTTAAATTTAGCCACTTCGGTTAGCGGAACATTAAAAAACGGGCCGATGAGCGCTTTTAAGCGCTTCTTTTCGTCATAGGGCGCAGCAATAGCCTTCAAAAGGTCTATAAAATCCAGCACTTCATCGCCGGAAAAAAGGCCGCCTTCTTTATAATAAACATACGGCACTTGATATTCGGCCAAATAGGTGGCCATTTGCTGAAGCTCATCTCTTTTGGCGCCTAAAATATAGATATCTCTGGCTCTAAGAGGCTGTTTTCCTTGGTCGTTACTCACCACCAGCGGCGGGTTTAAAAGCATCTCTTTGATATACTGGGCCAGCCAGCGCCCATAGCGTTTTTTTAATACCCCAGCACTAAGTTTCCCGGCTGCGCTGTTATCGGCCGCAATAACCAGCGGCGGCAAATGGCAGCTCTCTTTTCCGGGGACTGCCAAATAATTTTCTATAGCTATATAATTAGCTTTTAACTGCTCCTTAGGATATGTTATTTTTCCTTTAAAAAAAGAGGTTTCCGGAGTTTCCTGGGCAAAAAGGCCATTAATGGCACTAACCATTTCTCCGCTCGCGCGGTAATTGGTATCAAGAAATAGCTGCTTACTGCCGGGAATACTTGCTAAAAATTCCCTAGCTATAAGGTAAGTATTCACATCGGCCCCGCGAAAAGCATAAATAGCTTGCTTGGGGTCGCCAACCAAATAGAGCGCCACTGCCTCTTTCTGGGCTTCAGCGCTTAAATAAATGCTCTTAAAAATGCTCCACTGACAAGGGTCAGTATCTTGAAATTCATCAATTAAACAAACAGGATACTTCTCCCGCAATTTTTTACAAAAAAGCGGCCCCGTCTCTTTGGCAGCCAGTTTTTCATCCACCACTTTTAAAAGGTCGTCAAAGGAGGTTGCGCCGTCTAAAAACTTGAGGCGGCTTAGCTCTTGTTTTACCTGCTCGTCTAAGAGCTCTATAACACACGAATATAATGAGGGAATTTTCTTTAACGCCGCTATGTAAGTAGCTTCTTGTTGCAGCGTTATAAGGTTCTTATCACGAAGATCTGGCAAAAGTTCCAGGGCACTTGTTCGAAAATCACTAACTATTACAGCCAGTTTTTCTTCCATACTCAGGCTCTCGCCGGCAATAAGGCCAAGAGCTGAGAGCAGCGGCCTGGAAAGTTTTGTATTAGGGAATTTTTTTTGCGGCCTAAGCGCGTTAATAATATCTGCTATTTCAAAAGCCGCCCGGAAGATAAGATCAATATTATCCTTATTTTCCGCTCTGTTATAGATAGATGGCTCTAAAGGTGATTTATAATCATGAGTAGCTGTCAGCAAAGAGCTTAAATGGCCAAGAAGTTTTTCGCCGGAAGAACTTTGCAAATATTTGGCCAAAAGATGGTAGGCATAAGCATCGCCATAATCCTCCGGCCGCCCTTCGGCTACCGCGCGCAATGTATTGGAAAGCGCCGTTTTTAAATAATTTTTTTCATCCACCAGGCGGTCGCTTAAAGCCTTGCCGGAAAGAATGGGAAAGGAGGCCAAAATAGAGCGACAAAAGCCGTGAATGGTGTTGATATTAACACTGTCAAAGTTATTTATGGCCATTTTAAGCCGCTCGCGCTCCTTGGGGCCGATTGCCCAATAAGCACTCTCCGGCTTTTCGCTGTTTTTAACTCTTAATAACTCATTCAGGCGGCTTCTGATGCGCTCTTTCAGCTCCTTGGTAGCCAGTTCGGTAAAAGTCATGAGCAATATTGAAGAAATATCATGCCCTTTAATAACTAAATCGGCCACCATTGAAGCCATGGTATATGTTTTGCCGGTGCCGGCCGAAGCCTCTAGGAGGACATAGCGGCTATCCCCTATTTTTCCAAGAATTTCCGGGCGCTTCACATAATAAGTGTTATTATCCATCACTTACTCCTGCCCCAAAACGGTGCAAAACGGCGCTTTATCAGCTCCCTGGCCATTGTTGCCGGCGGCGGCGGATAAGTGCGCGGATGAGGGACAAATTTATGATTATCGGATGAAATGCTTTTATTTTGGCCCAAATCTTCATACCAATCGTCAATAATTCTCTGTATGGCATTTTCCGGAGATGAAGCCGAGGACTTCTGCATAATTTTTTCAACAAGTTCCACCGGAAGCAAATAATCGTGCTTAGTTTCGGCCATCTCAGGGAACAAATTATTAAGCCAGCTTTTGGCTTCTTTAACTTCATTAAAACTAAAAAAACTTATAGACGGATTACCATTTTTAATAGCAATAATGCAGGGTTCACCTATAATCTTTGCTTTGCCGGTGACCAAAAGAATAGCACTATCAACAGCGGCCATAATTAATTTCTTAAGCGTTAACTTACTTTTTTCCTTGCACAAAATCAGCGGGTGCATGCCCTCGGCAATAAAAGGAACCGTAAGGCCGCTAAGAGAAAAAGTTACTTTATCCGCCCAGCCGTTAAAATCAACCTGGTACGGCTTTTCGGCTATCTCTTCTTTGGGAATGGCGGCATAAATATAGCGGCGGCTGATGCGCCGGCCCAAGCGATATTGGCACACCTTAGGGAGCCTCGGAAATTCTTGGTGAAAAGCGGCGTAATAGGCCTGCCAATCTTTTTTTATCTCGCCAGCGGCACATTCGCCAAAGAGGGCGGTGGGCATTTGGCCGATCTCGCGGTAATAAGCGAGGCGGTTATCTATTATAGCTAGCAATTCTTCTTCCGCTGCGCCCAAAACGAGCGGCCCAAGAAGATCTTTTTCCAGTTCAGAATCTAAAAAATCCCACTTTTCCAGCGGCGGATCATCATGATCTTTATAGCTCTCATAGCGCTCCTCCGCCAGGAGGCGGCCGCCGCTGAATTGCAATGGACAAGAGAGAAAATCATAAATATCTTTATTGGTAAATTCAATAATAGGCGGGATTTTGGGCCGCTCACGCGGGGCACTCCACATTTCCTCCGGCTTGGCATCTGCCTGCTTTAATAAAAATTGCCTACGGGCCAGTGCCTCTTTATAAGCCGCGCATGAAAGCAGCGGTTCATTACTGCTAAAGAGTTCGGCGGCATAGCGTTCCTCGGGCCAAATGTGCAGTAGGCCAATTTCTAAGGCTTTTTTATCGCGTTCTTCTTCTTTTTCATCCTCTATATGCCGATAAACTGTGGCCACCATCTCATATAACTCGGCATAAAGATTACTCTTTAGCTTTTGGTCGCCGGTTAGCTCGTCTTTACTTACATAGCTTAAAATAGCCCCCTTTTGCACCATGGTGAGCATTTCCAAAAAGTGGTACATCTCCCATTCGCGGCGCTTTATATCATAAGGTCGGTGGTCGTTATTGCGTAAGTCCAGGGGCCTATCGCTCTTGGGCGAAGGAAAGTCGCCGCTATTTAAGCCAACAAAATAAACATATTTAAAATTACCCGGCCGCAGGGTTTCTATAGCCCCCACACTCACCCCCTCGGTGATAGGCGTAAAAGGCGGGGTATTTATTTTGTTAAGCTCCTCACAAAATAGTTGGCGTGTCAGCTCAAAAGAGAGCTCAAGATCCGGGAGCGACAATTTAGCCAGAGAATCCAAAGCCTTGAATATTTTATGTAAATGGCGCTCTTCTTCTTCGTTTTCCACCTTGATGAAAAGCTCAAAATACTCTTTTAAAACCGGCCCCCAGGCCTCCAGGGTAAGACGCGCTTGGCGCAATATATTGGCCTCTTTTATCAGCACGCGCACCAAAAGGCCAAAGGCACTTATTGTTTCAGCCGCGCCTTCGGCCAGTTCCAGAGGATAGTAGGGAAAATCATTAGCCAAATATGGTTTTGGTTCATAATTATTTCCGGGCAGATACCAGCCCAAAACAGCTCTTTTAAGCCCCTGCTCCCAGTTGTAGAGGTCAGCCGGGCGACTGGCGGGAGTTACCATTTTTTCCACCATATCGGCGCCGGAAAAAATGGCCAGCCTTTCGCAAAAAAGTTCAAAGGCTTCGGCATCGGCCCCGGGAAAAAGGCGACAAATAAAGGGGCTTTTAAGCACTTTCAGCATGGTGCTGCGTTTAAAATTACTAAAGGGCACTTCCAGAAGATTTAAAATCAACTGAAAGAGCGGCTTGCCAATAAGTGGCTGATTTTGCAAATAAACCAGCGGTATCTCCGCCTCCTGCATTATTTGCTTTAAAGGCACATTGTAATTGGCTCCGGCCTCGCCGCCGGGCAGAACAATAGCTATATCGGCAAATGAGAGCTCCTCGCCCCGCTTTCTGGCCGCTAAGAGTTTATAGCGAATATCCGAAGCAATAGACTCTACTTCGCGCCTTATGGTGGGAGCTTGCCAAAAGCGGAGGGAATCATCGGCGGCGCTATTTTCTGCTAAGCTCTCTTTATAATTTTCCGCCGGTAAAAGCCGGCGATTTAAAATATCGGCCTGAAAAGCGCTTAAAAGCGTCGCTTTTTCCGCATCCTCAGCTCCAAAAGCGCTGTCGTCCAAATTATATTCACAGAGGCTGCTTATCGCCTTTATATACTCTTTGCCCCCGGCTCCCCACAAAACGAGAGCGGCCGGCTCACCTTCGGCGGCTGCCTCCCCCTCTTCGGCCATAAGGGCTTTTTTGCCGGTTTTTAAATCTTCCCAAAAAACTTTACAGGGATTTATGGCATAATAATAGAGCTCTACTCCGGGAACTTCCCCCAAAAGCTTAAAAAAATCAGTAAAAAGCGGCTCAGTATATAAAACGCCAAAAATATGCACATTTAAAGGCAAAAACGGCGCCAAAAGTTCCGCTATTGTTTCCGGTTGCAATAGTTCGCCCAAAGTTAGCCAGGCCGCCTTACTCTCGCCTTCGGCATTTAAAGTGTCACGCAAGCCGCCGGGCATAAAAATGGCCCGCCAGATAGCTCGTTGCCAAATTTCATCGTTATCTTGGGTGGCGAGTTTGCCTGCACACCAGGCCGCTATCATCTGCGGGCGGGTTAATTCGTAGTCGAGAAAAAGATTGGTTAGCGTTTTGGCCAGTTCAATACATTTTAAATCGTGGTCGCGCTCTTCTTCTATATGCTCTTCGGCTTCGGGAGCACTTTCGCTATGTAAATATTTGCTAATAACTTCCAGCTCCGGCGCAGCTAAAAATTTTTTATCCAGGAGGAGTTTTAAAATCAGCTGGCACAGAAGATCGCCCAAAATAAGGCGCTTATCCGTGCCTTCCTGGCTGAAATAGCGGGCTAAAAACTGCTTTAGGCCCAAAATGGTCTCAAGGCCACTAAAAACGCCCACACGCCTCGCCAGTTCCAATTTACATTTGGTGGCAATATAATTATTGGGCACCACCAGAGCGGTATTATTAAAAAGCGTGTCATTTTGACTAATTGCCTTAGATAGTTCATTATAAAGAGAGCCCACATCGGCGGCAACAAAACAGTGAATCATGGAAACCTCCCTTTGGAGAGATAGCTATTATTTAATGAAATGACAAGAGGAGCTAATAAATTTAATATGAAATTTTTAATTTATTTTCTAAGTTATAATACCGCACTTATTGCCGGAAAAGCGGCCTAACACTTTTTACCCGGCGCCGTGCAGAATTTTCTCAGCTATATATTTAATGGCTTCTTCAGCATTTTCGGCGGCAAAGACCGAATCAGACCTAGTAGTATCGAGCGGCTCCCCGGCCACTTTGGCGGCCCAGCCGCCAGCTGGTACTAGCGCGGCTACCGGGCGCCCATATTGCCAGGCCATGGAGATTTCCGACAAAGTGCCAGACATACCACCAACGGCGATAACGCCAGAACCAGCCATAACCACCAAGGCGTTGCGGGCTACTCCCATACCTGTCGGAATGCCCACTTCTATATACTGGTTAGCGGCTTTTCCTGTTTCGTCCTTTAAAATGCCCACAATGGGCAGGTGGGTAATACCCAGGCGCACCTTGGCTTCCGAGGCACCTTTGGCCGCCGCTTCCATTACCCCGCCATAACCGCCGCAAACCAAGCCGAAACCGTGTTCTATAATGGCACTGCCCACATTGTAAGCTATTTTATAAGTGGGCTCGTCGATCCAACGCCCGCCGATAACCGATATAAGCTGCACTCTTCTTGTCATAAATCATCCTCAAATGTTTCGTAATAAATGCTAATCTTGTTTAAGCGCTCTTCATTATAGCAAAAGGCGGTATGCACTTTGCCAAAGGTATATATGAGTACCATTTCACTCCCAAAACGGTTAGAATTTTTTAAAAGAGTATAGTTTTCACCGTAAAGTGCCCCCAGGACATCGGTGGTGCTATCCCAAGCGGGCTCGCTAAATCCCAGCGGATAATTAAAGGTTATTTCATTAATAAAGCCGCCGCCGGCCCCTTCTATATGACCACTCATAGTAAGACCATAAAGGTAATAACTATCAACAAAGCAGTTATAGGCACCACAAGCTTTTTGGGTAGAAATATCGGCGTTGCCTAAAATCAACCAAACTAAAGAGCGCTGATACGGGCCACCATCCAGGGGAATTTGCCCCAAAATCAGCTTATCATGGCCGGCAGTCAGTTTGGTCGGCGGTATAGCTCCCGGCCAAAAGATGGTTATGCTGCTCACCAAATCGGCCGTAAACTGAAAAGCCACACCAAGGTCCCAAAAAAGCAATACCGCTTTATCGCCCCAGACAAAGGGGGAGCCAGCGGCCGCAATTTCCATACCCGGCCCAAGGGATTTAATAATATCGCGGCGGTGCGTGCCAATACCAAAACCTTCCGCGCTTTTGCTCTTGCAAGTAGCGCCCACCGAAAGGGCTAAAAGGTAGTCCTCGCCATCTAACTGACCGTTGCTGTTGCTATCGGCAAAAAGAGCTCGCACATCTTCATCATAGCGGAATAAGAGCTCTTTATCGCTAAGGCGCTGCGGCGGGGCAAAAAGGCGGGTCAGCGTTTCATAAGAAGTGCCCAAAATAAGCCGGCGACCATAAAGCCAGAGGCTGCGGCCAAAAACCAAATCTTCCTGCCGGGAAGCAGAGCCGGACTGGCCGGCAAATCGCACCTCAGGCCACTCTTGGCAAGCACCAAGGAGCAATAAAAGCATTATAATGAGATACGGTTTAGAAATCGGTATCGATAAGCTTAACTTCCTCGCCGTTTTGCACGTTTTTAACATGTTTTTTGGTCTTGCTACCGTTAACGAGAGTAATGGTTACTTTCCCGGCGGGGATAGTCAATTTAAATTGCGGAACAGTTTTCCCGGTATCTTTGCCGTTGATAAAAATCTTGGTGCCCGGTGATTTCGGAGTATGCACTTTAAGAATTGCCGAGCCGGTGGCAGCCGGGGCCTTAGTAGCCGGCCTGGTGGTTTTGCCGGACGTTTTACCGCCGCTCCTACCGGAAGCTACGGCATGCTGCTTCACCAAACTGATATTCATGGAAGCAGTCTCGCCGTTAGCCGGCACAGTAAGGCTTTTCTTCTCGCGATTAAAGCCTTCCTTGGTAATGACAATAGTCACATTTTTTCCGGAAGGCTGGGCAAAATTACAAGGAGTCACACATTGTTGCACATTATCAACATAAACCAGAGCTCCCATAGGCTCGGAATTTATGGCGATATTGCCCATAGCGGCAGCCGGCGGCGGGGGCGGAGGCGGCGCGGCCGGAGCGGCCGTTGCCGCTTCGGTCGGTGCAACAGGGGCACTGGGCACCTGCTGAGTAGCTACCGGTTGCGTGGCTACCGGCTGCGTAACAGGAGCAGTTTGCACCTGTTGTTGGGGAACTCCTTGCTGAGCACTTCCCTGATTCGGCTGAGCCAGAGCCGCCGGTTGCTGGCGCTGGGTGGCTGTCGCCACCTGCTGCATTGCCTGAGGTTGCTTGGTTCCAAGACCACCCGGTTGCAAGCGATGCACCAAAGAGAGCGGGCGCCCGGGAAAAGCACTGGCACTAAAAACCGCTTCCTGATAACCTGGAGCTCTTAAAACAATAGTGTGGTCACCGGGCATCAAATCCTGTTTGACAAACGGCGTGGACTCAGAAACTTTAATATCATCAATAAAAACTGCCACCGGCACATCCGGGGGAATAGTCTCAATACGCAAGGAAGCGTAATTTTGGGAATTTCCCGGAGAAAGCACCAGATAAAAAAGCAAAAAGCCAAAGAGCAGGACAATAGCCGCGCCTAAAGCTATAACTAAAGTCATGGTGCGGTTTTTCTGCTGCGCCATTGCCGGCGGATATTGAAAACCGGCAGTGGTGTTGGGATAAAATTGCCCGCTGTTATAGCCACCCATCATCGGCGGCTGCATCGTGCCGCTCATTTGCGACATTATCTGCGGCGCCTGAATAATACCGGTGGGCATGGAGCTTAGATCCATTTGCGGCTCAGGCTGGCGCTGACGCTGCCCACCGCGCCCGTGATTGCTGTTACCTACACTGCTGCTGCCACTATTACTGCCGCCGCCCTGCATAGCCGAAAGAGCATTAGATTCAAAAATAACCGTCTTTTGCTCACCGACATCATCGTCATCATTATTGCTACTTGAAGAGGCATAACCATGGCTGGCTCTGATCTCTTTGGCGGCTTCCGGCGGCGGCTCGGTGATCTTGGCATATTCCTCCATCTTGGCCGCTTCGGCTTCTATATCTTCGGCATAAGCATCTTTCAAAAAGTTAGAAAGCTTTTTGGCGGTAAAAACCGTGCCGTCCATAATGAGGAATTGTTGCAAATCCTCGGAAAAGTCGGAAGCCCATTGATAGCGCTCGTCTCTATCTTTGGCGAGAGCCTTCATAATGACCCGTTCCAGCTCCGGCGTGACATCCGGATTTATCTGGCTGGGTGGAATGACCTCGGCATTGCGCACTTTATCCAAGGTGGAAAAATCGCTCTCCCCCACAAAAAGGCGCTTGCCGGTGACCATCTCGTAAAAGATAACGCCCACGGCAAAAATGTCACTGCGGTGGTCAATAGCCATGCCGCGCACCTGTTCGGGCGACATATAGCCGAATTTACCTTTTAATACACCGGCCTGAGTTTTACTGGCCCGGTCTTCGGCTTTGGCGATACCGAAATCGAGAACTTTAACGGCCCCCTCATAACTAACCAAAATATTTTGTGGGCTGACATCGCGGTGGACAATATTTAGCGGCTTACCTTGAGCATCGGTCTTGCGGTGAGCGTAATCGAGGCCATCGCATACTTTAGAGATGATATAGGCAGCTTGGGCCAGGGGCATAATGGCTTTGGCTTTACGGAAACGATCCAAAATCTGCCTTAAATCGCGGCCGGAAACATATTCCATGGCAATATAGTAACTCTGGTCATGACAACCGAGTTCGTATATCTGCACGATATTGGCATGGTTCAGCTGAACAGAGATACGCGCCTCATCAACAAACATGTTGATGAATTCTTCATCTTCAGCCATATTGGGCAAAATGCGCTTGATGGCCAGGATTCTGGAAAATCCTTCAACACCGAAGGATTTGGCCTTAAAAATCTCGGCCATGCCACCGACATTGACCCGCTCCAGAAGATAATAGTTACCAAAAGGAATTGGATTAACCATCGTATTCTAACTTTCCCCGGAAGCACCTGCCACGCCGCGGAAGGGTCCAAGAGTTTCTTAGGCCCGCTCTAAATATTCACCGGTTCTGGTATCAATGCGAATTGATTCACCCTCATTGACAAAAAGCGGCACATTGACTCTGGCGCCGGTTTCAAGCGTAGCCGGTTTGGAAGCACCGGTTGCGGTATCACCCTTCACGCCAGGCTCACAATAAGTAATCTTTAAAATAATAAAATTAGGCACTTGGATATCAATCGGTTTACCTTTATAGAGCATGACTTCGCAGGCGGTATTTTCTTTTAACCAGCGGGCGTTGTCACCGACATTTTCTTTCGGCACTGTCATTTGCTCATAAGTCGCGGTATCCATAAAGACAAAATCTTCACCCTCTTTGTAGAGGAATTCCATCTCCACTTCTTCGATATCCGGCTTTTCAAATTTTTCACCGGATTTAAAAGTGGGCTGTTCAACATAGCCGTTTAAAAGATTTTTTAAACGAGTGCGCACAAAAGCCGAACCCTTACCGGGTTTTACATGTTGAAATTCCACGATTTGATAGGGTGTACCATCAATTTCGATTTTGAGGCCGTTGCGAAAATCCGCAGTAGTGTACATGCTTTTTCTTCCTTAATGTAAAGCTCCTCTAAGGGAGGTTTTATGACAATTCTTCAACAAATTTCGGAGCGGTGATGCGCAGCATATAGCGCCCTTTACCGATATTGCCGCCCGGGGTCATGGTCATGCCGATAAAATACTCATCATTGATGGGCCGCAAAAGGGCAATAGCCTTTTCGGAGCAGATTTCATACTCCTTAAGCCCGCCGACCATGAGATTCATATTGCTGGCTTTTAATTTGCTAAGCAGCCCGGCATATTCAATAAGCACACTGGGCAAATCGTAATCATCGGGCAATTCTTTGGCTCTTGCGGAATCAATTTCAATGCCGTCAAAGCCCATAAGAGTGCACAAAAGACAGCCTTCAACCGAATTAACTATGCCATTCAGATGCTCTCTAAAATCCATGATACCCTCTCCTAGGCCCCTCTCCGGGCTAAGCTCCCTAAGGCGCTTAATATATCCGGCGTTCCCCGGCTCTTTAGCCAGTAATTGCCTATATATCTCAATTCCCTTCTCAAGGTGCCCTTGCTTAATGAATAACTCTGCTAAAGTGGCAGTTATGATAGGCGACCCACTCATACCTTCTTCTGCTACAACTTTTAGGCGCCCCGTGTCAAGTTTCCAAGGATATAAAAGATGAAAAATAATTTGCAGCCAGTTAAAATGGGGGACAAAATGGCCTCTCTCCGAGGCGGAGAAGGCTACAATTTAGCTAAGTTAAGCAGGATTATAAGATGACAGAGCAGGAAAAGAAGACGCTTTTTTCCTTAACTCCGGCCGAGCTGGCCAATGTGCTCGCCCTAAAACGCGGCACCGATTATTGGGTTAAAACTATTTATCAAAAACTTTACCATAGCGGCGAATTTCCGTCGGCCGCTTTGGAACTCCGTCCCGATGTAGCCCGCCGCCTTAAAAATTATGAAATATCGTGGCCGCAGATTAAATCTCTTTTGCGCGCTCCCGATGGCACCGTTAAGTGGCTCATTGCCTATAATGACGGCGCTATGGTGGAACTTGTACTCATGAGCTATGACAAACGGCACACTGTCTGCGTGAGTACCCAGTGCGGCTGCGCTATGGGCTGCACTTTTTGTGCCACCGGCAAAATGGGTTTTAAGCGCCATTTAAATGCCGGAGAAATAGTCATGGAGGTGCTCATCGCCAGGCAGGAACTGGCCAAAAAAGGCGCCGCACTTACCAATGTGGTTTTTATGGGCATGGGCGAACCGCTGGCCAATTATGAGGAGGTGATGCGGGCGGCGGCGATTATTAGCTCAGATATCGGTCTGGCCATAGCGCCGCGCCATATCACCATATCGACAGCCGGCCTCCCCGCAGGCATTTATCGAATGGCGCAGGAAAAAGCCGGCTATCAACTGGCAGTCAGTCTGCATAGCGCCATAGACTCCGTGCGCGAAAAGCTCATGCCCATTGCCAAAACACACAATCTTGAAAGCCTTTTAGCGGCCTGCCGGGAATATAACAGCCTGACAAAACGGCGCGTTTTCTTTGAATACGCCGTGATGGCCGGAATAAACGACAGCCCTAAGGACATAGAGGCGCTGGCCGCATTTATCCACCGGCTTAACGGCCATGTAAACTTACTCTCCTGGAATAAGGTAGATGAGGTGCCGTTTAAAAGTGCCGACACAAAGAGGCTTTTAGCCATTCAGGCTGAGCTGGAAAAGCGCGGTGTGCGGGCGCTTATCCGCGAAAGCCGGGGCGCAGAAATTGCCGCCGCCTGCGGGCAGTTATATGCCGCGGCTGAGCAAAAACAGTAAAATGATTATTGACAGCTGGCGATAAGATCATTATAGAGTTCTCGTGATTTTTGAGGAGGTGCATCATGGCATCAAGAACATTAGTCTTAAAGAAAAAACGTAAAAGCCGCGCCCGCAAAGCCGGACACGAACGGAAAGCAGAAATGGCTCGCAAGGGCACCACACCGGCTATGGCCGTGCTCTTTGGCGATGTTAAGGACGAAAAAGCCGCTAAGTAATAGCTGTTTTTTCCTTTCCCTTTAAAAAAAGCCTTTCTATATCGCCTAGTTGATTAAAGCAGCTTTGGCTGTCCGCTCCGAAGGCGACAAACAGATGTCCGGAAATCAGCGCTCTTGGCAGTGAGTCGGCTAGGGGAGTTAACAGAGCAATTCCCCGGCTGGCTCCCGCTGAGTAGTGCCTTGGGCCCAGTGTTTTGTCAAATTCCGCATAACTATCCGGTAAGCGGCAGCGCTTTTTACGCGCCAGGCGAAATAAAAGCGCCCCACGGTAACCGCTGGCCGCCAAAATACGGCGCGCTATAAGGCCCATAGTCTCGCGGGCATTTATTTCACACAGCGGCTCTATAGCCAAAGTACCATCGGCTTTTTTATAATAGTAGCCATCTATAACCACCGGGCCGAAATAACCTCTTTCATGCAATTTTTGCGCCACCTGGCGGGCACACTCGGTGACGATTAAGCGCGCCTCAGCTCCTGCCGGGCCGGGGAAGGGCTCATCCGCCCCCAAAACCAGGCCATAAAAAGAGCCGCTCTTCCCTACCAGGCAACGCTGAAAAGAAATATCTGTAATCAGGCCGTCATTATTCAGCATAAAATAGCAGGAAAAGTCCGCTGTGCGCTCCCGCTGGGGCTCAAGCACGGCCGCGCCGCCGCCGCAAAGAAAAGATTGCCGAATAAAATTTTCTTCTTTTGCGTCTAAAGGATAATGATTTACAATAGTTATACCTATCCCGGCATTGCCGAAAATCGGCTTTATCAGCAGAGGAAGCGGCAACTCTTTAAGGAGAGAAAAGAGCTCATTAAGGCTTTTAACCAGGCGGGAAAAAGGCGATCTAAGCCCAAGCTCACCGGCAATATTAAAAGCAAATTCCCGGCTATTTACCGCTCTTACCGCGTCCGGCGGCGGCTGGTTAAAAGAGAGGCCGAAAGTTAAAAAGACTTGCCTGGCTTCTTCATTAACTCCCCAGGGGTGGGGCTTAAAGGCGGCGGCAGCACCATCTTCCGCCAAAGGTTTAAGCGGGCTAAGGCCATAACGGGCTATCTGCCGGGCATAAGCTGGCGGCGGCGGCGGCCCCAGCGGTATAAAGCAATCCCCGGCCCGGCCGAGAGCCCAAAAAAGCACCTCTTTTTGACTGGCTAATTTGCGCATTAAATTGCTTTGGCTTACCGCTACATCAGGCGATAAAGCCTGGGACATGTCAAAATCGGTATTAAAATAAAAGAGCTCTGGCACCTGACCTCACCCACGGCCCCTCTCCCAAAGGACGAGGAGGAAAATTGTCAAAAGAGCTTTTTAAGGCGGGTAAGGGCCTCATCTACCGCTTCATGGCTGTTAAAAGCGCTGATGCGGATAAAACCGGCGCCGCAACGCCCAAAACCGGCGCCGGGAGTAGTCACCACTTGGGCTTTGTTTAATAAAAAGTCAAAAAATTCCCAGGAATCGCGGCCGCTATTTATCCAAATATAGGGCGAATTGATGCCGCCGGTGCAGGAAAAGCCCATCTTCTCAAAAAAGGCGCGAATTTTGCCGGCATTTTCCAAATAATATTTTACTAAAGCCTCGCACTCTTTGAGCCCCTCAGGCGAGAGAGCCGCCGCCGCCGCCTTTTGCACCGGATAACTCACGCCGTTAAACTTGGTGGACTGGCGCCTAAACCAGAGCTTTTTGAGCTGATGACTTACGCCATCTTTATCAAAGGCACAACATTCTTCAGGCACTACCAGATAAGCGCAACGCAGGCCGGTAAAGCCCGCGCTTTTGGAAAACGAGCGCGATTCCACCGCCACCTCTTTGGCTCCCGGCACCTGATAAATGGAGCGCACATAGCGCCCGTCCTGAATAAAGGAGCTATAAGCGGCATCATAAAAGATGAGGCTCTTATGCTCATGGGCATAGTCAACAAAGGGTTTTAACTGCTCTATAGTGGCCGCGGCGCCGGTGGGATTATTGGGGAAACAGAGATAAATCAAATCGGCCTCTTCTTTAGGCAAATTAGGGATAAAGTCATTTTCTTCCAGACTATCGAGATAGATAAGCCCTTTGTAGCGGCCGTTTTCCGCCCGCCCGCTGCGCCCGGCCATCACATTGCTGTCGGCATAGACAGGATAGACCGGGTCGGGAATGGCAACTTTTATATCTTGCGAAAATATTTCATGAAAATAGGCACAGTCTCCCTTAGCACCATCACTCACAAATATATCATCAGGGGAAATATCTAGGCCAAAGCGGCGATAATCACTGGCAGCAATGGCCTCCCGCAAAAATTCATAGCCTTCATAGGGGCCATAGCCTTTAAAAGTCTCGGCTCGCGCCATCTCTTCCGCCCCTTCATGGAGAGCCTTAATCGTGGCCGGCGGGAGCGGCAAAGTCACATCGCCGATACCAAGTTTTATAATCTTTTCAGCAGGATGAAGAGCAGCATATTCTTTGACTCGCCGCTCGATTTCGGCAAAAAGATAGCCGGCCTCAAGTTTTTGAAAATTTTCGTTTATGTGAATCATATAAAACCTCACGCACCTAAGAAAGTGCCACTTTTCTCGCGCTATTTCCAAAGGCAGGCGCCCAAGGGAAGAGCGCCTTGGGTTTTAACCTAATAAGTGTTTGCTGGCAATCACCATTTTGCGGAGCATTATTGACAAAAAGTGATAACGAAAAGTATTTATGTATTATTAGTTTTGCGGTGGGCAAAACTATTCGCCACCTTTTAGATTATTGGAGTTAAAAATGAAACGCATAACCCGTGTATTTTCTTCCATCTTACTCGCTTTACCGTTAGTCGCTACCAGTTGCGGCGGTGGCAAACAACTCTACGGCCCGGATCCCTATTCATGTGGTGCCGAAAAAGACAGCAACCAATACTGCAAAGATAACTATGGCGAGGAATGGGTTTGCGTTGATGGCACTTGCGTCAAAGAACAAGCCGCGCTCTATGGGCCCAATCCGATCGTATGCGCCGGCAAAGCCAATGCCGATCAATATTGCAAAGATACTTTTGGCAAAGAGTGGGTTTGCGTTAAAGGTGAGTGCGCCAGCGCCGACAGCAATAGCGATGCCTCTTCTGACGCCGCTTCCGATAATAGCTAAACGCCAAAAATCATCTAAACAAAGCTAAAAAAAGCCTCCTTACCGGCATTTGATTTGACGAATTAAGAAAATACTACTAGTTTATGGCCAGGGCAGCTCATACAAGGCTGCATGAGGTTATGATGAGATATTTTAACACCTTGCTTTTATTAGCTTTAGCTACATCTTTTGTTTCTACGGCCAAAGCCACCACTTTGGAGGGCACTGTAACAATTCCTGCAGAACTCACCCAGTCGCCGCCTAAAGAGGGCACTCTTTATATGCACCGCAAAATAGCTGTGGCCCCCGCTTATGACGACGGCGTGCGGCCGGTAGTTTTTATCAGCGGCCTGAAAAATGCCGACGATACCAAACCCAGCGAGTTTGCGCCGCTGCACTTTGATCGCTTGGGTATTAAAGACAATAATTTTTGGCTGTTACACGGCTCTGAGCTGGAAATCATAAGCGACGACACCATCCCTCTTACTCTCAAGGTGAGCGATGGCGAATCCTTAGAAGAAAAAATCACAATCGAACCAGGTAAACCTTTTAAATATAAACCGAAAAGCCCCGGCACGCTGGAAATATCCATTGCTGATCGCCCTTATGAAAAAGCTTATGTACTGGTCACAACTTATCATTACACCATAAAAGTAAATAATAACGGCACCTTTTTTCTTGACGACCTGCCCCCGGGAAAAGCCACTGTCAATGTGTGGCATAATGGCGAAATAATCTCCGCCATGACCATTGATATTGAAGACGAAGGTATTGTCGGTGTGGTTTTTGTCCCAGATGCCAACGGAACTTTAAACGGCCAACCGACAGCTACACGCCTCAAACGGAGATAATATGAAAATCAATCAGAGCGCCTTGCGCATTGTTTTATTTTCTTCTTTAGCTATCTTGCCGATTATCTTGCCTTTTTGTATGGAAACGCGCCTTGCTGAAGAGCGCATTCAGGATGAAACGGGGCAAAAACTCCAGGTAGTAAACTCTTTTGCCGCGCAAAAAATAGAGAACACATACAAAATGGTGGCTCGATATCTCGCTATAACCAATAGAGATGAGGGCCAAACCGCCCGTTTACAAGAGCTCATTCGCCTCTTTAACAACAAAAAACCGTCTAACAAACAAATTGAGCGTCAAAAAGAGCTCACTTTGGCCTTAAAGAGCCAGTTTGCCGAACTGGCCGGCGAAGAAATCAAGCTTTCATTAATTAACTCTCTGGGCACCGTTGTTACTGCCGAAGAGGAGAGCCCCTTCCCGCTGGATACCAGTATAGCGCACACGGCCTTTTTCAAAGATGTGCGCGCCGGCAATATGCGCGCCGGTATTGAATTAAGCTATTTGAATATGCCGGTTATGGTAACCGCCTTTCCGCTTATTACCAAAGACGGTATGCTTATTATCGTGGCTTCCACACCGCTCTCTACTCCCCTTAATAAGGCTCTGGCCGAAACGCCGGGCAACGAAAAAATGGCCTGGGCAGTCACCATAAAGCAAAATGTAGCTCTGGAGGCTAAAAATGCCGGTTTTAGCGGCCATATCAAAAGTATCCCCGATGGCAAGCCCCACCATTTTGCCCCTAAAACACCAACTACCGCCCTGCCGCTTATCGGCCAGGTTTCCGCTAAACCGCTGGCTCTAAAAACGCCGGAAAACTGCGGCATTATAGCTATTGGGCAAAAAATACCGGCCACAATTGATGACCTGGCTGTTTTTATTACTATGGATAATAGCGAGCGCTATTCCTTTATTCTCATCGGGCAGCTTTGGCTACTCTTAGGCACCCTGATATCTTTGCTTATTTTTATTGTCTTTTCGCTATTCAGATGGCGGCTCACAAGAAATACTCTGGAAAGTATTTCCGACCAGGTGAGCAACTTAATTGTGAAAGGTGCCAAAGGGCGCAATACTCTTTCCCCCAATGCCTATCCGGCAGATTTTAACCGCCTGGTGGTGTTAATCAATAAACTGGCCAGCCAAATATCCACCGGCAATTCACCTATTTCCATGGGAGTGCAAGGCGGGCAGGGACAAGCGCTGGATAACGGTTTAAATGGCCCCGGTCTTGCTGACCTCGGCAGTCCGATAGGCGGCGACAATGCTCTGGGCTCGGCTTTTATCGGCGCCTCACTGGAAGAAGATAACGGCGAAGAAAAGACCATTGATACCGGGCTCATTAATTCTATCACTGATAATATGCCCGAAGAGCCGGAAAATCCGCTCAAAATGGCCGATGATATAAGTGCTGTTTCCGATATGCTGAGCGCTGTTGATGAACTTGATGCGCCGGGCAATATTTTTAATCAGTTCTCTATGCCGCCGGTCGCAGCCCCCGCACCGGCACCAATGCAGCCGATGCCCACACCAGCGCCCATTATGCCCATAGCTCCGGTAGCTCCGGCTCCAGCGCCTATTATGCCGATAGCTCCAGCGCCAATGCAGCCGATGCCCACACCGGCACCCATTATGCCCATAGCTCCGGTAGCTCCAGCTCCGGCGCCTATTATGCCGATAGCTCCAGCGCCAATGCAGCCGATGCCCACACCGGCACCCATTATGCCCATAGCTCCGGTAGCTCCAGCTCCGGCTCCGGCGCCTATTATGCCGCCGCCGAGCGCCCAGAGTTTTCCTGAAGAAACACTCGATATGGGCCTTTTGGAAGCTGAGGCGGCCGGCGGTGAGGAAGCGGCCTTTTTGGCTGTATTTGAAGAATACAAGCGGGTACGCCAAGAGTGCGGCGAATCCATAGCCGATTTAAAACAAGATAAATTCATTCAAAAACTCCACAATACCAAAGCTTCTGTTATCGCAAGCCAAGGTTGCACTGATGTGCGCTTCCAAGTATATGTGAAAAACGGAAAGGCGGCTTTAAAAGCCATTACTTTAAAATAACTTGGGTAGTGCCATGGGCCAAAAATCTTTTTTAACCTTCCTCGCCTTAATGCTGGCTTTTAGCGGGAATAAGCCGCTAAAAGCTGAAACACCGGATTGTTGCGCCGCTGTCAAAAGCCAGCTGGAGATGGGCAATATAACCCGCGCCGAAAGCTTACTAGAGCCGCTCATCCAAAAGAAGCCCTGCATTGCTGAGGCTCTAGCCTTAAAAGGGCGCATCTTAGCCAATAAAGACGGCTTAAAAGAGGCCCTTGTTTTTTACGATAAAGCGCTAAAATGCGGTTCTTTGCCGCGAGAAAACATTTTAGAAATTGCCACAGCTTACAGTCTAACAGAGCGCCACCGGGAAGCGGCAAAATTATTAGAAGATTTTTTAAATAAAAATCCGGGGGACAGCGAATTTTTACATGAACTTGGCCTTACTTACCTCGCCCTCTCCGAGCTCCAAAAAGCCCAAGAAAAGCTGGAACAAGGCTATAAAATAGCTCCGGAAAATGCCGCTATCGCTGCCGATTATGCCTTAAGCCTCATTTATAACGGGTCTCCTGATAAAGCCATAACTCTTTTGGAAAAAGCTGCCAGGGAGCATCCGGAATCAGCCGCTGTTTTTATGGCTCTCGGCAATGCCCGCACCATAAGCGGCAAAGCCGGTGCCGCAATAGAAGCCTACAGCAAGGCCCTGGAAAACGACGCCAATTATTCTCAAGCCCGTTACCACAGGGCGCGGCTCTATCAGCAAAGCGGCGATTTTGTTAAAGCCGAGGCCGATTTTAAAATACTTTTAAAGAGTGAATTGCAAGTTAAGGCTCTACTTGGCCTCATTGAGAGCGCCCTAGCTGCCGCGCGCCCTCAAGATGCGCAAAAATGGCTGCGGGCTGCCGCTAAAAACGAAATTCTGCCGCCAGAGGAAATCAATATTTACCAGGCGGAAATCTATCGCCTGAACGGTGACAATAAAAAGGCCAAAGAGCTGCTCTTGCCCCTGGTAGAAAAAGAGCCTAAAGCCCAATTGGCCTGGAAAGTACTTTTAGCCATTGCCGAAGAAGAAAACGATCCCATATTAAAAGAGCGGGCCTTAAAAGCGCTAAAAAAGCCGGCTTCCGCCAAGTAATTAGTACAAATTAAGGATTTGAATATGCCTGATATAGAACTGCCTGTTGTTCCTCTCTTGCCCCTTAGGGATGTTGTGTCGTTCCCCAGCACAGTCTTGCCCCTTTTTATCGGCCGCACCAGCTCTCTGGCGGCGGTGGAATACGCCATGAATCACGGCAAGACCATCTTTTTAACCACTCAAAAAGCCGCCGACAGTAATAATCCGCCCATAAATGAGCTTTACAAAATGGGCACTTTAGCCAGGGTTTTGCAAGTGGTAAAAGGTCCGGAGAAAAACATTAAAATTTTCGTCGAGGGTCTGGAAAGAGCCACTATTGTCGAGCAAATAAAAAATCCCATTTTTACCCTGGTAAAAGTAAAACCGGCCAAAGAGATTCCCTCGCCGGCCTCCGGAGATGTAGCTTTTAGCACTATGCTGCGCAAGAGTTACAACGACTTTATAGCCACAAACAGTAATATTCCGCGCGAACTGGCGCAAAAACTGGCTAAGGCGAGTAGCGGCACTTTGGCCGATCTCATCACCATGCATCTTAGAGTTTCCATCCAGGAACGCCAGGATGTTCTCGAAGAGCTAAACCACGAAAAACGGTGCGAATTGGTGCTGGGGCTCCTTAATAAGCAGCAGGAAATTGCTCAGCTGGAGCAAAAAATCCAGGCCCGCGTAAAAAAGCAGCTCGAGAAAAACAACAAAGAATATTATCTCCATGAGCAAATAAACGCCATCAGAAACGAACTCGGCGAGAATGAAGATAATCAAGCTGAACTCGCCAAATTGGAAGAGCGCTTAAAAGAAAAAAAGATGCCCGAGGAAACCCGGGAAAAGATTGGCAAAGAGCTTAAGCGCTTAAAAACCATGTCGCCCATGGGGCCGGAGACCACTATGCTGCGCAATTATGTGGATCTCTGCCTCGATTTGCCCTGGGAAGAGTATTCGGAAGACAATCACAATATCAAAAAGGCCAAAACCATTTTGAATAAAGACCACTACGGCCTGGAAAAAGTCAAAGAGCGCATTTTGGAATTTTTGGCCGTGCAAGCGCTCGTCAAAGAGATAAAAGGCCCCATTCTCTGCCTGGTCGGCCCGCCGGGAGTAGGCAAAACTTCCCTGGCCCGCTCTATTGCGCGAGCTTTGGGGCGCAAATTTGTGCGTCTCTCTTTGGGCGGCGTGCGCGATGAAGCCACTATTCGCGGCCATAGACGCACCTATATAGGCGCTATGCCGGGGCGCATTTTGCAAAGTATAAAACGCGCCGGCACCGGTAATCCGCTGCTGCTTTTGGACGAAATAGATAAACTGGCCAGCGATGTGCGCGGCGATCCGGCCTCTGCTCTTTTGGAAGTGCTCGATCCCGAGGTCAATTCCACCTTTTCCGACCATTACCTAGAGCTCGATTACGACCTCAGCAAAGTGCTCTTTATTTGCACTGCCAATACCTTGGCCGGTATTCCCCCGGCTCTCGCCGACCGCATGGAAATCATCCACCTGCCAGGCTACACCGAGGAAGAAAAGCGCTCCATTTGCCAAACTTATCTCTTGCCCAGGCAAAAAGAGGCCGTGGGGCTCAAAGAGTGCAAAATAAGCTGGCCGGCCTCTGTCAGCACTTATATTATCCGCAATTACACCAAAGAGGCCGGCGTGCGCACCTTAGAGCGCACAGTGGGCACGGTACTGCGCAAAATAGCTCTGGAACTTTTGGATAAAGGTGATGAAAAGGCTCTCCTTGGCCCTTACCAGGTGAGCAAAGAAAAAGTGCGCGAGCTTTTGGGCCCGGAAAAATATCTGGAAAAAGCCACCGAAGATAAATGCTTTATCGGCCTCGCCAACGGCCTGGCTTGGACTGAGGTAGGCGGCACGGTTTTGCCGGTGGAAGTAGCCATTATGGAGGGCTCCGGCAAATTGCAAATTACCGGTAAACTGGGCGATGTGATGAAAGAATCGGCTCAGGCCGCCATGAGTTATGTGCGCTCGCGAGCCGCCCTGCTCGATCTCGCCCCGGATTTACACAGCAAAATAGATATTCACATTCATGTGCCGGACGGCGCTACGCCCAAAGATGGCCCCAGTGCCGGTATTACCATGGTCACCGCTCTCATAAGCGCCCTCACCAATTTGCCGGTGCGTCACGATGTAGCCATGACCGGCGAAATAACTCTCCGCGGGCGGGTACTGCCCATCGGCGGCTTAAAAGAGAAATCCTTAGCCGCTTACCAAGTGGGTTGCAAAAAGGTGATTATCCCGCAGGATAATGTGAAAGATCTTGAGGAAATTCCCGAAAAAATTCGCCAGAAATTGACTTTCGTCCCGGTGAGCAACATGGACGAAGTATTGCAACACGCTCTTATAATCCCCAAAAATGATCCTATTTTTCACGCTACTCTTGCACTTGAGCCCAGCCTTGGTATAAGAGTCACCAGCAGGCTAACGAGCCAGGCCATAGGCGATAACGGTGCTCCGTTTGGTGAAAGAGCGCCCATCTAAGGCCGGCACCAACATAAGGGCATTATTTAGTGGCGCAAAAAAGCGAATATCATCAAACACTTTCGGCCTTTGAAGCCGCTGCTATCAAGCTGGTACTGGCCGGCGATTCTGTGGTTGATTGGAAATATTTACCCTTAGATAGCCTGCCGGCGGCCAGGCAACTTCTGGAAATCAACGGCTATGATTTGGAAGATCCGCTCGACCGCGAACATTTGACCGATATGTACCGCGAAGCCGTGCTCTATTTAACAGATATTCACGGCTACCACATGCCCCTGGAACTGGAACACAGCGAAGATCTGCTGCGCCTCTTCTCCTGGGCCGCCAAATTGGAAGAGGCTTCTCCGGAGCTGGAAACACTTTCCGGCATGCTCTTAAAAGTCATCAGCGTGCTCAATTATCTTTCCGCCCGCGAGCTGCTCTTTCGCCTGCCCATTTCCGAAGAAGAGCTAAATTCGCGCCTTTCCGCTAAAATATTTAGTCAAATGGAGCATTTGCAAGATCATACCAACTTGGTTGAATTTGCCACCGGCCAAAAAAGCCGCTCCAGTATGCTCTCCAAGCTCCTCGTTAAAGCCGAAACTCAGGCCAGCCATATTTTCGATGTTATTCGTTGCCGCATTGTGGTGGAAAACAAAGCCGACCTCCTGCCGGCTTTGCAATTTTTATTAAATAATCTCATACCTTTTAATTATATTTCCCCCGGAGAGTCCAAAAATAATCTCATTCCTTTGCAACTAATCCGCCCCTACGATCATCTGCCGAGCGAAGAGCGCATTATGGAATTTTTAAATAATTTCAGCGGGCGCAATAGTCACAGCGACGCCGCCGGGCGCTTAAATGAGTTTTCCGGCCCCACTTTTCGCTCTATCAATTTCATCGCCTCCATTCCCCTAAGGGTTGATGAAATTTTGGAACTTTTAGACCCAACAGTGGCCGATGATTTTGGGCGCGTCATTTTAACGCAGATGGAAGTGCAGCTTTTAGATAGGCAAACAGCCATTGAAAACGAGAGCGGCGCCAACTCACACCACGCTTATAAAGCCAGGCAATTACAAAGAGTTCGCCAACGCATAGAGGTAGCTCGCGACCCCGATTTACCGCCTCTTGAACGCACCGATTTAGACAGCGAAGAGTAATTTATTAAATTTGTGTTAGTTTTTTAAGCCGCTTGCCAAGGCGTGTGGGTATATCCTATACTTGCGCGGCAGTTTGCTGCCGGTATGTGTCAGGAGGTTTTAATGGTTAGCGGAATTAGCGGGGGCTCCAATTGGGACCTAAATATCCAGAGCGAAGAGCTGGGGCGGGCACAAAAAACTCAGCAATTAGATGAATTAAACCAAGAAGAAGCCTTAAAAGGGCTCGAAGAGCAAAGGCAGCTGGAAGCCAGTAAAACGCCCAGTGACGAAGACTGGGCCAAAATTACCGACGAGTTCAAATCCAGAAATGTAGAATTCCAGTTCGACCCCAACGAAGCGCCCTATCAGTTGCAACTTGATAACGCCGGCAAGCTGGTTGATAATGATATAAATTTTAATATTTCCGCTTCACTGACGCGTGATTTGTATAATATGGTTGTCGATTCGGTGGCCGAACTCGCCAAAGCGGCCATGACAAACGACGAAGCCATAAAAAGCGCCGATGTAGCCAGCCGCCAAAAAGATCAGGATTTTGCCGCCGAGTGGCAAAAAGCCGTGGTGGATGAAGCTCTTAAAGCCACCAGCGACACCATCCGCGAGCTGGCAACGCAGGATTTAGCAAAAGACGAGCGCTTAAAAAGTGCTGCCCCGCGCCCGCTGCCCAAAGTGGAAGAGAGCCAGAATACTCAGTCGGCCAGAGCACTGCGCATTGATGACCCGCGCCAGCGTTTTGCGAATATAATGCCCATAAATCGCCCGCAGGAACCCAGGCCGGTTACCAAAACCGATAAAAGTGCCGAAGCGCAAAAAGCCCCGAAAGATTTTTCGCTTTCTGCCGACCTGCGCACGCGCATGATGCTGGGCAATCAGCGCCTGGCCGCCGCCGGAGCCGGAGTCGGAGCCGAAAAACCGGTGCCACCCGCCAATAAGAGCACCGCCACCAGCCAAACAACCAGAAACCAAAGTAATAGACCATTACAAAACAGCAGCGCAGCCAGCTCGGCCAGCCAAGCCAACAATGAAGCCAGGCTGCCACTAAATCTGGCCGAAAAGTGCTCTGCAAGATTTGCTTCCTTCATGGCCGAAGCGGCTACTTACGGCTTTTCTATGGACATAAACGGGCTCATCCAGTTTGTCATCCGCGAGGCCTATTTGCAAGGACTTGAAGACATCGTTTATGTGCGCGACAAAGTGCAATATAACATTGCTGCCAAAAAAGTGCTGCGCGCCGCTTTAAACGATGCCAGAAGCGAAGAGACGCGCGTAAAAACCAAAGCCGCCGAAGATTTAAGAGCTGTTTATGCCAAACATGATGAGGATATTGCCGCTGAGCATGCGCGCGTTGGCGATGCCAGATGGAACGGCGCCAATATCAGTGATGACGAAATAGATGAAATTATAAATAATTATTACAACTACAATAACTCCACCGGGCAATATCGAGCTAAACAATATGGGGTGGATCCATCAGATTATGATTCCATCGAAGAAGTCAGGGCAGCTTTTAGAGCCTCACCTGCTTTAATTGAGGAAAAGGGCACTTATGAAGCCGCTTATAAGAGTGCTCACCCCTATGACCCTCCGGCAGATAAAGCCGAACAATGGCTCGATGACAAAGCCAATAGCTATCTTGAGGGCTTTAATGCTTTGGTACTCGATCAAAGTCAGGATCCGCCGCAAATGGTTAAAAGCCAAAATACCACTATCAAAACTACTAAAGACCTTGAAGACCACATCAAAAGCATGGAAGAGACCCTGGCCTCTTTGGGCGACGATGCCCAGCTTTTAAACACCGATTTACAAAGCGTGATGCAAAAGCAACAGGAATTCATCAATATGCTCTCCAATGTCAGCAAATTACTCAGCAATACAGCTCTGGCTGTCATCCGCAAGATAGGTTAAGGAGAAGGCCATGGTCAGCACCAATTATAATTATAGAGTTCCCGTTTATACCGAGCCGGTAACAACAGCTCCCGAAGTACAAACACCGGCCGGGGAAGTAGCTACAGAGCTCACTACCGAAGAGATTTTAGCTACCGTTTTCACCAAAATGCTGAACGATGCCGTAGCGGCCGACCCGGAATGGGCCGATCTCTCGCAGCGCCTTAATGCTCAAGGCAAAAACAGCCTGGAAATAGATCTTGAAGATTTCGGTATTGATTTCAATGAGCTGGCGGCCAATAACGCTCCGGATGTTTTTGTTCCGGCCTCTCTTTTAAAAGCCCAGCAAGAGCTCGCCGACCTAGTGCTCGATACTGCCAAAGTGGCCATGGGCGAAACGCTTTCTAAAGCCGATATGCAAAAAATTGCCGGCATTGAAAGCGCCCCTTGGCAAGAGGCCGTGATTCAATATGCTTTTAGCATGAACCCGGCAGCCATTGATACTAAGCCGGCCGAAAAACCCACTGCACCCTTAAGCAAAGATATTCACCGCGAAGTTAAAAGCCAGGCCCCGCTTCTCGGCACCTTTAGCGTCAGCAGTATGCTGACCACCGCCCAAGCCAAACCGGCCGAAAAGAAAATAACCAGTACGCCCAAAGCGCCGCCGCCGGTTAATCTGGCTAATTATAAAAGCGCTTCTTTACATAGCCAATTTGCGGCTACTCATGCCGCTGCTAAGGCTCCCGCCCCAAAGAGTGAATCGGCAGATGCCATAGAGGCCAAAACCGGTGTTTTGAATTTAGGTATGGCCCGGGCCGTATCTGCTAAATTCTCTTCATTTTTAGCTACTTGCGCGGCAGACGGCATTCCAACCAATGTTTATGACATTGTGCAGTGGGTTTTGCGCCAGGCCTATATGGAAGGCATTGAAGATTTAGTCTATCGCCGCGACAAAGTAATGCTGGCCAATAAAGCCAAAGAGGCCCTGCGCAAAGAGGCGGCGGCAGCCAGAGCGGAAAAAACGCGCATAAATGCCGAAGCAGCGGCTTATGTCAAAGATCTTGTCACCAACTACCCGGCCATGCGGGAAGCCAAAAAGAAAGAGCTGGAGGCCGAAGCCGAAAAGAAATATCCTTGGTACAAATACCCATTGTCCAAAAAAACAAAGCGCAATAATTATGTAAACGATAACCTGGAAGCATGGGAAAAAACCCATAAACCAACTCCGGAAAATATCACCAAAAATCTGGATAGCAAAAAGGACGAACTGACCAGCGTCGGCAAATATGTCCTCGATATGAACCAGAATCCGCCTAAGATGATAAAGAGCGGTAAAAAATGTTCTTCTATGGCCGAGCTGGATGATTATATCAAAGAGCTGGAAAATAAAATGTCCTCCATCGGCGACGATGCCCAGCTTTCCAATGTTGACTTGCAAACGGTGCTGGAAAAGCAACAGGAGCTCATAAAAACCCTCTCCAACCTCGGTAAACTACTCCATGATACGGCGCTCGCCATCATTCGCAAAATAGGTTAAAGGAGTTCAAAATGGTTAGCAGTATCGGCTCTTCTTCTATTTACGATCAATATGCCAATTATCAGTGGCCGCAGTCAAATGCGCCCCAAAATCTGGAGGCTCTTTCCGATGAAGAAATTGCTAAATTAAATATAAATATAGATGATAACGACCCACTTAAAGATCTCGCGCTGGAGGAGCAGGAGGCTCTCTTTGCCGCTATTTTTGATGCCACTTATAATGAATACATCATTAATCAAAACGCAAAGACAGCCGCTGCCATTGATCCAGAACTTAGGGAATTAAAACAAAAATTCAGCGAAATGGGTTCTTCTTTTTCCTTTAACCAGGAAAAGCACGCTCTGCCGGAAATGAACGAAAAGGGCGAAGTCACCGAAAGCGAAGAAAAATATTTTATTCCCGCATCGCTCTTAAACGAAAAAGCGCTCCTAGAAATAGCCCTCGTAGATGTCTTTAAAGCCGCTTTAGGGCAAGCCGGTAATACCATAAAAGCGGCCCGCCCTATCGACCTGCCGGCCTGGCAGGAGGAGTGCGTCGCCGAAGCGCTCGGCAAAAGTGCCGATATTATCGACACCACGCCGGTGGTGCTCTCGGAGAGCGAACGCTTTAGGCCAATAGATAAAGATATTTCCCGGCGCCTCGACAGCACGCGCACTCAGGCCGGCGTTTTTACGCTGAAAAGCGCCATGACCGGCCGGGGCGCCATTAAAGATACCCCCAAAGAGCCGGTAAAAAACGATGTCTCCGCTTTTGCCTCTTTTGCGCAAAAAAAGCCGGATATTTCCATTGAAGTGAAAAAGCCGGAAAATGCCGTTGCCGCTTTTGCTGCCGCCAGCGGTGGAGCCGGAGCCGCTTCGGGCCTTAAGATCACCATCAATTACAAAGGGCCGAAAATTCCTTTTAATACCGCCCACAATGCCTGCGGGCGCTTCTCCAGCTTTTTGGCAAATTGCGCAGCCGGTGGCATACCGACAGATATCAACGCTCTAATTCTCTGGGTGCTCAGAGAGTCTTACAAAGAGGGCATGAATATTTTGGTTGATGTGCGCGAAAGAGTGAAATTTTTCAACAACTTAAAGAGCCAGATCCGCGATGTTTTGAAAGATCTTAACGCAGCCAAGACCAAATATACCAAGGCGGCCACCGATAATGCCATAGAAGAACGCAAAAAATATGTAGAGGAGCATAAAAACGATAACGAAAACAGCGATGCCAACAGCGCCGGCGCCGAGTTTGACCGGGAATCTTATGATGCCGTTTACGGCCAATATGACATCAGCGCCGAAGGGCTTACCCGTTATTGTTACAACGATAGTTATACCGGCATACCGGCCACTGTCACCAAAGGCGGCAAAGAAATTAAAACCATGAAGGAGCTGGAATCTTATATCAAAGAGATGGAAGGCAAGCTCTCTTCCATAGGCGATGACGCGCAGGTGCAAAATATCAATTTGCAAAATGCCATGCAAAAACAATCGCAGCTCATTCAAACTCTCTCCAATTTGCAAAAACTTTTGCACGATACCGCCCAAGCCATTGTGCAGCGGCTTTCATGATATAGGTAATATATGTCTTTAGAATCACTCAAAAAAGTGGCTATGCTGGCCATAGGCGATGAACTTTTACGCGGCGATATCAGCGACCAAAACACCCCCTATCTGGCCCGCTTTTTAGTACAACACGGCGCTATTTTAGAGCGCGTTGTCGTGGTGCCGGATGACGAAGAACAAATCATCGCCGAGCTTAGGCGCCTAAAAGAACGCTATGCCCTTATCTTTACCTCCGGCGGCCTGGGGCCCACCCACGATGATGTAACCATTGAAGCTATAAGTGCCGCTTTAAAGCGCGAGGTGGTAATTTCCCCGGAAATAAAGGCCCAAATGGAGCACTTTTATGGTGGCGACATAAAGCCGGCCAAACTGCGCATGGCCCGTATGCCGGCCGGTAGTGAGCTCCTTTTTGGCGCCTTCCGCTGGGTGCCGGTGATTATTTGCGAGGGCGTTTATATTTTACCCGGCGTGCCGGAAATTTTTGCTAAATGCATCGACTTTTTGAGCCCGCATTTTGCTGGTTCTGCCCTCGCCGGCCAAGCTGTTTACTTGCAAGTGGGTGAGAGCCTTATAGCCGATGAGCTTACATCTATTCAAAAGCGCCACCCGGAAGCCGTTATCGGCTCTTATCCTTTTATGGAAGATCCGCCGCGCTTAAAACTCAACGTCGTGCACCCGGAAGCTGCCGAAGTAGCCGCAGTTATAGCGGAAATAAAAGCAGCCTTTGCTCCTTACATCATTCCCCAAGAAGCATGAAGCGCCACTTTTCACCTCTGGCTCTTATAGCGCCCCTTTTAACCTGCGGCCTTTTATTTTACTTTTGGCTTAAAAGCGGCCGGCCAGAGGCGGAAAAGCCCGTTTTTTTTATTTTAGGCCCGGCGCTACTGGGGCTATATTGCCTGCTGCCCAGGTGGTTTTCAGGCCCAAAAGCCAAAAAATACCTGCCTTTACAGTTTGCCACCATCGAGGGCAAATTCACTTGGATCCATGGGCCGGCCTGGTTTTTATGGCATCTTAGCCGCGGTTTTTTGCCGGCGGCTATTATAGCTCTTTCAGCCGCTCTGGCCGGTTTTACCACCATTAGCGTAGAAAACCGCCGCGATTTGGATTTAGCTCTCGTCTATGATTACAGCGGCTCCATGGAGGCCAGGGAGGAGATGGGCTATTCGCGGCGGGAGCTGGCTCTGGCTCTATCAAGACGCCTCATCGGTGAAAGCGGCGCCGGAGCCATTGCTATCATTGGCTTTGCCCATAAAGCGGTGCTCCTCTCTCCGCTGACTGCCGATTTTTCTCTTTTAAGGCAAATTATTGAGCGGCCGGCGCCCAATTTAGACGACGGCACAGCCATAGGCGATGCCCTCATGGTGGCTATAGCGCACTTGGCCCAAGGTGCAGCAACACATAAAAAAATTGTCATTCTCTCCGACGGCGCCAATAATAGCGGCCTCATTACCCTTGATGAAGCTATAGCCGCCGCCAAGGAGCTGAATATTGAAATTCACGGCGCCCTAATCGGCAGCACCCACCCCCTGGGGCTGGCCCCACCGGCCGAGGCCCATACTTTGGCCGCTATTGCGGAGAAAAGCGGCGGGAAGCTCTGGTTTCTAAGTGCCGGCGATGAGCTCATCGCTACTTTGGCCAAAGATTTACCTCTAAGACCGGCCGCCGGCGCCAAACAGCCGCGCGATTTTGCAAGCCCCATGGCTTTTCTCCTGCTTTTACTCACAGCTCTTGGCCAATACGGGAGGCTCCGTGCCCATGATTAGTAGCCTCTCTGACATCTTTCAATTAAACAGGCTCCTTATTTTAAGTGTGCCGCCAGTAGTCCTTATTATTTATTTCATAATATTATCAATAAAATGGCAAAAGCGCGCCGGAACTGGCGAAACCCCTGCCGAGCCCTGGCCACGCTCCAGGCCGCGTACCTTAAAAGAGCGCCTTTTGCCCCTAGCTCTCTTTGGGGCCATTATGGCAACTGCGGCCTACCTCGCTATAAAACCGGCGCCGCCGCCATATAACGGCACTATAGAAATGGTGACTATTCTCGATGTTTCGGCCTCAATGCAGGTAAGAGAGCAAAGCGGCCAAATCACCCGCCTGGAGATGGCCAAAAAAAAGGTTAAGCAATTTATTAAGCGGGAAAAGCCGCAAAAAAGCGGCCTCATTCTCCTGGCCGGCAGCTCTTTTTGGGCTATGCCATTAAGCAATAATATCATTACATTTGAGCGCTTTTTAGATGCCGCCACCACCTTTTCCATCAGCGACAGCGGCACCGCCCTCACTCCGGCTTTGGAAATTTTGGCCGAAGAATTTTGTGAGAATAAACATTATTGCCGCCTGGAAAAACCGCTGGTAGTGCTGCTTTTAAGCGATGGTGAAATTTTTGATGAAGTACCGAGAGCGCTCATTAAAAAGCTCACAACTGCCGGTTTTACTTTTATTTTTGCCGCCATAGGCGAAGAAGCGGCACCGGTGCCCAGCTTTGATTTAGATGGTAATATAAGCGGCTTTAGAGTAAAGCTTAACGGCCAGCCGCAATTATCGGAGGCAAATCCGGAGTTACTACAGGATCTGGCTAAGGTGAGCGGCGGCCTTTTTGTGGCCCCTAGCGCCGATATTCCGCCGCTAAAGGCCTTTCTGGATAAGCCCATTCCCCAAATACTGTACAGCAAAGAGCGGCTTCTCATGGCGGCCTGGCTCTTAGCTCTTATTAGCCTCTTTTTAAGGAGGGCTTAAGAGCGGACAAGTATAGCCAGATTTAATTTTTGTGTTTTGCCTATTCTATTTGATCTTCATCAATCAATGGTTTCTCACATACAGAAACATTTTTCCTCTCCTTCAATCTTAGATAAAAAGATTTTAATGTGGCTTCCTGTATGTCGGAAATTATTTGATTAGAGCTCAATCGCACATCATTCTCTATGATAAGATTATTCGCAAAGCTGATTTGGCAAAGAAAGTTTTCTAAATCATCGTTATTATCAATATCTTTAAAAAGATAAGACAATTTTACTTTTCTGGTTATGTTGTTTTTATCATCAAATAATTCCGGTTGATATGTAAAATCCAAAACATCATCTATAGGAAAGCTTGGAGCAGGCGGAAGTATTACTGATTCATAATCACAATTTAGCAAAAATCGCTGATGCATATAATAATCTTGTCTCATAGATTCCTGATTCCAATCTAAAACCAAAATTCAACCATGGAATTATGCTCTTTGGCAAAAGTAAGTACTTCTATCAAATTTGTAGCAGCAATATCAGTATTGGTATCTACAGTCTCTTTTTTAAACTGCCAAGCCATTTCTAGAGCTTTGGGTACATCTTCTTTTTTCATTCGCTCATCCTCACAATTGTCGATTATAATACCAAAGGCCTGATTAAATTGGTTATAGAGTGGTGTCAATAAATTATTCAGTTTACTCTTCATATTAAATTCTTTTATATTTGGCGATTGATTATCAATATAATCAAGATATTCCATTTCTTTTTCCCCCGCCTCATTTATTGGCACAAAAAAGGCAACATAAAGCTCATCGATATTCATGACTACATTTCCTCCCTTTTTTTAATTCTAAAATGAGTAGCTCTATTGTACTCACTTTTCGACCTCCCGTGAGTTTTACCAGCACTATCTTTGTAATTATGACCATTGGTTCCGTCAAGATTCAGGTACAATCGGTGGTTTTGATTTACTGTGCAGTCTTGAATTCTAAGATATCCTCCTCCTATGTCAGCGACAACAGCTATTGTTCGATCAGTGTTATAAAATGATATTTTGCCATCTTTGTACTCCGGCTCTGCACCTGGAGCAAATTTCTCCACTATTTCATTAATATCCACCGACTCCCAATTCTTACCATAAGTAGCAGCACGTCTGATTCCTCTATCAATTAATTCCGTTAGTATTGGGTCATTGATTGCCTCAATTTTTTTAGTATAAACACCATCCGAGTATCTTTCTTTAGCATCAG
>JAEEGL016893080.1_pt1 | contig 38019 bp, 30 predicted proteins | sample 9134231 | NCBI WGS metagenome assembly JAEEGL01 (sample SAMN16246548, study PRJNA631951) | gut metagenome | biome: gut microbiome; feature: rumen; material: fiber-attached | host: Bos | place: Iran: Karaj | collected 2018-10
CAAGTGGTGATTTTGACTATGATCTTCCGTTTACAAAGGATGGAGATTCCTATGTATGTGGCAAGGCTACAAACATCATGAAAATCACAACTTCATCAGGAGATGCCTCGATAAATAAGCTTTCTTCAGGTGAATAATTGGATATAATTATTTCAATAAAAAAACGTAAAAAAATAATGAAAAATAGCTCGTTATCTTCATTGACATAGTGGTTAAATTATCGTACCATATTACTATGTAGTCCACAAAATTAAGGCTATCTAAGAGGAGGTATTTAACTATGGAGAATGTGGTAATCTTTGAAAATGATTCATGGGTTATAGAGCTTCGCCCAAGGAACAACGCACACGCTGGTGAGCCTAATATGAAGGTTTGGGTTCTCAGAGAAGGTCAGGAAGTGGGTCAGTATTCTAACCACTACAGGGGATATGGTCGTTACGCTAATGAGGATATGATTCCACCTAAGATTGATGAAATTGCTAAGAAGGCATGGGAGAAGCTTAAAACTGCACCTCTTGATGATAATATGATTGAAGAGATGAAGAACATCTCAGAATAATTACAAACAATGCATGAAAGGGTTTATTCAATTTGAATAAGCCCTTTTTGTATGTTACAATTGATTATGGGGTATTATCGTTATTAAATGTATCGAAGGATGCATATGTATTGGTTAGATTTGGGTGTTATATGGATACAGAAAAAAGACAGAAATACTATGAGATCATGGAACGAATCACAGACATGACATGCCAGCCGGAAATCTTTGACCGGGAGGCTTTTGTGGATTGCCTGAATGAATTCTGTGATCTTTTTAAAATCTCAAAGGGTGTTACTGAATTCTATCAGAATGTCCGCTTTGAATCCCAGGGCGTAGGTGAAGTTCTTGTTGACCGTGATAATGGTCATGGAGATATAGAAATCCTGAACAGAAGAATTGTTCCTAAGTCCGGTGTTGTTATTATCGGAAGACTTTATAGGGCAAAGGAGGATGAACCTCTTACTGAAGAAGAACTGGAGAAGGTGGATTTGGTTCATCGTCTTCTTATGAGCTTTATAGCCAGGAATCGCCTTCAGAGGACCGTTTATATGTTTGCATTCTTTGATGAGGATGACTATAAGAATCGCCGTGCTTTCATGCGATATATAGATGAGAAGATAGAGGCACATGAGCAGTATAAATACACAGCTATCTGCATTAATCTTCGTCAGTTCTCACTGGTAAATCAGGATCTGGGAAGAAGAGTAGGCGATATAGTTCTGAGAAATTACTATAATTATATCAGTAGTGTTGTAGGAGATGATGGAATCGTAGCCCGTCTGGGTGGCGACAATTTTATGATGTTCATAAAATCAGAGTTGACCGAACAGTTGATCACTGTTTTTAGAGGTGTTCCTATATATTACGATGCGAATGATAAGGATAAGTACGTAATGATAACCGCCAGGGCAGGTGCTTATGTTCCGAACAATAAGGAACCTCTTATGCATTCGGGCCAGATCATGGACAGGGTGTATCCTGCCATACAGATAGCAAAGCAGAGAGGTATTGCTGTAGTATTCTATGATGAAAAGATAGATGATGATCGTAAAAATGTTCTCAGAATCCGACATCAGTTCTTCGACGGTCTGGGAAAAGGCGAATTCCAGGCGTATTATCAACCGAAGGTTGATGTGGAGACTGGCTCCATCGTAGGTGCAGAGGCACTATGCCGTTGGTTCCAAAACGGCAAGATGGTAATGCCTATGGAATTCATACCTATTCTTGAAATGTACAATGATATAAGCAGACTGGATTTCCATATGCTGGTGCTTGTCTGCCGCGATATCAGAAGGTGGCTGGACGAGGGAAGACGAGTCCCTAGGATTTCGGTCAATCTCTCCAGACAGCATCTGGATGACGAGCATCTGGTTGACAAGCTTCTGAAAACAATTAATTCGTACCGAGTTCCTCATGAGTATATAGAAATCGAACTTACTGAGACAAATAACGATGTGGAGTTCAAGGATCTGAACAGAGTTGTTTGTGGCCTTAAGGACGAAGGAATATGTACATCTGTTGATGATTTTGGAAATGGATTTTCGTCGCTGAACCTTATACGTTCTGTTCCATGGAATGTTGTAAAGATAGACAGGATGCTGCTTCCTACAGATGAAGACAGCACCGATAGCGTCACAAGCCGGATGTATGAGCATATAATTTCAATGGCCAATGATATTGGACTGGAATGTGTGTCTGAAGGCGTTGAGACTATAAAGCAGGTTGAACTCCTCAAGAAGAATCATTGCCAGGTGGCACAGGGATTCTATTTTGACAGACCGCTTCCAGTAGAGGAATTTGAGGCCCGCCTTGAGGGAACACCATACAAGGATAAGCTGTAATAATTAAGACGAATTTTGTAGGAAAATGTACTATATATGGTTTATAATTAAAAGGTATTAAAAATGTATAGCAATCAGCAATATGAAAAAGACCTTAAATTCATAGAAAAATATGAGGATATGCTATCCGGCAAGAAGGAATTTACTATGTATCTTATTGGACTAGCGGCTTGTCTTATGGCACACGTGCTTTATCTTGTGCTTTTTTTTAGCTGTAAAGTTCGGGTAATGGTAATATTTAATATCTGCAGCGTGATATTCTATGTACTGATGCTGATCCTTGCATTCAAGGTACAGGAAAAGATTTATCTTGTTTATGCATCTATTATAGAAATAATAATACATGCAGCGGTTGCCACTGTATGTGTAGGCTGTAAGCCGGATTTTTCGATGTTTCTGCTGATGATCATTCCACTAACATTTTTCATGCCTGTTAAGAATAAGGCCTTTCCTTTTGTGGTTCTATTTGTGTCGCTGGCATTATATGGTGTACTCAGATATATATTTCACGATCCGGCGAATGCATTATATGATATTGAGAATTCGGATGTAGCTACAGTTTTATATGTTATAAATATCGTTATCGGTACATTTGTACTGGTCTATGTGACTTTTATATCTACGCTGTACAACAGATATACCGATAGCAAGCTAAGGGTTCAGAATGAACAGCTTAGAGAGTTGGCATCGGTTGACCCGCTTACCAAGCTTCTGAACAGAAGAGCAATGAACGAGGAACTGAAGCAGATAAGCTTAGACAGTGGTAAATCCAGGGTTGGTTATTTTGTGGGACTTGGAGATATAGATGACTTCAAGATGATAAATGATACCTATGGCCATGATTTTGGTGATGTTGTACTGCAATCTGTTTCAAGTATAATAATGTCAAAGGTCCCTGAAGGTGGATATGTATCCAGATGGGGAGGAGAAGAATTTCTCTTTGTAATACCTGAGACGGATATGGATTCGGGAGTAAAGATATCAGAAGAGATTATTCAGACCGTACGTGAAAATGAATTCGTTAAGTTCAATAATTCATTTGCTGTTACCATGACCATCGGAGCAAGCGAGGGTAATCCTGATGATTATTTTGATAAGGTTATAACCCGTGCTGATAATCGCCTGTATAAGGGCAAGAATAGTGGTAAGAACTGCGTTGTGAGCGCAGACTAAGATATATGTGGGGAAAGATATGAACAAGAAAAAGATAATAATAATTGTATCAGCTGTAGTTGCTTTAGTGGCTGTTGCACTGGTTCTGTTCCTGGTGGTATTCAAGAAGGATGCATACCGCCTGCTGAAGGTTTTTGAAGTAGATGGGACTGCTTCAGTTACCAGAGGTGATATAGGAAATATAGAACCATACGATAACATGGTTCTTCAGAATGGTGATATCGTTAAGCTTGAGGAGGGTCTCATGACACTTCAGGCAGACGAGGATAAGTTCATCCATCTGGAGGATGGAACAGAGCTTGTTCTGAATGCAACGGGAAGCAGTCAGAACAGTAAGACCACCATAGAGCTTAAGAGCGGTGCTATAACTAATGATATTCAGAATAAATTATCTGAAGAATCAACCTACGAAGTAAATACTCCAAACTCAACTATGTCGGTCAGAGGTACTATGTTCCGTGTAGTTGTTTATGAGCAGAATGGTATAAAATATACTAAGATTTCTGTTTTTGAAGGTGGAGTTGCTTCATACCTGGTATTTAAGGATGGAACTGTAGCAGAGGATGAGGTCCTGGTTGAAAAGGGTAAGGAAGTAATAATTTATGAGGATGATAAGACTACGGATTATGTGTCTGATCCTGTAGATATTGATTATTCACAGCTTCCTGAATCAGTACTCAAGCTCCTGGACAAGGCTCTTAAAGAAGGCCGTGATCTGGCTGTTACAAAGGAAGAGATTGATAAGTATCTAAATAGTGTAGCAACTGTTACATTTATGTATAATGGCAAGGTATTTGGTACACAGACAGTCAAGAAGGGCGATAAGGCAATAGAACCTTCACTGGCACCTGCTGCAAGCGGCAGCTGGCAGTTCGACTTCTCGAAGCCGATTGAAGAAAATACCACTATTGAATGGAAGTAAAGCCCTGGCTTTTGGAGGACTTATATATGGATAAGAGAAAACTGATAAAAAGAATAATAAGTATAGCCGTTACATTTGCTATGGTATTCTTCATGTTCAGGAATTACGGTACCATTGTTGTACATGCCAGTGTAACTGATACTGCTGATGGCGTAATAGTAAATGCTAATGAAGAGGGTGAAGATAAGACATACTACCTTAAATCAGACGGCTTTTATGAAGAAGATGGGACTTTGGTTCTGTCAAAAGATGCCGGTTCTATAAGCAATATAGAAGCGGGCGGAGTATCGACTACCCTTGTTATAGAGGATGCTACTACCCTGGCACAGCCGATTAGTCTTACAGCTGCAAGTGCGCAGGTTGATATATACTGCAATATGTCAGCTTCATCTATAGAATTAAATAATGTTGGTGGTGTTTCAAATTATGGCACGCTTACAATTGATAATCTGTCATTTCTAAATGATATGGCAAGCTTTTCTAATCATGGAACAGTGATAGCACCGGCATTAGATATGGGTTCTAATGCTTTTCACGACGATGCTAATGCAAAATATATAGTCTCCAGTTCTTTTTCAAAGGGAGATCAGAATCTGAAGGGTACAGTTGTAGCTGAAGAGGAAACTTATATAAAATCAGAAGGCGGTTCTTTCGTACTTCAGGTTGGTGATGTAAAGAGAACTGTTACTGGTGAAGTTGAAGGACTTGCATTTGATGTGGTTAAGCAGGATCTGGAAATAGATATAGATGACTTTAGTGTATATGTCGGTACAAAATATGATATTGCGGATTATGTACATTTGACTGATGGATATGACGGTGACTGGGAGATAACCTATTACGATTATAATGGAGAAGAGATAGATAAGCCTTCTACAAGCAGTATCGGCAATTATGGCTTCCAGGTTACTGCAGAGGATACGGACGCATTTCATGGTAATGAAACTGATATAATTGATTATTCCATAGAATATTATCCTACGGACAACTTGGACTTTACTCTGTCCGGAGTATCAAATGGAAAGTATGCTAAGGAATATATAACCATTAATCCGCCTTCTGGCTTCCAGATCAAGAGCTATGAGGGAGGAGCGAAATACGGATCAACCCTTAAGCTTAGTAAGGATGACCTGTATTATGAATCAAGTGATGAAGGTGCCGCTGGAGAGAGCTATTTCAATTATGATTATGGCTTTTATCTGAAGAGAAGCAAGGACGGCGCTCAGACAGATTATGTAGCGCTTGTATCAACATTTGATGATGTGGACAAGATAATCTTCGATCCTGTAGTACCTACGATTAGCGGTAGTCCAACTGTTGATGGAGAGGCTACTGATATACAGGATGGGGATGAGATTATAGGTAAGGTTGTAAAGCTTACACTGACAGACGAATACCTGTACAAGGTTGTGACACCGGATGCGACTTATACAAGTGCAGCCGGCGATATAGAGGATGGTAAGATAGACCTGGCATTTAAGGCAGAGAAGGGTTCTCCAAAGAATATATCTATTCAGGCTTATGATAAGTCTGATAACGAATTCTCTATCAGCTTTACTCTGAAGCATCCTGATGATACAACAACTGAGGATACTACAGAGGAAACTACAGAGGAAGAGACAACTGAAGAGGTAATTATCAAGACTGACACCAAGGTGTCTGTAAGCCTTGGAAATCAGCTTTATGGTGTTGAATATGCACCTACTATTACAACAAATTCTGATAATGCTGCCAATGTTGTTTATTACTACAAGGCTGTAGGAACAGATGACAGTAACTATACACAGAAGAAACCTTCGGGTATCGGAAATTATATAGTTCGTGCTGTAGTGCCTGCATCCAAGTATTATACAGAGGGTGTTGGAGAGGCTACATTCAGTATATCGCTTCTTGAAGCACCTGAAGAACCTTACTATTTCGTAGGAACAAAGGGTAAGCATGATTATTATGTATCACGCGTAAGCCTTCGTGCTCCTAGAGGTTATCTGATCGCGGCATGGCTGAACGGCACATTTTCAAATCAGGTTCTCTATCATGAGGGAATGCAGAGTGTAGTTCTGATGAGAATAGACGATGGTGCTATGACAGGCGCTATCCCTATTACAGAGAAGCTCAAGATAGATTATGAATGTCCTCGCGTTCTTGATACTGCAAAGGATCAGGACGGAAAGACTATAGCCTTTGTAGGTGTTGTATATGCCGACAAGGTTGATTTCAGTATATATGATGAACATCTGACCAAGGTAACTCTGGATGGTATGGATGTTCCTATAAAGGATGGCGAGGCTAAGATATCTATAGAATCCGATGGTGGCAAGAAAGAATATTCTGTTCAGTCGGAGGATGAGGCAGGTAATACTTACTCTATGAGTATCAAGGAGTGGGCAACCTGGCTCCAGGGAGGAATCATCCCTGAAAATAAAGAGGTTGAACTGGAAGGTGGAAATGGATATAAGTTAGGTTCCGGCAAATGGACTGTTACCGGTGACTCCACTTTATATAATGGAAACTTCGATATTTATACAAGAAGTGGAGGAAGATTTACATTTTCCAAGATTGACTAAAGGGGTTTGGTATGAAAAGTAAGATATTGTCATTTGTTCAACCGCTGGTAATAGCACTTCTGGTCTTTGTTATGACCGTATTCAATCTGGTGAGTCCTCTGGACTATATAGCAAAGGATATTCTGTACCAGATGCCTAGAGGTATTGACGGCAATATTAAGATAATAGGAATAGATGAGCGTACTATGGCGGAACTGGGGCCTATTCAGACCTGGTCACGTGATACTTATGCCCAGCTGCTTAATAAGCTTAATGAAAATGAAGATTCGAAGCCTGCTCTGGTAGGCTTCGATATTCAGTTTTCGGGAAATGTTGATGATGGCGATAATACATTTGCGAAGGCTGCAGAGGAATCAGGCAATGTGGTAATTGTTGAGCAGCTTATCTATGGCAAAAGGCTGCAGGCCAGCGATAATGGAATCAGGGTATATCCTGTGGAGAATGTGGAGGAACCTTATGATGCGATAAAGGAAGCCTGCAAGATGGGTTACAGCAACGTAGCTCAGGATTCTGATGGTGTTGTAAGACGTGTTGTTCCTGAAGAGACTTATGCCGGAACTGTTCATAAAGCATTCCCAAGAGTTCTGTATGAAGAATACTGTAATTCCATGGGACTCTCTCAGCATGATATTCCGGTTGATAAGTATGGCCGTTCCATAATCAATTTCTCGGGCGAGCCTGGAGACTATGAATATATCTCCATGATAGATGTATTAAATGGAAAGATAGATACAAGAGCATTTAAGAACAGCGTTGTTCTTGTAGGTGCTTACGCACCGGGAATGCAGGATAACTTCGAGGTCCCAAATGGCGGCAGTGAACAGATGTACGGAGTGGAGATTCATGCAAATATTCTTCAGTCCTATATCCAGAATAGATTCGCTATAAATGGAAATGCGTATTTATTCGGACTTATATCTGCACTGATCGTGATTCTGCTGCATTTGATCTTCTGGAGGATCAGACCATGGCAGTCCGGTATCATACTTATTGCGGCTGTTGTGATCGAGGCGGTAGTCCTGATGGCTATCAATAACAGAGGCTATTCATTCAGTATCATTTATATACCTATGGGACTTATGATCTCATATGTATATTGTCTTGCAGTCAGATATATAGTTGAAATGAACCGCAAGAGGAAGGTGCTGAATGCCTTCCGTAAATATGTGGCCCCGCAGATTGTTGAGGAGATATCCAAGAAGGGTGATTTCGAGATAAATCTGGGAGGCGAGAACAGGGATATAGCAGTACTGTTCGTAGATATCCGTGGATTTACCACTATGTCCGAGGCTCTTGAACCGGAGCAGGTTGTGGCTATTCTGAATGAGTACTTAAGCCTTACGACAAAATCTATATTTGATAACAGTGGTACTCTGGATAAATTCGTCGGTGATGCTACCATGGCAGTATTCAATTCTCCATTTGACCTGCCTGATTATGAATTCAAGGCCGTATGTGCAGCTATGGACATAGTAAATGGCGGCAAGGCTCTGGAGAAGAAACTGATGGAGAAGTACGGCAGGACAGTTGGTTTCGGTGTTGGTGTAAATGTAGGCCCTGCAGTAGTAGGTAACATTGGCTGCGAATTCAGAATGGATTATACTGCTATTGGTGATACAGTTAATACAGCGGCCCGTCTGGAGGCAAATGCCAAGAAAGGGCAGGTTCTTATAAGTGATGTACTTTATGAGAGACTTAAGGACAGAATAGAGGTTAAGGATGTGGGTGAGATCCCACTCAAGGGTAAGAGTAAAGGTGTTTACGTATATGAAGTGACGGAGGTACATAGATGATTAGATTCTTCGGACGAGGCTCCGGATTTTCTGATGAGCATAATGGGGCGTTCTTCTACGAAGGCAGAAGCCTGATACTTTTGGACTGCCCTATGATCACATTTTTCAGTCTTAAAAAAACAGTGTGCGCTGAGAATCCTGAATTTAGTGATATTATAATTGTGATCACTCATACTCACAGTGATCACATAGGTGGATTGGGACTTATAGTTCATTATGCAAAATATGTATGGCAGGTTCCTGTTACCGTCATTGCTCCTTCAGAAGAGGTTTCACAGGACCTGGATTATCTATTAAGCAGGATTGAAGGCTGCGAGGCAAATGCTTATAAGGTCATCACAGCAGAAAATTATATTAAGAGTTATAGCGGTAAACCATGCTGGCTCAAGGCTGTAATACCTACAGAACATACGCCTCAGCTTTCTGGTAAATGTTTCGGATACAACTTATGTGCTGATGGTAAAAATGTGGTCTTTACAGGAGATACCACAAGGCTGGATGTATTTATTCCATATCTTCAGAAGGATTCTATACTTTATACTGAATGCTCAGCTTATTATGCCAAGGTGCATCTGAGCACGGATGAAATTCTGGAGTATGATGATTTCTTCAAGGAGAATAATATTGAAGTATATCTGATGCATCTGGACAATGAACAGATAATAAAATCCAAAATGGAAGATAAAGGTTATAAACTGGCACCACTGGTGCAGAATGGGGGAGTTATGAATCTATCTGATAATAAGAAGATGTGTATGATGGAAGATATCTATGATATCAGTGCTAAGCTTTATGCTGAAATGTGCAATGACAAGGAGAAGGATCATGGAGCTATCTTTGAGTATATGACAGAGCTTGGAAGAGCTGTGGCAGATGCGGACAGAGCGAGCTTCTGGCGTTGGGACAGATATAAGCATGAACTCTGGACTACTTCAGCTACAGGTGTAGACAAGATAGTCATTCCTGATAATACGGGACTGGTTGGAAAGGCACTTAAGCTTGGTAAGGTAGTGGTTACAAATGATCCGTATAATGATCCTGATTTCAACAAAGCAGTTGATATGAAGACAGGTTACAGAACAAGATCTGTTCTGGTAATGCCTATTTCAAATGTTAATGGTGAATTTATAGGTGCTTTCCAGATCATCAATAAGAATAATGATGAGGGCTTTAGTGAAGAAGAGGATGTGAGAAGACTTTCAGTAGCTGCGCTTATCTGCGGACTGGCAGTTGAATCCGATACATTTTTTGAAGAATCTCATCATGATAAGCTTACAAGACTTAAGAACAGAATGGGATTTTACAGTGATTTCTCCAGAAAGTATAGCAGGATACTGGCAGAGGGTCGACCTATCAGTCTCTTCATCTGTGATATAGATAAGTTCAAGAGAGTAAATGATACCTATGGTCATAATGCCGGTGATGATGTACTTGCTTTTACCGCAGCATTAATGGAAGATTCCTGCGAGGGACTGCAGTCTGTATATAGATGGGGCGGTGAGGAATTCGTAATGATCATGCCTGATGCTGATCTGCAGACAGCTGTAGCAAAGGCAGAAGAAATCCGTGTTAAGGCGATGAACTCTACTATTAATGCAGATGGAAATGATATAAATATAACAGTGAGCTTCGGCTGTACAGAGTTTGATAATGATATTACCATAGAGGAAAATATCAGCAAGGCTGATGGGTTCTTATATACTGCTAAGGAAACAGGCAGAAACAGGGTTATCTGGGAATAATAAATACAATTAAGAATCAATTAAGAAATACAGAAGAAACAGGTTAAGACTTCCGTAATAGGTTGTTGTATATTAACATCAACAACTGATATGCGGAAGTCTTTTTTGATAGAGAAGTGAAGGTTATGGAGATACGGACTTCCGCTGATATAAAAAGAAAGGTGCTAGATATGAGTAAAGAAACAATACTTAGAGCAAAGGATTTATCAAAAACATTTTCAAATGAATCAGTACAGCAGCATGTGCTTAAAAATTTAAATCTTGAAGTATACAAGGGTGACTTCACAGTAATAATGGGAAACTCCGGTTCAGGAAAGAGTACACTTTTATATGCACTTTCAGGAATGGACAGACCATCGCTTGGAAATATCACATACTTCGTAGATGATGATAATAAGAAAATCAGGTCAAATGCAAAGGATGGAGTTGAGATTTCAAAATTCTCAAACGACAAGCTGGCGCTCTTCAGGAGAAATCATGCAGGCTTCGTATTTCAGCAGAATTATCTGAACGATTCAATGAGTGCTCTGGATAATGTAATGGTGAGCGGACTCCTCAGGACGAAGGATAGAAAGGCTTTGGCATCCAGATCCAAGGAGCTTCTGAATAGAGTTGAAATAGGAGAGAAGGACTGGAGAAAGTTCCCAACTCAGCTTTCCGGTGGACAGCAGCAGAGAGTTGCAGTAGTGAGAGGCGTTATCAATCAGCCGGAAGTCCTCTTCGCAGATGAACCAACAGGAGCTCTTAATTCACAGAATACTATAAATGTTCTGGACATTCTTTCAGACCTGAATGAACAGGGACAGAGCATCGTAATGGTTACACATACAGTAAAGGCTGCAGAAAGAGGAAACAGAATTATCTATCTTGCAGATGGAGTTATATCAGATGAATGTGATCTGGGACCTTACCTTGGAGATTATAAGGATGAATCAAATCCGCATCAGCAGGAAGCAATCGATAGACATCGCAAACTTAAAGATTTCCTTCAGGAGATGGGATGGTAGTTTGCTCGATTTCACAGAAAGGATAGAAAAATGTATAAATTATTCAAGATTGCAAAAGATAATATGAAAAAGCAGAAAGGTGATATGATCACATTTCTTGTCCTTACATTTATATCGGCGTTTCTGTTCTTTGATTGCATATCTGCAATGATAGGGATCGGAAATGTCATGGAGACTACATTTGATGATGTCAATGGACCTCACGTGATGCTCTACATTGGCAGAAGTGATGAAGAAACTGAGGCTGCAGAGAAGGTTTTTAATGATAATGACAAGATAGTAGAATATGAAAAAACTCCATGTACTATGATAAATTGCCTGTATAGGAAAAAAGGTGAGAAAGAGTTTATGGACTACATGTTTTTTTCTGAGGCTTTTGAGGAAGAAAAAAATATTATGGATATAAAGAAGCCTGTAAGCTCATTAAAAAACAATGAAATCCTCCTTCCATATAATATGCATAATTCATTTGCTGAGGGTGATGTTATTCAGCTTAAATTTGATGATGACGTTTATGATTTCAAAGTAGCTGGCTATATTGTAGATCCTTACTTCTGTTCAACTGTTAATATTACTTGCTACAGTGTATGTATGTCTCAGGAAATGATTGATGAACTTGAGGAAGATCATCCTAGTATTGCTGTAAAATCTATGGCTCATAAGGGCAGAGTGGATCAGAGTGAATATGAGGCAGGAAATATTGATACAACAAAACTTGAGAAAGAAATAGGAGATGCATATAAAACCGAAGTTGCGAAAATTTCAAAAAATAATCCAGAGAAAAATTATACTAATTATTTAATTATGAACTGGCAGTTGATGAAGGATGGCTCACAGATTGTTCCCCAGATCGTACTTGGTGTAATGGTTATGTTTGCGCTGATTATTATGGTTATATCTATTGTGATCATTTCCTTTAGTGTAAATAATTTTATTCAGAAAAACATGAAAAATACCGGAATTCTGGAGGCAAGTGGATATACAGTCAGTGAACTTAGATGGGCACTTACTCTTCAGATAGTACTTATTGGATTAATTGGAAGTATCGCAGGTGTAGGAGTTGGGATCCTTACATTTAACGGCTTCGGACAAATTGTAGCGTCAGTTGTGGGACTTGCCTGGATACAGCCGGTTGACTGGACAATTGCTGCAGTAGTAGTTATCAGCATAGTTATGGTGCTTGGACTAGTTGCTAGATTGATCAGTAGAAAATATAAGAAGATTACTGTTTTAGATGCACTTAGAGGTGGGATCACAACACATAATTTCAAGAAGAATTTCTTCTCATTTGAGAATACTCCACTTCCTATCCCAGTTACAATGGCACTTAAGGATACATTTGGAGGCTTCGGAAGAAATCTGATAATGATATTCATTTCTGCAATCCTTACAATATCAATGCTTGTAGGATTTGGATTCCTGGAGAATTTTGGAAAGGATCCTGATGTAATGCTCCGAATGTTTGGTTTTGAAATGGCAACAGTAAGTGTTGTAGATGATGATTATAACTCAGATTATGAGAAGGTTGCTGCTGATATAGAAGGACTGGAAAGTGTTGACAAGGTATTTACAGTTGCGGGGGTTGAACCGGTTCTGAAGTTTGGAGGCAAAGAACAAAATATATATGCTTTTGCTGCAGATGATATGGATAAATCAACTAATACTGTTATCCTGGAAGGAAGACATCAGGAGAAAGATAATGAAATAATGGTTACTTCCGCAATTGCAAAGGATTTTGGATTAAAACTTGGTGATGTAGTTACACTTTCTTACGCTGATGAAGAAGCAGAATATATAATCGTTGGAATTAATCAAAGAATTGAAAGATCTGGACGAACTGTCTATATGACTATTGATGGAGCAAAGAGAATTGTTCCGGGTAATATGAGCTATACTTATGATACAACAGCAAAAGATGGTAAGAGTTTCGACGATGTAGTAAAGGATTTAGATAAACTTGAAAAAGAGAAAGGATATAATTTTACTTATCTGGATGTGGATAAGATGATGACATCTACTATGGGGTCAATTATATTATCAGTGAACCTTATCTGTGTGCTCGTTACTATAATTACAATACTGATTGTTATATTTGTTGAATCATTGGTAATTCGTGCAAAGATCAGCCGAGAGTGGAAAGGAATGGGAATTAGTAAAGCTATGGGTCAGACAAGTGGAGACCTCATATCTCAGATAATGTTTTCAAATATTCCTTCAATATTTGCAGGGGCTCTGATCGGAGTACTCATTGCTCCGGCAATAGGAAAAGTCGGAATAGAAGCAGCATTCTCAATGTTTGTAATTAAAAATGCACCTTTCAGCATACCTGCATATTATATGGTAATATCGGTTGTTGTAATAGTCCTTGTGGCGATTCTTACATCAGCTGCAGCAGGTCTGAAGGTGAGAAAGCTGAAGCCAGTGGAGATGATAACAGAGGAGTAATTCTTTATTAGTGGACAATTGAATATAAATGCTTTAGGATAGTGGGTAGGTTTAATCGGAGGTAATGCAAGATATGAAGATTATTGATATCCTGAACAAGAGAAATATGTCGCTTTCATTTGAGGTTTTTCCTCCTAAGAAGGAAAGTACATTTGAAAGTGTAGTTCAGGCAACCGAAGAGATAGCTGCCTGCTATCCTGCTTTTATGAGTGTAACTTATGGAGCCGGTGGTGGTACTAGCAAGTACACTATGGAGATTGCGAAGAATATAAAGGACAAGTACGGTGTGCCGACTCTTGCTCACCTTACATGTGTTTCGTCTGATAGAGAGACAGTAAGACAGAAGATATCTGAGCTGAAGGAAATGGGTATAGTAAATGTCATGGCTCTACGAGGTGATCTTACACCGGAGCTTAAAAATACGGATCCTTCAACCTGGGATTATCAGCATGCTGTAGAACTTGTAAGAGAACTTAAGGAGAGCGGTGATTTCTGTATAGGAGCAGCCTGCTATCCGGAGGTTCATCCAGACAGCATAAATCAGAAGGACGACCTTCAGCATATCAAGGAGAAGGTTGAAGCCGGAGCTGATTTTCTGACTACTCAGATGGTATTTGATAACAATCTCTTTTTTAATTTCATGTATAAGATTCGTGAGATAGGAGTTACTGTACCTATCATTCCGGGAATCATGCCTATTACTAATGCAAATCAGGTTGAAAGAGCTATCAAGCTTTCAGGTTCATTCATGCCACAGAGATTTAAGAGTCTCGTGGATTATTTCGGAAATGATCCTGACGCTATGAAGCAGGCCGGAATAGCATATGCTACAGATCAAATAATCGATCTGTATGCCAACGGTATAACCAATGTTCACGTATATTCTATGAATAAGCCGGATGTAGCAAAGAGTATTATGGATAATTTATCAGATATACTTGGCAAGGATTTCGCCAGATAGGAGTAGAGTATGCCACCTAGCAGACATAGTTCAAGTTCACATTCAAGCAGGTCACATTCAAGTAGTAGATCTCGTTCCAGCTCGAGCAGATCCCATTCCAGGTCGTCCCACTCAAGCAGATCTCATTCCAGTTCTTCATCGGGATTTTCACATTCGTATACCAGTTCAAGCAGTGATTGGACTTCACCATATGTATCCGGAAACAGAGTGGGAAGAATAATACAAAGAAATATGGTCAACCAGCCTAGCGGTTATAATTACATGACTCATGGCGGAATAAAGCCTACCAGGCATTATTGTGTTAATCATAACTATACATATTTCCCTACTGACTGGATTGATGATGCTACGGGTATTTCTTATAGAAAAGGATACTATGATGAGAACGGAACTCATTATCCCGACGTGGTTTTTAAGAAGAACGGAAAGTATAGTAACATCCTATGCCACTGTGATTACTGTAATTCTGAGATACATACAGATTGGGAACAGGATAAAGTTCTGGAATGCCCAAGCTGTGGAGCTAATATGCGTATAGTATCCTTTCTGGATGAATATACACAGGATCCACACTATACAAGAGCAACTGAACTTAAGAAAAGCTACAAAGTTGTGGGTTCGATAATTGCCGGTATATTAATAGCTTTTCTAAGTCCATTTATATTGGTAATGGCATTGTTTATGGCTTTTGAAAGAGGCAATAAGAATGCCCAACAAATTAACGATAACAAATACAGTTCTGATAATAATACCGAGACGGTATCAGATACTGATATTTTTGGAACTACCGTTTACCTAAAAAGTACGGGGAATGGTGAATATGAGATAGTAGAATCGGCTGATGATTACGATAAGAAGATGACCTGGGATTACGGATACAAGAGTTATTATGAAAAGGACTCGGATTGTTATCTGTGGTATAATACCGACGTTTCTCCGAATCTGTGGCAGTACTATTATGAAGGCATTTCATCTGATTATGGTGATTATGGGTGGATGGAATATGAGCCTACAGGCTGGTATATTGAACAGAGTGAAGGAAACTGGATTGAACTTCCAGATAAGTATGACGATAGTAATCTATGGCATATAGAAATAGATGAGAAGGATTTTGATTAATCACATAAATTTTTCTACATCGGTATCAAAAAGATCAGATAGAAGGTCCCTGCAGAGGATATCCTCGGCGGGGCCTTTTTTTATCAAATTGCCGTCCTTTACTAGGATTACATTATCAGATACAAGGGAAGCGGTTCTGATATCATGAAATACGGAAACCACAGTATTTCTATGAGCTATTCCCTCTACTTCGGTAGAACCCTTTGACCAGTCCTGGAGAAAATCTGTCAGTTCGTTCTGGAATTTGAGATCCAGGTGATTTGTTGGTTCGTCGAGAAGTATAATTGGAGTTTCCTGAGCTATGGTACGTGCCAGAAGAACACGTTGAAGCTGACCACCGGAAAGCGCACTGAGCTGGCTGCTCTTAATCTCAGTCAGTCCAGTAATCTCAAGAGCTTTTTCCACAGCGTCTATGTCAGCCTTCGTTGTCGAACCAAGCATGCTGCTTATAGAACTATCATGATGAGCATATCTTCCCATGAGTACAGTGTCATAGATGGAATAAGAGAAGTAGATGGAAGAAAACTGAGGCATCATGGATATGTACTTCGCGAGAGTCTTTCTGTTAGCCTTTGATATATCCAGCTTCTGATCCGTCAGTTCTAGATATGTTTCACCTTCATATGGGAGAAGGCCTGCAAGCACACGAAGAAGAGTGGTCTTACCCGAGCCATTAGGACCGAGGATGCCCCACACGCCGCCCTCCTCTAAACTGAAGGAGATGCCTTGTAGTATGTAGTTACCCTTTACGTATCCGGCAGATACGTTTTTCGTTGTAATCTTCATTTTGATCCTTCTTTATGTTGCTTTGGATGAGGCGCTTACCACAGAGCCTCTTCAGACATCGCTCCCGCTCATTACGGGTACCCCTAGCGGTCACTCAGCAGAGCTTTACCTCTGCTTCGTTTCGCTAAGCTCTCACTTCGTCTTCGACTCGTGAATCGCTAAGCGCCGAGACCCGCAATGGTCTGAATCGGTTCTGTGGTAAGCGCATCATCCATCTACAGTACAAAGTAAACTAACGTCCGCCATTCCGATTCTTAAGAAACAGAACCACAAAAAACGGTGCGCCGAGCAGCGCAGTAACTGCCCCTACAGGCAGCTCTCTCGGCGATATTATCGTTCTCGCAATGAGATCCGCCACGGACATAAATGCTCCTCCGTACAGAAAACTCATCGGTATCATCACCTTGTGCTTCGCACCGAATATCTTCCTTACCACATGTGGTGCCACCAGATCTATAAATCCAATGGTTCCTGTGAAAGCAACTGACACTCCTGTAAGAAGTGCAGTAAGTATTATAAGCAGTGTTTTCTTAAATCTTGTATTGACTCCCAGTGACATGGCCTGCTCGTCTCCGAAGGTCATGATATCGAGTTCGTGAGACTGGGTCCAGATGGCTACAGTCATAAGCAGACATACTGGAGCAATTATTGCAACGTGGCTCCATTTTCTGGCTGAGAAGGAACCCATCATCCAGAAGTATATCTGTTGTGAATGATCTGGGAATAGTGAAGACAGAAGTGTAAGCATGGCGCTGACAAAAAGCGACACGACCATTCCGATAAGGATGATGGTGTAGCTATGAATGTTTCTGTCGATTTTGTTGGATAATACAAGAACGAATATTACAGTCAGCAGGGCACATACAAATCCTGCTGTCGGGAGCAGAAAGCTCCTGAGTACGAAAGACTGAATTCCGGATATGATTATTATAGCTGCTCCCAGGGCTGAACCTGATGACACACCCATAGTGTAGGAAGATGCCAGAGGGTTCTGAAGCAGGGATTGCATGACAGCACCACTGACTGCAAGTGCTCCACCAACCAGGAATGCGACCAGAGCCCGCGGAACACGTATATTCCAGAATATAGATACGGACATAGGTGCTATAGATTCCGGAAGTGGTCTTCCGAAGAGTTTATTTAAAGTTATAGAAATAGAATCAGGGAGTGCGATAGACACACTCCCTATATTTATACATAGAAGTAATATTAATATGCAGATTATGAATGATAATAAATACTTCTTCATAAAATAATCCTCAAATTTAGGAAACAAACAAACAGATAGATGATTATTCGGCATCACCTGCTGTTGCAAAAGGATCAGCGAAATCCTTGTATGCATCCGGATAGATATACTTAGCCATCTGGACCATTGCATCTATAACATGATTGTTTGGCTGATTACTTGAATCTGCATCGATGTAATATACATCACCGTTCTTAACAGCTGTTACATTTTCCCAGCCAGGACTTGACTTGATAACTCCAGCTGCATCATCGATATAATTTACATTTGTTATTATAACATCTGGATTCATGGCAATCGCTTCTTCTTCTGAAATGCTGATCCAGCTCTCCTGATCGCCAGTTACATTTTCAGCACCTATCATGGTGATCATTTCATCAAGATAAGTTCCCTTGCCAAATGTATAGACTGAAGGATACTCTTCACTTGGAAGTGATATCTCAAAGAGGACTGTCTTCTTCTCAGAGATAGTATCACCGATCTTCTTAAGATCATCCAGCTGAGCTAAGAAAACATTTATAAGCTCATCAGCTTTTGCATCTTCATGGACTGCCATTCCGATAAACTTAAGATCTTCCACAATGTCATCAAAGGATGTGCTGGATGGAATGTCAGCTACACATACACCTGCTGCCTTTGCTGGCTGATACACATCATCACCGCCTACATTACTCATTCCTGATGTGAAGATGATGTCTGGCTCAAGAGCTACAAGAGCTTCGTTATCAGGAGCCATCATATCGAACTGCTGAACATCTGCAGGAAGCTGATCTGCATAAACTGCTGAGTTTGTATCTATAGCGATTATCTTATCTGCTACTCCCAGGTCGATAAGGAACTGAGTAGTTGATGGAGCCATGGATATGATCCTTTCAACGTTATCAGGGATCATTATGGTATTACCTGCTCTGTCCTCGGCCTCTGTAGAATTCTTAGCGCTGTCAGAACTTGTAGCTTCTTCAGGCTCTGTGGTTGATGCTTCAGTTGTGGCCTCAGTTACTGCTGTAGTAGCTTCGGTTGTTTCTTCTTTGCTTCCGCAGCCTGCCAGTAGTGTCAGACCAAGGGCACCTGCGAGTAATAATGAATAGATTCTTTTTTTCATTTTTAGTTCTCCTTGTTGATTTAATCTTTTCAGTAGTGAATAATACCATAAGTTGCGTTAGAAATCTATAAATGATACAATTTTTAGTTAGGTGCAGACTAATGTTTTTTGGGTGGATAGATATATGACTGATATAGATAATAAGAAAAATGAATCAGAGATAAGCGCGATACCACCACTGGGTGCGCGGCTTGGAGAAGGGATATTCTGCATTGTTTATCTGATTTATGTAATAGTAATTTTATGTATTATGAAATACAAAGCAAGTCATGTGCCTATTTTCGATGGTTATAGCTATAACTACGCATATGACTTCGGGTTTATGCTGGCATTTCTGCTGCTTATAGGGGATTCCTTCCACCTGGTTCCCAGGATATTGGTGTGTTTTAAGGGCAGTATATGGAAACAGGATGTGTTCCTGGGGATAGGAAGTCTGCTTTCATCTATAACCATGACTTTATACTATAATGTGCTCATGGCAATGGGAGATACGCTGGAGTATCATGAGAGTATGTACAATTTATCGGTAGAGGAAGCCATGCTTATTCTTACTGCTATCAGAATAGTATTACTTCTGTTCCCACAGAATAAATGGTTCACAAGGGAACCTGCAAGAAAATGGGCAATTATCAGGAATGTTCCTTTCGTTCTAATAGGGCTGCTTACGGTATACGGATTTATAAAAGTAATAAGCTATGCATATAATATGTCCGTTACATTTTATGTGATACTGATCATTACAGTCATACTCAGCTTCGCTTTCTATCTGCCGGTGGCAATATTGGCAAAGGAAAAACCAAAGCTTGGAATGCTGATGATTCCAAAGACTATATGTTATATGGTAATGCTGGGTGTTATCTGTTTTTATTAAATGTTAAGGAAGAGGTTAATATGATCGAAGTAAATAAACAGGAAGTACGTAGATATCTGGGAATGAGAAAGAATAATGTTCCACAGGATGCAGCCCAGGACGAAAAACTGGATGCGCTTATTGAAGAGTGTATAGCAGAGATGAATGAGCAGGTTAATCCGAAATATACTTATAAGACATTTCCTCTGGAATGGAAATTCAGTGTTAAATACGTTCCTGAAGAGCAGAAGAAGGTCAGGAGCACTACTTGTGAGTTTTCCGGTATAAAAGTGGATTCTGGAAATCTGCTTAAGAACCTGGAGGGCTGCGGAGAGATTGTAATGATGGCGGTGACCTTAGGACCTGCTCCTGACATGCTGGTCCGTCGTTCCGAAGTAAGGGATACTCTTCGTGCTTATACTTACCAGGCTGTGGGCGCAGCAATGGCTGAGGCATGGTGCGATGAGGTGAATGATATAATAGTAAAGGAAATAGAGGGGAAAGGCCTTCATGCCAGACCGAGATTTTCACCTGGATATGGTGATTTTCCACTGGAGGTACAGAAGGATTTCGAACGTATTCTGGAAATGCCGAAGACAATTGGCGTAACGCTTTCTGACAGTCTGCTCATGACACCGACTAAGTCCATTACAGCTGTTATAGGCCTGTCAGAGATTGATACTAATTGTGAGAAGTCTGGCTGTGAGCAGTGTGCAATGGCTGGCAAATGTGCATATTCCCGTAGTTGAGATAAGGTGCTAGATATGAAGAAAGATTTAAGAGAGAGATTAGGTAAAGAGTGGCTGTTTTGTGACGGCGGAACCGGTACATTTTTACAGGATCATGGCCTTCAGGGTGGTGAGCTTCCTGAAACATGGAACGTGGATCACCCGGATGTAATCCTGGAATTAAATGAAGGATATCTTAAGGCCGGTTCAGATATATTTAATACTAATACATTTGGTCTTAACAGCCTTAAGTTTCCGGGAAGAGTAGAGGAACTTATGACTGCTGCTGTAGAGATTGCGAAACAGGCCAGGATTAATACCGGTCGTGAGGATGCTTATATAGCTATTGATGTGGGACCTACAGGAAAGCTTCTGGAGCCAATGGGAGATCTCAGCTTTGACAGGGCTGTGGAACTTTTTGGTGAAGTTATGAGCGCCGGTGCGAAGGCAGGTGGGGATCTGATCTTTATAGAAACCATGAGTGACAGCTACGAGGCTAAGGCTGCTGTGCTTGCTGCAAAGGAATATACAGATCTTCCGGTCATAGTGACAGTGGTTTTTGATCAGAAGGGTAAGCTTCTCACCGGAGGCGGAGTTGATTCTGTAGTAGCCATGCTTGAAGGACTTGGAGTGGATGCTCTGGGTATGAACTGCGGCATGGGCCCTGATCTGATGATCCCTATGGTTGAGAGAATGGTGCAGGTTGCATCTGTTCCTATTGTAGTAAATCCAAATGCTGGACTGCCACGTACAGAAGGTGGAAAGACTGTATTTGATGTAACGCCTGAAGAGTTTTCTGAAGTTATGTGTCAGATCGCTGATATGGGTGTTCAGGTTCTGGGTGGATGCTGTGGTACTACACCGGAACATATCAGACAGACAGTTGAGAAGGTTAAGAAGAGAGAATTCCGAGAGAATACATTTAAAGAATATACTGTAGTTACATCGTTTTGCCAGGCTGTGACCTGTGATAAGAAACCTATAATAATAGGTGAGAGGATCAATCCTACAGGCAAGAAGCGTTTTCAGCAGGCTCTTCGTGACGCAGATATGGATTATATCCTGTCCCAGGGTCTTGAACAGGAGGATGCAGGTGCAGATATACTTGATGTAAATGTAGGACTTCCTGAAATTGATGAGCCGAAGATGATGAGGGATGTTGTGACACGTCTTCAGGGCGTGACGGGTCTTCCTCTTCAGCTTGATACTACGGATGTTGTAGCTCTTGAGCAGGGACTCAGGTATTACAACGGAAAGGCTATGATCAATTCTGTCAATGGAAAGAGAGAAGTGATAGAAGCAGTTATGCCGCTGGTTAAGAAGTACGGTGGTGTACTGGTAGGACTTGTTCTGGATGAAGATGGAATTCCTGATACTGCTGAAGGCAGAATCCAGATTGCGGAGAAGATATATAGAGCGGCGGATGAATATGGTATTCCGAGAAAGGATATAGTTATTGACGGACTTTGCATGACTATATCATCTGATACATCTTCTGGTGTAACAACACTTGAGACCATCAGAAGAATCAGGGACGAATATCGTGGACGTACTATTCTGGGCGTTTCGAATATATCCTTTGGTCTGCCTCAGAGACAGGTGATCAATTCATATTTCCTGACAATGGCTATGCAGATGGGACTGTCCTTCGCCATAATGAATCCGAATAATGAACAGATGATGGCGTCATACAGAGCATTTAACGCGTTATCTAATCTGGATAATCAGTGTATGGAATATATTGAAGCATATGCAAATGCTTCGGTAGCAGTTGTGTCCTCTGGAAAATCATGTGCTGCACAGGGAGCGGCTGATGCAAAGGCAGCTGATGGAGGAGCATCTTCAAAATCTCCTCTGGGTGATGCCATTGAAAGAGGTATGGTGGGTATTGCTGAAAATGCAATGAAGGAAGAGATGAAAACCCGTGATCCATTGGTCATAATAAATGATGACCTTATCCCTGCACTTGATAAGGTGGGTAAAGGATTTGAGAAGGGAACAGTATTTCTCCCACAGCTTCTTATGAGTGCTGATGCGGCAAAGGCTGCATTTGAAGTGGTGAAGGCTGCTATGGCAGGCAAACCTAGAGAGACCAAGGGCAAGGTTATAATAGCTACTGTAAAGGGTGACATACATGATATAGGTAAGAACATCGTTAAAGTCATGCTGGAGAATTATGGCTATGATGTTATCGATCTGGGCAAGGATGTGCCACCTGAGGTTATCGTGGACAGAGCAATAGAAGATGATGTTAAGCTGGTTGGTCTCAGTGCTCTTATGACTACAACTGTTGTAAGCATGGAGGACACCATAAAGCTTCTGAGAAAGAGAAAACCGGATACGAAGGTTGTAGTGGGTGGAGCTGTTATGACCCAGGAATATGCAGATGCCATCGGGGCTGATTGTTATGCCAAGGACGCCATGGCAACTGTAAGATATGCAGACAGTGTTTTCAGTAGATGATCAATGATCATTAAAAATTGGAGGCGTAATAATTTTGAGAACAACAGATAAAACATTAGACTCTTCGGGATTTGTGCTTCTTTCGGATTTTGTGCCTGCAATCGTACAGGAGATACGGTATTTCTCAACTTATAATTTTGTGGGTGACAGGATTGATGGTTATGAGGAACCTTGTGCCATTATTACAAAGGAAGCAGCAAGGGCGCTCAAATTAGTAAGTAATGAAATGTATGTAAGAGGGTACAGGCTTAAGGTTTTTGATGCATACAGACCTGTGTCTGCTGTAAAACATTTTATGTTATGGTCTATAGAAGATCAGGATCTTCGGATGAAACCTTATTTCTATCCGGATATTGATAAAGAGGAATTATTTAATAGTGGATATATTGCAAAGCAGTCTTCTCATAGCCGTGGCAGTGCTATAGATCTTACTTTGCTTGATATGGCTACAGGCAAGGAACTGGATATGGGAAGTCCGTTTGACTTTTTTGGAGAGATATCACATCCGGATTATATGGGGATTACGAAGGAACAGTACAACAATCGTATGGTTCTAAAGGATGCTATGACAAGACACGGATTCGAGCCGATTGATTGCGAATGGTGGCATTTTTCATTGAAGGATGAACCATATCCTGATACATATTTTAATTTCCCGAACACGGCAGAATCACTTAGAAAACAATGATCGGAGGAATCTATGGAAACAAGAGCAGCTTTAATCGCGATAATTACAAATGATAATAAATCGTCGGAGCAGATTAATTCTGTGCTCCATGAATATAGTGAATATATTATCGGCAGGATGGGTATTCCTTATCATCAGAAAGACCTGTTTATAATAAGTGTTGCTATTGATGCACCGCAGGATAAGATCAATTCGCTTGCTGGTGTTATTGGCAGGATCGAAGGAGTCACAACTAAAACTGTTTACGCACCGGAGGAAAACAAATGAGCCTTAATGATACACCTTCAGGCGAGAGACTCCGCATCAGCTTTTTTGGAAAGCGAAATGCAGGTAAGTCCAGTCTGGTAAATGCAATTACAAATCAAGAAATATCAGTGGTGTCAGATACCCTGGGTACTACGACGGATCCGGTGAATAAAGCTATGGAACTTCTGCCGCTGGGACCTGTGCTTATAACTGATACGCCTGGCTTTGACGATACGGGCAAGCTGGGAGAACTGAGAGTTAAACGTGCCAGACAGATCCTTAATAAAACTGATATAGCGATATTGGTTACAGATGCGACCAGAGATCTTGATTCGGCAGAGGAGGAGCTTATTACCTTATTCAAGGATAAGATGATTCCTTATATTATTGTAAAGAATAAAGTGGATATGCTTGTGGATGCAGATGCTGCTGGTAAGGATGGAAATCCAGCTTCGTCAACTCAGAGTGATGATAAGCATAGCATCGTATATGTCAGCGCTACAGAGAAGATAAATATAGAGCTTCTGAAGGAAACTATCGGAAAGCTGAATGTGACTGATGATAATCCGGTCAGACTGGTAGGAGACATCATAGAACCGAAGCAGACCATAGTGCTTGTTATTCCAATAGATGAATCCGCACCAAAGGGAAGACTTATACTTCCACAGCAGCAGGCAATCAGGGACATCCTGGATATAGGTGCCTTTGCAGTAACTACCCGGGAGACCGAACTTGCAGATCTTCTAGATGATATGATATCAAGCGGCCGTAAACCGGATCTGGTCATAACTGACAGCCAGGCTTTCGGCAAGGTAAGTCAGATAACTCCTAAGGATATCCCGCTTACATCATTTTCAATCCTCATGGCCAGATATAAAGGCTTTCTGGATACAGCGGTTGCCGGTGCGAAAGCGATTGACAGTCTTAATGATGGAGATAAGGTTCTGATCAGTGAAGGCTGTACACATCATAGGCAATGTGGAGACATAGGCACTGTGAAGATGCCTAATTGGTTACGTGAGAGGACCGGTAAGAATTTAGTGATAGAAACCAGCTCAGGAGCAGAGTTTCCTGAAAATCTGGAAGAATATAAACTTATAATACACTGTGGTGGATGCATGCTCAGTTCACGTGAGATGGTTTATAGAATGAAATGTGCTATAGACGCAGGAGTTCCATTTACTAATTATGGAGTGGCCATAGCTTACATGAAGGGCATACTAAGAAGAACTATTGGAGTATTTCCACATCTGATAAAAGTCCTTGATGAAGAATAGGATATTATCCCATTGTCCAGGTAAGCTCTGTTCCGCAATTTGTGCAGAACTTGTCGCCTACATATATTTCACCATTACAGATAGGACAATATGATAACTGACCTGTGTAATTCTGAATATCTGGTTGAGTTGAGTTGTCCTGTATATCTGTTTGAACTGTGCTTTCCTGAGGCTCTGTCTGAACTGCGCTTTCCTGGGTTGCTGTCTGAAATGTATCCTGCTTAACTTTTTTCGGAGCATTTGATGCAGGAGTCTGGGAATATTGAATCATTTTAATGGATCCGCAATATGAACAGCATTTAGTTGAACCTTCATTCTCGTGACCACAATTGGTACAATTCCAATTTGGACTTGCAGGTTCCTCGGCTTCAGTATTTTCTGGAACTTCTTCAGCATCTTTTGCATTGTTTAGAAGGCTGTTCTTCTTCTCTTCAAATTCTTCCTGTGTGATAACACCCATATCAAGAAGTTCTTTGAATTTGGATATGGCTTCAGCCAGCTTGATAGCTTCCTCGCTGGATTCGGCAACAGTTTTAGGCTTTGACTTTTCGGACTGGGCTGATCGAGATCCTTCAATTAGTTTTGCTCTTTCTAGAGCAAATTGCTGCGCTTCATTCTCTTTATCCACAGATTCACCTCTGCTCATACCACATTTACATGTGCCAACGAAGCTAGGATTTACACTTCGACAATTATAGCATCTCCAACCACCATGATTAAGAGTATATGCGTCATCCTTTTCTTTTGAGTATCTATCTTCTGGGGATACAGGAGTGCCATATTGCTGGTATCTGATATCTGGTTTTGTAAGTGCGATCACAAGTGCAATCCATCCGAAGAAGAATCCCCACCAGAACCAGTTTTCATGATATCCCTTATTATAGATAACATTTCTAGTTATAATACCGAAAACAATCGCTATTACAAGACATATAATGCAATAAAAGATTGTTGGCCCCCATATAGCCCACCATAACTCGCTGCTCATAAATATCTCTCCTTGCTATGAAAAATATTAAAAAACTGCATTTATTATAGCATTTATTTGTTATTGTGTCAGTACATTTGACACTGCTATATGTAAATGTTAAGATGAAGTTCAACTAAAGAATGACCAACCTGATATTGAAACCTCGGATTCATTATTTCCGGGCTTGAGATAGAAGCATGTGGCAGTAAAATGGTGCCTGGCACCTATAGATTTTATATGTTATCACTGCGCTCTTCTGTCTTCGGAAGAGCGTATTTTTATGGAGTTAGAAATGGAAGCAAAAAAGCTTATAGACAAGCTTGAACTGGAGCATAAACTTGACAAGGATGAGTGGATAAGTCTGCTGGACAGCTGTTCGGATGAAGTGAGAGAATATGCGGCAGAGAAGGCTCGCGCCGTGGCTCAGTCTGTATACGGCAATGACGTCTTCATCCGTGGTATTGTCGAGTTTTCAAATGTATGTAAGAACGATTGTTATTACTGTGGGATAAGAGCGGGGAACTGTAACCTGGAGAGATATAAGCTTACAGAGGAGGATATACTTCAGTGCTGTAAGGCGGGATACAGATATGGCTTCCGTACATTTGTTCTGCAGAGCGGTGAGGATCTGAGTTATACAACTGAAGATATATGCAGGATTGTGTCGCGTATCAAGTCGGAGTTTCCTGACTGCGCTGTGACACTTTCCATAGGAGAGAAGAGTCGCGAGGATTATGCGGCATATAAGGAAGCGGGTGCAGATAGATATCTGCTTCGTCATGAGACGGCCAACAAGGCTCATTATGAAAAACTGCATCCCGATGAAATGTCCTGGGACAATCGTATGCGCTGCCTCAGAGATCTGAAGGAACTGGGCTTCCAGACGGGTTGTGGAATAATGGTGGGATCGCCCTATCAGACTACGGAATGTATCGCTGATGACATGATATTCATGTCAGAGTTTAAGCCGGAAATGATCGGCATCGGTCCATTTCTCCCTCATAAGGATACTCCGTTTAAGGACGAACCTAAGGGCTCCTATGAGATGACATTATTCCTGCTAAGCTTATGCAGGCTAATGCTTCCTCATGTACTTCTTCCGGCTACAACTGCACTGGGTACTATCAGACCAGATGGACGTGAACAGGGAGTTATGTCCGGGGCAAATGTAATCATGCCGAATCTGTCGCCGACGGAAGTAAGAGATAAATACATGCTTTATGATAATAAGATATGCACTGGAGATGCTTCGGACAAATGCCATGATTGTGTGGAGGCGAGGATGAAGCTGATAGGTTATAGAGTTGTTGTTGACCGGGGAGATTATAGAGTATAGGTTCACCGGACGAGGTATATAAAATGATCAAATTTGCAATATATGGAAAGGGTGGAATCGGAAAGTCCACGATTTCCTCAAATCTAAGTGCTGCCCTTGCGGCACGGGGGCTTACGGTCATGCAGATAGGCTGTGATCCGAAGGCGGATTCCACATCTCTTCTCAGACCTGAAGGTAAGATGAATACAGTCCTCGAACTGGTTCGAAGCGGAAAGCCTTTTACACTGGAGGATATGGTTAAGAGGAGCAGCACAGGAGTTCTATGCGTAGAGGCGGGTGGTCCTGTTCCTGGACTTGGCTGCGCCGGAAGAGGCATTATCAATGCACTGGAATCACTGGAACAGAAAGGGGCTTATGAAGTATATAAGCCGGATGTCGTGATATATGATGTTCTGGGAGATGTTGTCTGTGGTGGATTCACTATGCCAATGCGAAAGGGCTATGCGGACAAGGTGTATATCGTGACTTCAGGTGAGAAAATGTCCATATACGCTGCAGCAAATATAGCTATGGCTGTGGATAATTTCAAGAAACGTGATTATGCAAAGCTTGGTGGTATCATTCTGAACTGCCGTGGCGTTGAAAATGAAGAAGAAAACGTTGCAACCCTGGCGTCGGATTTTAATACAGAAGTACTTGCGACGATACCAAGAAGCAAGCTTTTCGATAAAGCAGAAGCAGAGAACAAAACAGTGGTTGAGCTGTTCCCAGATAGTGACGTAAGTCAGATACTTCTGGGGCTGGCTGATAGAGTGTCCTAGATATCTTTCTTTTTGGGAAAATGTGATACCAAAGGCAACGGATGAGGTAACAAATGTCTAATGGAATTAAATTAAGAGAATTTCATAAATCCTTCTACGAAGGCCTTCAGTACAATGCGCCGGCCCGTGGCGTGTGGAACATTGTCCACACCGGAATGCTGATTCCGGATTCACATCAGGTGTATATATGTGCGCAGGGCTGTCTTCGTGGTGTTATTCTTACCGCTGCAGAAATGAATGAAATGGAGCGGATGTCATGGGTCGCTCTTCGAGAAGAGGATATGTGGAACGGTGAAATGGAAAGCAGAGTCATAGAGGGCACTGCTCACATCGTTGATCGTATGAAAAAACGTCCTCGCTGCGTCCTGATCTACCTCAGCTGTATGCACATGTTTGAGGGCTGCGATTTCCAGATGATAACAGATGAGCTTTCAGCCATGTATCCTGATATAGATTTCGTGGAATGCTACATGATCCCAACCATGCGTAAGACCATGTCGCCGGATTCCATGATGAAAATAAGTCTTTATGAATCTGTAAAGAAACAGGATGTGGACGATGATCTGATTGGTGTAATTGGCAGCAACCTTCCAATAGATAAAACCTCGGATATCTGCGAACTGGTTAAAATGTCTGGCAAACGCACCTGGGATATCACAGACTGCAAAAATTACGATGAATATCTGGCTCTGGGTTCGGCATCAAAGCTGGTATCCTTCTTCTCGGTTTCCGATGCTGCCGGCAAACAGCTATCAGCAAGACTGGACAGAGAATGGATCCGGATTCCACTTAGATTTGATGAGAAGAAACTGGATGATAACCTTCATGCTTTGGGCAAGTTCCTGGGACTTCCTGAATCAGAGGTGAGTGATTTTACAGAAGAGAAAAAACGTTCGGCTTACAGTGCGCTTGACGATGCGAAGCGCGTGATCGGTGATACAGAGATCGCCATTGATTACACAGCCTACCCATACGTTATCGAACTGGCAGAAATGTTACTCAACCACGGGTTAAATGTAACGAGGATTTATACCGACACATTTAACGAGGATGAAAAAGATGCGTGCGAGAGAATAATGGCAAATCCTACGTATGCAGATATAGAGGTTTGTCCAACTCTTACACCTGATATAAGATTTGCGGCTGCGAAGAATGCGTCGAATGTGAAAAACATATCGGAATCACATGAATCAGATGCGGGACAAAATATACTCGCTATCGGACAGAAGGCGGCGTACTTCGAGAACACTCCGTACTTCGTAGATATAGTTGAGGGCGGTGGATCCTATGGATATCAGGCTGTAGAGAGATTAGCACATTTGATGATAGATGCTTTTGAGAATTCAAAGGATACCAAGAAGATAATCAGCCACAAGGGATGGGGCTGTGATAGTTGTTTGTGATTGATTAATTGATTGATTGTCTGATTATAGATTTTTGAGGGATTGTATATGCACCAGACTGCAAGGATAATTTCAATATATGCTGCTGACACGTCAGGTTTCTGCTCTGCTCTGTATGAGTATGGCGGGATGACGGTTATTCATGATGCGTCTGGATGTAACTCCACCTACACGACTCATGATGAACCACGATGGTATGACATGGACAGCATGATGTATATATCAGGACTTACCGAGAGTGACGCTGTAATGGGAAATGATGAGAAGTTCATCAGCGACCTTTGCAGTGCTGCCACAGAGCTTAAGCCAGCATTCATTGCCATCTGTGCATCGCCTATGCCGGCGATGATCGGAATAGATATGGAAGCCATAGCATATGAGGTGGAAAGCCGAACCGGAATACCTGCATTTAACGTCAGAACGAATGGAATGCAGAGCTATATATCAGGCGCTGCCGATGCATTTGTGAGGTTGTCGGACAGGTTTACGGAGGAGATAGAGCCCAACACTAAGAACCATACGATTTCCGTTAACATACTTGGCATGACTCCTCTGGATTTTCCTCTGGGAACAGATGTTGAGATAAAAAACTGGTTACACAAAAATGGCTTTGAAGTAAATGCCTGCATAGGAATGGGAACCTCCCTTGAAGAGGTTAAGGCGCTTGGAAAAGCAGATGTAAATCTTGTGGTTTCTTCCATAGGAAGACCTCTGGCTGAAAGGCTGGAAGAACGTTTCGGAATCCCATTTGTTGTGGGTGTGCCATACGGACAGAATTTTGCGGATAAGCTTGCAGAACTCCTTAAAGTAGCGGCTGATGAGAAAAACAATCAGAATGCTGCTTCCCTTGTAAGGGAATATGATGAAAAAACAGTAGTTGTAGGTGAGAGCGTTCTTGCATCTTCCCTTGCTGCAGCGCTTACAATGGATTTAGGAATCGGTGCCAGAGTCATTGAGACAGTAGGCGAAGGGGATATGTCACAGTTGATGGTTGGACAGCATGGCGATATTTCCTGTGATGACAAAGATGATGTACAGCGTGGTGATATCTCCTGCGATGATGAGGATGAACTGGAACGCGAGTTAGAGAAGTCGGAGAGGATTGTGGGCGACCCGCTATTTATACCGATTTGTCAGGGCAAGGAATTTGTAAGAGTTCCACATGCGGCATTTTCAGGAAGATGCTTTGCGAAAGAAAGTGAGCGGATGCTGGACATTTCACTTTTACATACTTCTTTTGTAAAGCAGTTTGGAGAGATTTCTGAATAGTTAACGAATGGTGATAATCTGATAGCTGATGAAATGGTGAGAATATGCAAGATAAATTGATAGTGGATTTCAAACGCAACATGAAAGATAAAATGGGGATTGATCTTGCCAAGGTAGAGATTACCAGAAAGAGTGAGAGTTCTTACATTGCGGAATTCAAGGATCGAAGGGTGCCGTACATGAGTCTGTATACCTTGGGGGATTCTTATGAGAAAATCATAGGATATCCTGAGAGAATGGGTCTGGTGAGTGAGGATGCAAGAATAGAAATTATCTCAATCTGGATGAATTCGATTGATCCCAATGAAACTAGGATAAATGAACTTTACGATCCATATATGTATGTTGGCGTTGAAAGATTTGAGATGAAATGTTACTGGGACTATGCGATTAACATGAAGGATGAAGTACAGCGTGTTATCGTAGAGAAGCTGAAGAAGGCACCAAGAAGCATTTATTCTTCAAGCACTCCGGGGCTTAATATAGTTTATGAAACTGAGGATTATAATCAGTTAAATGTAAATGTTTACAAGTATGAGTTAAGTCGGGAAATACGGAAGCTGGCGAAGAAATATGTCGATGAGAAGTTCGGCAGTGATGACATTGGCGAGATTGAATGCATATTAAAGGTGAACTTCTGGCATCCGGGAATGCCGAATTATAATGGGTATGGACTGGCCAGACAGGATTAGGGTGATTGGTATACATGAAAAATTATAAAGGCAAGTTCAAATAAAGGAAAAAAGGAAATCAAAAATGATAAAGGTAGCTATATACGGCAAGGGCGGAATAGGTAAGTCGACAGTGACTTCTAACCTGTCTGCAGCACTTGCTTCACTAGGAAAAAAAGTAATACAGATAGGTTGTGATCCGAAGGCGGATTCCACTGCGAATCTTCTGGCAGGTAATCCGGTTACACCGGTTATGAATTACATGAGAGAACATGATGAGGAACCAACCTCCCTTGACCAGATAGCAAGAGAGGGCTTCGGTGGAGTTGTGTGTATAGAAACAGGAGGACCTACTCCGGGACTTGGCTGTGCAGGAAGAGGAATCATAACAACATTTTCTCTTTTAGAAGAGCTGGAGCTTTATAAGACCTATAAGCCTGATGCGGTATTATATGATGTCTTAGGAGACGTTGTCTGTGGAGGTTTCGCTGCTCCAATCAGAGAGGGTTATGCAGATAATGTTCTCATAGTTACTTCCGGAGAGAAGATGGCACTCTATGCTGCCAACAACATAAATACAGCAGTTAAGAATTTTGAGGACAGAAGCTATGCCAAGGTTCGCGGCATCGTTATGAACCGCCGTGCTGTAGAAGGCGAAGAAGAAAAGGTTCGAGCTTTCGCAGAACAGGCAGGACTTGATATCATAGCTGACATTCCAAGAACCAATGACATCATTCATTATGAAGATCTGGGCAAGACTGTGATCGAAGGTGATCCGGAACTTGAAGTGAGCAAGAGATTTCTGGAGCTGGCACAGCTGTTAATAGATGAGGATGAGAATTAAAGTAAAACTATGAACAACGCATTTTATAAAACAACAAGTGAATTAGCAAACTTATCTCTTTCAGACATACCGGATGAATTTAAGAGTGCGGAGCATCTGATATATAGTTCTCCTGCAACTCTTGCCTTCAACTCGCCGGGTGCTAAGGGCTTTGGTGTAAAGAGAGCAGGTCTTGCGGTGCCGGATTCTGTTATGCTTCTGGTTTCTCCAGGATGCTGCGGAAGGAATACAGCGCTCTTCAGATTCGCGCCGGAGTACAGGAACAGGTTCTTCTTCCAGATGCTGGATGATACGGATATTGTTACAGGCAGACATCTGACGAAGGTACCTCAGGCGGCTGAGGAGATGCTGGCATCTCTTAGGAAGAATGCAGAGATGGAAGGTAATACTGATTACAAGAATCCATCGGCCATTATGATCTGTATCACCTGCGTGGATGCACTTCTTGGAACTGATATGGAAAGGGTATGTAAGAAGGTAGCAGAGAAGACTGGGATTCCTACGGTGGCCTGCTACATGTATGCGCTTACCAGAGAGAAGAGGCTTCCACCTATGGCGGCAGTGAGAACAAGTGTTTATTCTCTTCTCGAAAAGCAGGAGAAGAGGAACTCCGCGGATATGAATATCCTGGGTTATTTCACACCTCTTTTTGACAGCTCAGAGATTTATGCTCTTATGAAATCCATAGGAATAAAGAACATACGCGAGCTGGCAAGATGTAAAAACTTTGATGAATATAGTGAAATGTCCAAGGCCAATTTCAATCTTGTCCTGAACCCGGAAGCTCGTGCTGCCGCACAGGATATGCAGGACAGACTTGGAATTCCTTTTATAGAGTTACTCAGACTGTATCGTATCGATAAGATCCAGAATCAGTACAAGCTTCTGGGACAGGCTCTGGGAGCAGAATTAGATGATACAGAATATTTTGAAAAAGCAAGAAAGACTATCGATACATTTAAAAGAAAGCATAAGAATCTAAGCTTTTCGGTAGGTGAAATTCAGAATGGAGATCCAATTGAAATGTCACTCATGCTGGTTGAAGAGGGCTTCAAGGTTAAGGAAGTATTTGCAACTATAGGTGAGCTGAATATCCGATTTATGAAGAGGCTGGCAGAGCTTAGCCCTGATACAAAGATCTACTCCAACATGTCTCCTTCCATGATGAATTATGAAGAGGAGAAGGTTGATGTGTATATTGGATCAGATTGTGAATATTATCATCCATCAACTCCGGGCATAGAGTGGTGCGATGATGATCAGCCTTTCGGATATGATGGAGTGATAAAGCTGTTTGAAGCGCTTGATAAAGCATTGTAATTATTATGGATTAGGGACTAAAAAATGAAGAAACTACTAAACTATCTATCTCCCTTTGCACCGGATCAGTCCGGAGCCTGCGGAGTGTTATATGAATTAGGCGGCATTATCGTCATCTGTGATGCCGGAGGCTGTACAGGTAATATATGTGGCTTTGATGAGCCCAGATGGTTCACTAAAAAGAGCGCAGTTTTCAGTGCGGGTCTTCGAGACATGGATGCTATTATGGGCAGGGATGACAAGCTTATCGCAAAGCTTGGCGATGCACATGACAGACTTAAAACTCCATTTACAGCACTGATTGCAACTCCGGTCCCTGCAGTTATCGGAACGGATATGAAGGCTTTGAAGAGGATGGCTGAGAAGAGAACAGGAGTGCCTTGCATTGCTATAAATGCCATAGGTACAAAATATTATGACGAAGGCGAAGCTGAAGCATGGTATCAGTTGTTCAGGGAATTCACTACTGACACTGAGGAGGATAGAGCCGGGGTTGGAATAATTGGTGCAACACCACTTGAAACCGGCTATGCAGATGCGGCTCCCCTGATAGAAGCCTGCCATGAATATGGAATAGATGAGCCGGTTATATATTCCATGGGAACAGGCCTTGAGGAAGTAAGACGTGCTTCAGGTGTGAAATACAACCTGGTGGTAAGTGCAGCTGGAATCAGAGCAGCGGAATATCTTAAGTCGGAGTTTGGAATCCCTTATGAGACGGGCTATCCTTTCATCCCGAGTGATGTTATTGAAGAATGTATTAAGTCCTTTGAGACTAAGTCCCATAATAGAAATGTACTGATAATCCATTCACAGTTTGCGGCAAATGAACTTAGAAATATAATATTCCACAATCTGGCCACCATGGGAGTAGAGGCTGAGGAGACGAAGGTCAGCTGCAGTACATTTTTCATGATGAATGATAAATATGCGGAGGAAGGTGACTTCAGGCTGTCAGGCGAAGATGAACTGGCTGAAATAGCTTCTGAAAATAGATACGATACCATCATTGGAGATGGTGATCTGGAGAGACTTCTAAAGGCTTATGGCTTTAGAGGAGAGTTTATAGAATTCCCAAGCTTTGCTATATCGGGCAAGCCGCTGGGAGAGGGCAGGACTTTATATAATTAACAGGTACAAGATATAGAAAGGAGAATGGCTGTGCTGACTCACAATATAAGAGTATATGGAATAGTTCAGGGTGTCGGCTTCAGACCATTCGTGAGCCGGACCTGCCTTGATAATGACATCAGGGGGACGGTTTCTAACAAGGGCTCATATGTAGAAATATTTGCCCAGGGTGACAATGTGTCCGCTCTTTATACGGCTCTTCATAACTGCCCGCCGGAGCGTGCCATGATACTGAATATCATCAGTAAAGAGGTGGATCTTCCGGAATTTGACAGCTTTGAAATAATTGAAAGTGAGAAGGACAAGGGCGACATCTTCGTATCACCGGATATAGCTATCTGTGATAAATGTAAAGAAGAGCTATTTGATAAGTCCAACAGACGCTATCTGCATCCTTTTATAAATTGTACGAATTGTGGGCCAAGGCTTACGATCCTTGATTCCATGCCTTATGACAGAGAACGTACCAGCATGAAGGATTTTAAAATGTGTCCTGAGTGCGAATATGAATATACACATCCTGAGACAAGACGTTATGACGCTCAGCCAGTGTGCTGCCCTGATTGCGGGCCGACGGTCTATCTGCTTTCCAAGGAAGACTGTGGTGATGGGACATCAGAGCAAGGACGTCTGCAGAAGGTTGATATATATGGCCGTGATGCCATAACAGCCGCAAGGCGGGCGATAACTGAGGGCAAGATCTGCGCCATCAAGGGCATTGGCGGTTTTCATCTATGCTGCGACGCTAAAAACGAAGAGGCTGTGGCAAGACTGAGACAGATTAAGAATCGTCCTATGAAGCCCTTCGCGGTAATGATGAAAGATGTGGATGTGGTTAAGAGAGAATGCATAATTACTTCTGACAGTATGAATGAATATCTGACGGGTTATCAGAAGCCGATCATACTTTTTGAGAAGAATATCGGAAGTCATCTTGCACCATCCGTGGCACCGGATAATCCTAATGTGGGAGTGATGCTGCCATATACGCCGGTACATTTGTTACTGTTTGAATATGATGATGAATACGAAGTTTCAGACTGCCTTGTCATGACCAGCGCAAATGTTTCGGGTGCGCCTATCTGCAGGACTGACGAAGATGTGATAAATGAAATATCCGGATTCACTGATCTGGTTCTCTCCAATGACAGATTGATAAGGACCAGAGCCGACGATACTGTGCTGGATTTCGTAGATGGAAAGCCTTACATGATAAGGCGTTCCAGAGGGTTTGCGCCACTGCCGGTAATGATAGGCAAGAGCGGAGTTACAGCGGACAGGCATGTCCTTGCAATAGGTGGAGAATTAAAAAATACATTTGCCATTGCGAAGGGGAACCTGATATATCCATCTGCCTACGTAGGCGATATGGAAGATATAAGAACAGTGGATGCACTAACTGAATCCGTTAAGAGAATGGTGGACATGCTTGAGGCAAAGCCGTCTCTTGTGGTCTGTGACATGCATCCTAAATATAATACAACCGCAGTTGCCGAGTCCCTGGGACTGCCTGTAATGAAGGTGCAGCATCATTATGCACATATCCTGTCATGTATGGCAGAAAGCGACTACCTGGGGGACGTGATCGGAGTATCCTTCGACGGAACCGGTTATGGAACAGACGGAACTATCTGGGGCGGTGAATATCTGAAATGTTCTCTCGCCGGTTTTGACAGGCTGGGACATATAAGTCCATTCATTCAGTCCGGTGGAGATCTGTCCTCTAAGGAAGGCTGGAGGATTGCGGCGGCGATAATCAGAGACTCAGAGGGCTGGGACTTATGCGAAGCTCTTAAGCTGTGTTCCGAGATGGAATATAAGCTTCTGAGCCAGATGGCACAGTCAGGAGTAAACAGTATTAAGTCCACCAGCGCAGGAAGACTTTTCGATGCCGTGAGTGCTGTTCTTGGAATAAGGCGGGCGTCCACATTTGAAGGAGAAGCATCAACTTCTCTCATGTTTGCGGCTGAGAGATATTTAAAGAATAATGACTCGAATTCTGTCTTCGGTGAAATGGCTGATCACGGAAGAGGACTTAAGTCATCGGGTGCTGATGGAGACATTGATACGAATGGTATCCTGATTAATATAGCGCACCGGTATCTTGTGGGAGAAGATAGAGACAAGCTGGCATTTACATTTCACGGGAAACTCGCAGAGAGTATTATATATAACTGCGTAAGATATAGAGAAGAAACAGGGTTAAATGTTGTGGCTCTCAGCGGTGGTGTTTTCCAGAACAGATTGCTGCTGAAGCTTACGGTGACTGGCCTTGAAGCGGCAGGCTTCAGAGTATTAAGACACAGTCTGATCGCACCAAATGATGGTGGAATATGTGTGGGCCAGGCGCTGGCGGGAGTGTTTAGTAAAGGGGTGTTAGTTTGAACAATATCCAGATAGCTAAGGAAACAATCCGGATAACTAAAGAAGGGGAATATAACTTAGGCGAAAGAATAGTGAAGCTTCCTGAGGTTGATTATGAGGATGTTATGGTCATAACTCCGGAGGAAGGAGAAGCGCTCTTACGTGCAGGTATCGATTCCTATAAGAAGGATGAGTCATGCAGGATAACAGTGATGAATGCTGATTCATTTCAGGCAGGCAGGAATTATGACAATCCACTGGTTATGAATTTCGCAAATGCCCATGGTCCGGGAGGCGGTTTCAAGATAGGTGCCAAAACGCAGGAAGAAGCCCTCTGCAGATGCAGTACTCTGTATGCGTCCATCACCTCAAAGAAGGCTTCTGAAATGTACAGATACAATAACACTCATGCCAGCAGAGTAGAGTCGGATTATATGCTGATATCTCCGAAGG
>JAEEGL012824052.1_pt1 | contig 38016 bp, 24 predicted proteins | sample 9134231 | NCBI WGS metagenome assembly JAEEGL01 (sample SAMN16246548, study PRJNA631951) | gut metagenome | biome: gut microbiome; feature: rumen; material: fiber-attached | host: Bos | place: Iran: Karaj | collected 2018-10
CGCAGGCCGAGTTCCTTGTAGTTCTCAACCTTTGCCTTGGATGCGCAGTAGACCACGAAGTCGGGCTTCTGGTCGAATTCCGCCTCGTTCTTCGGACGGATGAACATATTGGTCACGAAGTGTGCCTGCCATGCCACCTCCATGATGAAGCGGACCTTCATGCGGGTGTCCTTATGGGTGCCGCAGAAACCGTCCACGACGAAGAGGCGCTTGCCGCTGAGCTGCTTGAGGGCCATTTTCTTCACCTCTTTCCAGACCGACTCGCTCATCTTGTGGTTGTCGTTGGGGTATTCATCGGTGGTCCACCAGATCTCGCCCTTTGCACCTTCCTTCGTGGTCTTGTCATAGACAATGTATTTGTCTTTGGGGCTGCGGCCGGTGAATTCGCCGGTCATCACGTTGATGGCACCGAGTTCGGTGACGACGCCTTTGTCATAGCCTTCCAGACCGGGTTTGGTCTCTTCGTTGTAAAGGACTTCGTAAGTGGGGTTGTAGAGCACTTCTTTCGTGTTCTTGATACCGTACTTTTTAAGATCGAAACTAAGCATAGTATTTATTTTATTAACCAGATTTTTCAGTTCTGCAAAGGTATGTAATTTTGTTATAAAGTCATCTTACTTCACGCAAAAATCACTATCTTTGAGGACGGATAGATAACAAAAATCAAACCATATATGAACGACAACAGACCGACGATCATCGATTTCGTTGAAAAATACACGCGTCAATATGCCAATCACACTTATCTTCGCGAAAAAGTGGAAGGTAAGTGGTTGGAAATTACCCAACAACAGACCCGTGAAACGGCACATTGCATAGGCGCCGGCCTGATGGCGCTGGGTGTGGAAAAAGGGGAGAAGATAGCGCTGCTTTCCGAGAGCCGTGCGATGTGGATCCTGGCGGAACTCGGTGCCATGTATGCCGGCGCAGCGGACGTTCCGCTCTCCGTGAACCTGGGCGAGGGGCAGGACCTCGTGTTCCGCATCCTCCATTCCGAAGCCCGCTGGATCATGGTTTCAGGGAACCAGTTGCCGAAGATCCGCGCCATCATCGGACAGTGTCCTGACGTGAAGCGCGTCATCGTCTTCGACGACACGGCCTTCAGCTATGATAAGTTGGAGGAGGGTGAGATGCGGATGTCGGAGGTCCAGAGGATGGGTGAGGCCTTTCTTCGGGAACACCGCGACCTGTTCGAGGCGCGCTACCGTTCCGTCGGTCCTGATGACTATGCCAATATCAGTTATACGTCGGGCACGACGGCTGACCCCAAGGGCATCCTGCTGACGCACCGAAACTATACGGCCAACGTGGCCCAGGGCAACAGCGTGACCACTGTCGGCGAGAACGAAGTGATGCTCATCATCCTCCCGCTCGACCACTGCTTCGCGCACGTAGCCGGCATGTATACGATGATGTTCTATGGCGGCAGCATCGCATTTGTGCCGATCGGCAAGAATCCGATGGCCACGCTGAAGAACATTCCGGTCGCCATCCGGGAAACGCGCCCGCACGTCATGCTTTCGGTGCCGGCACTGGCCCGCAATTTCAAGAAGAATATCGAAAGCGGCATCAAGGCCAAGGGCCCGAAAGCCGAAAAGCTTTTCAATTTCGCTGTCAAGAATGCCATTGCCTACAATAAGGAGTATTACAACCGCGGAACGGGCGGCACTTTCTGGCGCAAGCCGCTGGTGGCCTTGTTCGACAAGATTCTTTTCAAGAAGGTCCGGGAGGGATTCGGCGGCCGCATGAAGTTCTTCGTGGGCGGCGGCGCGCTGCTCGATATCGAGCTGCAGCGCTTTTTCTGCGCAGTGGGCATGCCGATGTTTCAGGGCTACGGTCTGACCGAGGCCACGCCGATCATCTGCGCGAATTCCACGGGCCACGCGATCTTCGGCTCTTCAGGCCGCATCGTCAAGCCGATGGATTGCATCATCTGCGACGAGGATGGAAAAGAGGTGCCGATCGGCCAGAAAGGCGAGATTGTCATCCGCGGCGAGAACGTGATGGCCGGATACTGGAAGAATCCCGAGGCGACGGCCAAGACAGTCGTCGACGGCTGGCTCCACACGGGAGACATGGGTTATATCTGCCCGTGGGATACCGATTTCCTCTATGTCGTGGGCCGTTTCAAGAGCCTGCTCATCTCCTCCGATGGTGAGAAGTATTCTCCCGAGGGCTTCGAGGACAGCCTTCCTGAGGTGTCGAAATATGTGTCCCAGGTGGTCCTGCACAACAATCAGGACCCGTACACGATCGTTATGATCGTACCAGAGAAGGAGGCGCTGGCAGAGTATGCGAAAGGAAAGGGGCTGGATCCGGCTGCGCGCGAGGGTAAGGAAGCGATGTTGAAAAAGATTCAGGAAGAGATCGACAGCTACCGCAAGGGCGGCGCGCACTACGGACTCTTCCCGGAGCGTTGGCTTCCCGCCGCGGTGGTCGTCTGCGACGAGCCGTTTACGATTGCCAACAAGATGATGAATTCGACGATGAAGATCGTCCGCGGCAAGGTCGAAGAGCATTACGCAGACCGTATCGCCTACGCCTATACTCCCGAGGGCAAGGTGCTCCTGAATGAACGTAATATCGCATCCATCTAGTTGTTAGAGACACTTAGGAAATACTGGGGATACAGTTCATTCCGGCCGATGCAGGCGGAGATCATCTCCGAAGTGCTGGCCGGGAGGGATGTGCTCGCGATCCTGCCGACAGGCGGCGGGAAATCGGTCTGCTTTCAGGTACCGGCTTTGATGAAGGACGGCATCGCTATTGTCGTTTCGCCCCTCATCGCCCTTATGAAAGACCAGGTCCAGAACCTGCGTGACCGCGGCATCCCGGCACTTGCCGTGTACTCTGGCATGACCTACCGTGAAATCGACTTTACGCTCGACAACGCCATCTACGGCGACTATAAATTCCTGTACGTCTCTCCAGAACGCCTCCGCAGCGACCTTTTCAAGGCGCGGCTGGCCAAGATGAACGTCAACCTGCTTGTCGTCGACGAAGCCCACTGCATCTCCCAGTGGGGCTATGACTTCCGCCCGGACTACCTCGAAATCGCCGCTGTGCGGCAGATTGTCGGAGCAGCCGTGCCGGTCGTCGCCCTCACCGCGACCGCCACGCCCGAAGTCGCCGGCGATATTCAGGAAAAACTCGGTTTCCGGCACGAAAACCTCCTGACCGGTAACTTCGAGCGCCCCAATCTTTCCTATGTCTTCCGCCAGACCGACAACAAGATGGGCCAGTTGCTCCGTGTCTGCCAGGGCGTCGAGGGTAGCGGCATCGTCTATGTCTCACGCCGCAAGAACGCCGAAGACCTGGCCGCTTTCCTTCGGGCGCAGGGCATCGAAGCCGAAGGCTATCATGCCGGCATGAACCGGGACGACCGTACTCGCATCCAGGATGCCTGGAAAAAGGGGAGCGTGCGCGTTATCGTGTCAACCAACGCCTTCGGAATGGGCATTGACAAGCCCGACGTCCGTTTCGTCTGCCACTACGACACGCCCGACACCCTTGAAGGATACTTTCAGGAGGCGGGCCGGGCCGGTCGCGACGGCAAGGACGCCTACGCTGTCCTGCTCTGGAACCGGACCGATATCAGCCGTCTCCGCCAGATCGTGCGCACCACTTATCCGCCGCTCGAATACATCCGAAAAGTCTATCAGCAAGTCTATACCTGGCTGGGATACGCGTATGAAGAAGGGAAGGGGGCCAGCGTGAAATTTGAGATCGAGAAATTTGCCCGGCAATACCGGCTCAACGCGGCCGAGGCCTTCTATGCCGTGAAATACCTTCAGACCGCCGGCTACTGGACCCTGACCGAGACCCTGACCATCCCCGCCAAAATCCAGTTCACCGTTACGCGTGACGAACTCTACCGCCTGCAACTGGGCTCGGAAGAGATGGATACTTTCGTCAAACTCCTGCTTCGCATGTACACGGCGCTGTTCAGCGAGTATGTACCCATTGACGAGGAAAAGATCGCACGTGCCGGCCGCTACGCCGTGGAAGTCGTGCGGGAGAAGCTCAGGACGCTCTCGCGCCGCCAAGTGCTCAAATACATCCCCGCTATCAACGCCCCGATGCTCTGCTTGAACTTCGAGCGGCTCGACGACAAGAACCTGCGCTTGCCGCGCAGCGAATACGATGCACGCGTCAAACGCCGAACCGACCGGCTCGAAGCCTTGGTCGCGCTGGTCGAAAACGATGCAGAATGCCGCTGCGTGCAGATGTATCGTTACTTCGGCCAGCCTGACGGCAAGCCTTGCGGCCGTTGTGACGTGTGCCTGTCGAAGAAAAAATAGCTACCTTTGTGCCATGACACGATTAGAAGACATCAAGGCCTTCGCGTTCGATATCGACGGGGTCTTCACCGACGGACTGGTGCTGGCGATGCCTGACGGCGACCTGCTGCGCCAGTTCAATTCCAAAGACTGCTTTGCCGTCCGCACGGCCGTCGACAACGGTTTCCCGTGTGCGATCATCACCGGCGGCGTTTCCCAGAGCCTTATGAACCGGGCACACTCCCTGGGTGTTCCCGATCCTTATCTTTATATGATGTCGAAGGACAAGGTCACCGACCTGCGACACTTCTGTGAGCGCATCGGTCTGAACCCCAGCCAGGTAGCCTTTGTCGGCGACGATATCCCGGATATCCCGGCAATGGAACTCGCCGGCCTTGGCGTATGCCCCGCCGACGCCGTTCCAGAAGTCCGCGCTGCCGCTGACTTTGTTTCCGCTTACAACGGTGGTCGCGGCTGTATCCGCGATCTCATCGAGCGCGTCCTCAAGCCCCAGTCCCGCTGGAACTTTGACCCCAAATCGCCCTGGAAAGGCTCCTATCCCGAAGCAATAACGAAACTCGCCAAGCTGACAGGACGTAATTTATAGAATAACGGGCTTAAAAAGCTGTTGGATGTTTGAAAATTATACATTTACCTTGGCGTCAGCGAGCCCGCGGAGGAAGGAGTTGCTGAAGGGACTCGATATCGATTTTACGGTAGAGCCCGGGAAGGACGAAAAGGAAGCGTTCTCTGAGGGAATGCCCCATACGGAGATTCCGGCATTCCTGGCACGCCATAAATCGGAAACATTCCATCGTCCTCTTCGTGAAAACGAAATCCTCATTACCGCTGACACTCTTGTCTTTCTTGACGAACAAATCCTGGGCAAACCCCACGACCATGACGATGCTGTCGCCATGCTCCGCTCGCTTTCGGGCCGCACCCATACTGTCACCACCGGCGTCGCACTTCGCACCTGCGAACGGATGCACAGTTTCTCAGATACAACTGAAGTGGACTTTAAGGAGCTGACGGACAGCGAAATAGAATACTACATCGAAAGATACCGGCCCTACGACAAGGCCGGCGCCTATGGCGTCCAGGAATGGATTGGATTTACCGGAATTACCGCGATCCGCGGCTCTTACTTTAACGTAATGGGCCTCCCTGTCCAGCGCCTCTACACAGAATTATATGATTTCCTTTGCTCACGCACATAAACCGGTCGAATTCCTCTTCTGACGCGAAGCGGAACCGGATCTGCGTGCGGCAGCGCTGCGGGATGTTGGTATTCATCAGCAGGTCGCCTGTCGTCTCATAATATTGATCCAACGCATTGCCGTAAATCTTGACGATACGGTAGCGGCCGCTCGGCACGCTGCCCGCGATGCCGATGCCCGAATTCGACTCGAAATGCGAAGGCAGCCGGTAACCGTGCACCATCTTCAACGGAATCGTACAGTGCGCGAAATCGACGGTCATCTCCTTGCGGTTCGACGAAGAGGGGTTCGCCATGAAGGCCGGTTCGCCGTAGGCATAATTCACATACATCATCGTCCAGAGCGCCGGAATGTCCCCTTCGCAGCCGGATACGATCCCTTCGTCATTGAGTAATGACAGGGCAAGACAAGCTGTAGTATTGCATGAGTTTAGAATACCGAAACATTTGAGCGTAAGCGCATTGAGTTCATTATCGGAACAGAGCTTTTTGAGCGCTGCATACATCCGCGCTGCTTGCCGCAGATCGTCCGGCGTACGGTCGCCGGATAGGTAGCCGCCCATCTTCTCGACGATGCCGGACAGTGCCGGATCGTTGTCCGTGACGGCGGCAAAATTTTCCTCAAGCTCCGAAAGCGGAATGTCCACGAACTTCACTCCGTAGGTTTGTTCGACCGCGGTGCGGTCAATGTCCGAGGCGATCAGCCAACCGCTGGCGCCGCCTACCAGGCCGATGCGTTTGCGCTCGAAGGCGCGCAGGAGGCTCTTCGGAAACTTGGGCAGCGGTTCGGAGGGCGAAGGCAGGTCGCGCGCCTGCTCCGCGCCGAAAAGGGCATCCTCCATATAGGCGAAGAACTCCGGTCCGCAGTCTAGCGGCGCGTTCATCAGCAGGCTCTTGATGCCCAGGCGCGACAGGTAGGTGCGGATCTCGCACGAAGCCGCAAAGGAATTGTGCAGGCCGTCGCAGAGCAGCAGGACGGGGCGGGGAAGCGCCTCCACGTAGTTGCGGAAGATCTCTTCCGTGCCGCCGGTAGCTATGAAACATACGGTCTTGCAGGAGCCTTCGTGGGGCAGCGTACGCGAAGCGTAGCGGTTGCCGCCGTCAATCAGGCTTTCGAGCGTCGGCGAGCCGGCCGCCAGCGAGGACGGATAGGTGATTTCCAGGTTCGCGAAGCTGCGGATGCCGTCGAAAAGCTCCTTGCGGGAGTTCATAACACTCTCGTTATCGTGGAGCATCGACGAAAATATGACAAGATTGACCGTATTCTTCATGGTTTCTTTTTTTGAGCGGATACAAAGGTAAGATTATTTCGATAAAATCATTACTTTTGCAGATTGCAACGTAGTTGAAGCCAAAGAGAATATGGATATATCTGCAAAATACGATTCCTCGCAGACCGAGGACAAGTGGTACCAGTACTGGCTGGAACATAAATTCTTCCATTCCGAACCGGATGGACGCGAACCCTATGTCATCGTCATCCCGCCGCCGAACGTGACGGGCGTGCTCCACATGGGGCATATGATGAACAACACGCTGCAGGACGTGCTCGTCCGCCGCGCCCGGATGCTGGGCAAGAACGCCCTCTGGGTGCCGGGCACCGACCATGCTTCCATCGCTACGGAAGCCAAGGTTGTGGGCCGCCTTGCAAGCCAGGGCATCCGCAAGCGCGACCTCTCCCGGGATGAATTCCTCAAACACGCCTGGGACTGGACCCACGAACACGGCGGCATCATCCTCAAGCAGTTGCGCCGCCTTGGCTGCTCCTGCGACTGGGAACGCACCTCGTTCACCATGGACGACATCCGCTCGAAGAGCGTCATCCGCGCCTTTGTCGATCTCTATAACAAAGGTCTTATTTACCGCGGTGTGCGCATGGTCAACTGGGACCCGAAAGCGTTAACGGCTTTGAGCGACGAGGAAGTCATCTTCAAAGACGAACACAGCCATCTGTTCTACCTCCGTTACTATCTCCATGAGGATGACGGAACGGGCGCCACGGGGGCCGAAGGCGAAATCATCCACACCGACGCACAAGGTCGCCGCTACGCCGTAGTGGCTACCACCCGTCCCGAGACCATCATGGGCGACACCGCCATGTGCATCAACCCCGCCGACCCCAAGAACCAATGGCTGCGTGGAAAGAAAGTCGTGGTGCCGCTGGTCAACCGTGTCATCCCCGTCATCGAGGATGATTATGTGGACATCGAGTTCGGTACGGGCTGCCTGAAGGTCACCCCCGCCCACGACGTGAACGACTACATGTTGGGTGAAAAGCACAACTTGCAGAGCATCAACATCTTCAACGACGACGCCACCCTGAGCGAAGCCGCTGGCCTGTACGTCGGCATGACCCGTGAGGACGTACGCAAGCAGATCGTCATCGACCTGAAGGAAGCCGGTCTGTTGGAGAAGATCGAAGACTATAACAACAAGGTGGGTTATTCGGAGCGCACCAACGTGCCGATTGAGCCGAAGCTCTCGATGCAGTGGTTCCTCAAGATGGAACACCTCGCCGACATCGCGCTGCAACCCGTGCTCAACGGCGACATCAAGTTCTATCCCGCCAAGTATGTCAACCTCTACCGCCACTGGCTCGAGAACATCAAAGACTGGTGCATCAGCCGCCAACTGTGGTGGGGCCATCAAATTCCGGCCTACTACCTGCCCGAGGGCGGTTTCGTGGTCGCCGAAACGCGCGAAGAGGCGCTGCAACTTGCCATCGCCAAGACGGGTAACGCTGCCTTGACCATGAACGACCTGCGTCAGGACGACGATGCCTTGGACACCTGGTTCTCGTCATGGTTGTGGCCTTTGTCGCTCTTCAACGGCATCCTCGACCCCGACAACGCCGAGTTCAAATACTACTACCCCACCAACGACCTCATCACGGCCCCCGACATCATCTTCTTCTGGGTGGCCCGCATGATCATGGCTGGTGAGGAATACCAAAACGCCGTGCCGTTCAGGAACGTCTATTTCACGGGTATCGTAAGAGACAAGCTGGGCCGCAAGATGTCCAAGTCGCTGGGCAACTCCCCCGACCCGATCGAACTCATCGACAAGTTCGGTGCCGATGGCGTGCGCATGGGCATGATGCTCAGCGCCCCTGCCGGGAACGACATCCTCTTCGACGAGGCACTCTGCGAGCAAGGCCGCAACTTCTGCAACAAGATTTGGAACGCCCTCCGTTTGGTGAAAGGCTGGAACGTGGATGAAAATGCCGCTCAACCCGAAGCCGCCAAGATGGCCGTCAAGTGGTTTGAGGCCCGCTTCAACCAAGTGTTGGCAGAGACCAACGACAACATCGACAAATACCGTCTGAGTGATGCCTTGATGGCGATCTACAAACTCACCTGGGACGACTTCTGCTCGTGGTACCTCGAGATGGCGAAGGCCCCGCAAGGCCAAGGCATCGACCCCGTGACCTACGCCGCCACCATCCAATTCTTCGAGAACCTGATGCTGATGCTACATCCCTTCATGCCGTTCATCACCGAGGAGATCTGGCACGCCATCGCCGAGCGAAGCGAAGGCGATGACATCATCATTGCCCAGCAGCCCAAGGCGCAAGCCGTGGACGAGCAGGTTCTCCAGCAGATGGCATTTACCCAGGAGATCATCAACAACGTCCGCAAGGTGCGTTCCGACAAGAACATCGCCTTCCGCGATGCCATCCAGCTCGTGGTGAAAGGCACGGCCAACAAGGACTTCGATTGCGTCATTGCCAAACTGTGCAATGTGAGCGAGGTGAGTTATGTGGCCGAGGCTCCCGCTGGTGCCTTCGGTTTCCTCGTGGGCAGCACCGAGTTCTTCGTGCCGCTCACCGGCAGCGTCGATGTGGAGGCCGAAATCAAGAAGTTGGAAGAGGAGTTGAAGTACGCCCAAGGCTTCTTGAAGAGCGTTGAGGCGAAGCTCTCCAACGAACGCTTTGTCAATGGCGCTCCTGCCCCTGTCGTCGAGAAAGAACGCAAGAAGAAAGCCGACGCCGAAGCCAAGATTGCTGTGATTGAACAGCAGTTGGCGGGGCTGAGGAAATAAAAAAAACCGCGCGTTGCGCGGTTTTTCCATTTAATGGCATCCTTCGCAACCGCCTTCGCAGCCGCCATCACCACAACCTGAACATCCGCTGCAACCACCAGGGTTGAAGTCCTCGTCGGTGGATTCGCGGACGTCGAGGATCTCGCCGCTGAAGCAGAGGTGCACACCGGCCAGGTCGTGGTTGAAGTCCATCTTCACATGCTTGTCGCCGATTTCGCGGACGACACCCATGATCGGGCGACCGTCGGCGGTCTGCATCATCAGCTGGGCACCTTCCTTGACCATGTCCATAAGGACATCGTTCTTCATGAACATTGCCTTGTCGAGGTCCATCACATAGTTCTCGTCACGCTCACCGTAGCCCTCTTCAGGGGTCAGGTAGAAGCAGTATTTGTCGCCGGGCTCTTTGCCCATGAGGTTCTCCTCGAACTTGGGCAGCAGCTGCTTCATGCCAAAGATGGCAACAAAGGGGTTTTCCTTGGTGGCCTCTTGGATGATACGGCCGTTCTCGTCTTTTTCGCGCAGGACGTAGGTCATCGTCACTACAGCTTGGTCTTGGATTTTCATAGATTTAAAGATTTAATATTTAAAGATTTAAAGATTTTCCGTTCTCCATTTTCCGTTCTCCATTTTCCGTTCTCCGTTTTCCGTTTTTCCGTTCTCCGTTTAATAGCTTCCGAACATTTTTCTCAATACCCATTCCAAGGCTGCCAAGCCGATGAGCACAAACCAAATCCACTTGGCATGGATGAGGTCCTCGAAACGGGTCTCGTGATGCTCCACGGAGGTGATCCGGGCATCGGCCTTCAAGTCTTCAGGCAGTTGCGACAGCTGGTCCACCGTATAGCATCTTCCATTGGACAGGGTGGCCAGGTTACGCAAGCGTTCGATGTCGGCTGTGAGTTGCTGAGCCTCGATGCCCAAAGCCACCACGGCAAAAGACCCGGACAGCGTCACCTTCTGACCAGCCATCGTGGTCTCGGCAAAGTACGTGTAGAGGCCCTCGGGAAGCAAACCTGCATTCAACTCGTAATCGTGTTCCCGCTTGGAGAAGGTGTATTCGTAGGTCTCCCCGGTTTTCTTATTGACGATGCGTAGCGAAAGTTCGGGATCGGTGACCAGCTCGCCAGAGGGATTCCGCAATTCTGCGTTGAGGATCACCGGCTCGTTGCTGTAGTATTCCTCCTTGGCAAACACGGCAGAACCGTCGTCGCTGCTCAACAACAGGTACTTCAAGGTCTTGGAGAACAGCTCCTCGAAAGCCTGGCTCTGGTGGTCCTGGTAATAGTTGAAAAGCCGCCAACGCCAGGTGTTGACACCGAACAAGAAGGCCATCCTACGGTCATCCTTGACAAAGGTCAGCAGGGGCAGGCCCGACTTCAAGCCCAGCACCTCCTGCAACAACAGGTCGTCGTGGGCCTTGAGGAAGCTTGTCTCGAGATGGGGCAATGCCAAAGGCGGGAATTTACCCACCCGATCGCGAAGCACATCGCTGACGGTGAAGGTGCCGAACGAAGGATTGAAGCAGGCTTTGACATCGAGCATGCTGTTGGTGACGCCCCGATGCAGCGACACGGCCTGCTGGATCTTGTTGAGCGCCTCCACCTCCGTAGCCTGGCCGACCACCACCAACATGGGGAGTTTCTTGTTATGCTCCAGCTGGGCAGTCAAGGCAGCGAGGTCGGTATTGGAAGAAGGTGTCTGATGCAGGAGCAGAAGCTGGTAGCCTGCCAAGTCGGGGATAGGCTCGCGGCCAAAGACGAAGTCCATGCCACAGTCCTCGTTGAGGACGCTCTTCATGGCACCCAGGTCGGGATGGGGCGCATCGGCAAGGCAGAGGATCTTGAACTGCTGGTCCTTCACCTCGACGAAGATACGTTTCAGGTTGTTGAGCCGCTGGGCCTCTTCCTCCAAGCCTCCTACCTCGACTTCGATGCGTCGAACGCCTTCCACATCGGCATCCAGCATGAAATCGACCTCCTTGGCATAGCGGTTGGAACCGACCTCCAGCTCCTGACGGGCGATGGTGCGCCCCTCTTCACGGAGGGTCAACACGGCCTTCTTACCCGCACAGTCCATACCGCCCACCACCACCCGGATGGGGAAGGCGGATCCCAACGACACCTTTTTATTATAATGCACCTCCTTTACAAACAGGTCGGGATAGGAAAGGGTGTCGCCCAACGCTACCGTATAGATTGGAAAAGGAAACCGCTCCGCCAGCAGCGATGGCTCAAAACCCCGATTGTAGAGGCCATCGGTGAAGAGCACCACGGCGCCGACATTCCGCTTGTAGTATTTCCGTTCCGCCGTCTGCAAAAATGACGACAGGTCGGTCAGCTGGTCGGAAAAGTCGAGTTGGTCGAAATCGCGGACGTCCTGTCCAAAAAGGTATTCATCGACTTGGAAATCCCGATGGAGCTGTTCACGTACCGCATCCAGCCGGGTACGATAGTCGGTACGATAGAACACGGAGTCTTTCGAAAGCACCAGCGAGGCGGAGTTGTCGTGGGCCAACAGCACGGTCGGGGGTTCCACCACGCTGACCCGTTGCCGGATGTAGGGATTGAAAAGCAACAAGGTCACCAAGCCACCCAGCAGGGTGCGCAACCCAAAGAGGGCGATGGTCAGGCCTTTCCCATAATGCTGTCTCCGGTTACGGAAATACAGCAACATGGCGAAGGCGACACCCACCGCGAGGGCAACCAATCCCATCCAAAAAGGAATCCCGATTCTCAAGACGAAGCGTTTCTATTTTTTAAAGGTGCAAAGATACAAAAAAATAGTAACTTTGCGTTTTTATTCCATGCTTCCCATGAACAAGTTGTCTGCCGTCATCATCACCCTGAACGAGGAACGCAACATCGGCCGTTGCCTCGAATCGCTCGTCGACGTTGCCGACGAGGTGGTGGTGGTGGACGCCTGCTCCACCGATGGGACCCGTGCGATCTGCGAACGTTACGGCGTCCGGTGCGACCGCCATGCCTGGGAAGGGTATATCGCCTCCAAGAACTACGCCAACACACTGGCATCCAACGACTTGATCCTTTCCATTGATGCCGACGAAGCGCTCTCGCCTGAACTGGCCGCGTCCATCCGACAGCTGAAAGCGCAAGAGGTAACCGGCAAGGCCTTCTCCATGAACCGCCGCATGAACTACTGCGGACAATGGATCCGTCACGGAGGCTGGTACCCCGACACCAAGATCCGGATCTTCGACCGCCGGACGGTGCAATGGACGGGGAAAAAGGTACACGAGACCCTGGCACTCCCCGAAGGGACCCGCATCGAACACCTCCAAGGCGACTTGCTGCATTACTCGTTCTACACCCGCGAAGAACACCGCCGGCAGATGGAACAGTTTGCGACCCTATCCGCCCAGGAGATGGCCGAAGCGGGAAAACGCCCTGGACGGCTGACTGCCTGGGTGCACACAGGCTGGCGTTTCCTGCGCGACTACGTGTTCAAGGCTGGTTTTTTGGATGGAAGCAAAGGATTCGACATCTGCCGGGACAACGCCTACGGAGTGTGGTATAAATATTTAAAAGCCAGAGAATTACAATGAAGATAGGATTCGATGCAAAACGGGCTTTCAACAACCGGCGGGGCTTGGGCAACTACAGCCGCGAGACCCTCCGCATCCTGACTACGTTGGGTCCGGAACATCAATACTATTTGTTCACACCCGGAATCGATCCCGGCATCGGATTCGAATGTCCGGACGGCGCCCGGCTGGTCACGACCCAAGCCCGAGGCACCTGGCCCCAGTCGTTTTGGAGAACGTTCGGCATTGCCAAGGAAGCAAAACGCCTGGAGCTTGACCTCTATCACGGCCTGAGCCACGAATTGCCCTTCGGCATCGAGAAGACGGGGATCCGTACGGTGCTGACCATGCACGACCTGATGTTTCTCAGCCATCCCGGGTTTTTCTCCCATTTCGACCGCACGATGTACCGCAAGAAATACCTGCACAGCTGCCGGGTAGCCGACCGCATCGTGGCCATCAGCGAACAGACCCGACGCGACTTGTTGGAATGGACCGACACGCCAAACGAGAAGATCGAGGTGGTGTACCAGGGCTGCCATCCCCGTTTCCGTCAGCCCATCACCGAGGAAGCCAAACAGCAGTTCAGGGAGCACCATCACTTGCCGGAAGCCTACCTGTTGAATGTGGCTGCCTTCGAACCCAGAAAAAACCAGTTGATTCTATTGAAAGCGCTGGAAACCAAACGATTCGACCTTCCCCTGGTGATTGCCGGACAGAAGACCCCTTATCTGGAGACGTTGCGGCAGTATGCCCGGGAACACGGCTTGGAACATCGGATCTGTTGGCTCCCCAACCTCCCTGGTGAAGCCCTTCCCGCTCTGTACCAGAGTGCCACCGCCTTCGCCTTCCCCTCCCTCTACGAGGGCTTCGGCATCCCGGTAGTGGAAGCCCTGGCCAGCGGCCTGCCTGTCATCGCCGCCACAGGAAGCTGCCTGGAAGAAAGCGGAGGCCCGGACAGTCTATATTGTTCCCCTACCGATGAAACGGAATGGGCTGAACGCATCGCCGAAGTCGTTGAAAACGAAGCCAAAAGAAATACCATGATCCAACAAGGCCTGGCTTATTCGGAACGCTTCTCCGACCAAGCCATCCACCGAAAACTGATTCAAATCTACCAAAACCTCATACCATGACCCCATTTGAAGAAGAAGTTGAACGCACCGTATCCTTCCTGAAAGCAGGAAAGACCATCCTATACCCTACCGACACGATTTGGGGGGTGGGATGCGACGCCACCAACAGCAAGGCCTGTGACCGGGTGTATGCTGCCAAGCAACGCCCCAAAAACAAAAGCCTGATTGTACTGGTGGACACCGCCGAACGCCTGAAAGACTATGTCGTCAACGTCCCCATCATCGCCTACGACCTGATCAGGGGTGCCCGTAGCCCCTTGAGCATCATCTATTCGGAAGGCAAGAACTTAGCGCGCAACATCTCAAGCGACAAAACAGTTTGCATCCGCGTGGTGGAAAACGACTTCTGCAAGGAAATCATCCGAAGGCTCGGACGTCCCATCACCTCCACCTCGGCCAACCTGTCAGGACAACCTACCGCCCTGACCTACAACGATATATCGGAAGAAATGAAGCAATCGGTGGACTACACCGTCCAACTCTACCACGATGTGATGTCCAAGCCCAAGAGCTCCACCATTATCCGTCTCCAAGAGGACAACACCTTTGAAATCGTCCGCAATTAAATCCCAAAGCGAGAAACGACAACCGGAAAGAACGAAAAACGAATTATTAAAATAGATATATATATGAAATATATAAATGTATTTATAATAACATTATCATTGTTATTATGTGGAATTATTAAAAGCACCTACGCCCAAAACAACGGCCAAAGCAAGGCCCAGGCGAACGCCCAGAAATTCGCCACCACCCTATTCTTGATCGACAATTACTATGTCGACACCGCCAATACGGAGAAAGTGGTGGAAGAGGCCATCATCGCCGCCCTGAAGGAGTTAGACCCCCACTCCGCCTACCTCTCGAAAAAAGATGTGGAGAAAGCCAACGAGCCTTTGGTGGGAAGCTTCGAGGGCATCGGTGTGACCTTCCAGCTGATCCGTGACACCATCACAGTGATCGGCCCCACCCCGGGCGGTCCATCGGAACGTGTCGGCATCCAGGCCGGCGACCAGTTCATCAAAATCGACGGCAAGGACGCCTTTGGAAAGAAGGTCGACAACGAATATGTGCAGAAGCACCTCCGTGGCAAAAAAGGCACCAAGGTGACCGTCAGCGTCAAACGCGGCCACGACCCGGAACTCATGGACTTTGAGATTGTACGCGACAAGATCCCGTTGAACAGCATCAACGCCGCCTTTATGATGGACAAGCAGGTCGGATACATCAAGCTGGACCGCTTCGCCCAGGATTCGGACAAGGAATTCAAGGCCGCCATGGAGAAGCTCCAAAACCAAGGCATGAAATCACTCATCCTCGACCTGAGAAGCAATGCGGGAGGTTATCTCAACACAGCCATCCAGATGGTGGACGAATTCCTGAAGGGCGACCAGCTGATCGTGTACACCGAGGGGCTTCACTCCAAGCGTCAGGAATGGCGAAGCGTCGATGCAGGCATCTATACCGAGGGCAAACTCGTGGTGCTCATCGACGAAGGATCGGCCTCGGCCAGCGAGATACTATCGGGCGCCATCCAAGACCATGACCGTGGCGTGCTCATCGGCCGCCGTTCCTTCGGCAAGGGCTTGGTGCAACGTCCTTTCAACCTGCCCGACGGCGCGGTCATCCGGCTCACCACCGCCCGTTACCACACCCCCACCGGTCGCTGCATCCAACGGCCCTACGAGGCAGGAGCCGAAGACTATTACAAGGAGATGACCAAGCGGCTGGAGCATGGCGAATACTTCCATGCCGACAGCATCCACTTCCCCGATTCGCTGAAATACAAGACTGACGCCGGACGCATCGTGTACGGCGGCGGAGGCATCATGCCCGACCTCTTCATGCCTGTCGACACCAGTTTCAACAGCAAGCTCTACACCAACCTGGTCCGCAAGGGCGTCTTCAACAAATATACGGTGGATTATGCCAACGAGCATCGCGAAGCGCTCAAGGCAACCTATCCTAGCTTCGAACAATACAACCGTTCGTTCACCGTAACCGACATCATGATGGAAGCCGTCAAAAAAGCCGCTGCCAACGAGAAGGTGGAATGGAACGAGGAGGAATACCAACGCTCCGCGAAGTACATCAAGTTGCAGATCAAGGCCTTGATAGCCAGAAATGTGTGGGAGATGCAGCAGTACTATGAAGTCACGCTCAAGGAAGACCCCGTCGTCGCGAAGGCGCTCAAGGTACTTGGCAACGACAAGGAATACCGCAAACTGCTCCGCTGAAAACAGCCCAACCCTCAGGAGAGCGCCGCAGCACCCTGTTTTCCGAGGGCGTGAAAGCCTTCATTTTTGAAGGTCTGAAAGCACTATTCTTTAAAAGAAATTAACATAGGATTTAATAATTAATTATTAAAAATGCGACTTTTTTGTCGCAACTAAAATATTTTTTTTGTATTTTTGGCGCTTGGTTTTCGGAAAAAGGGAGAATCATCAGACTAAATCTATACATTAACCAAAACAAAAACAAAACAAAAACAAATGAAAAAAGTAACGCTACTGTTCACCGCATTCCTTTTCATCGGAATGTTGTTCGGCGTCTCGGCTCAAGCCCAGAACCGCATTGAACTGAACGCCGCCAAATCGGCTCAAGAATGCACCAATGTAAACCGCGACGGTTTCCATGCTCATTTCACCTTCAGCAACCTCCAAGCTACGGAAGTCAGCACGGAACGGGGTGTATTCTCCGATCTCATGATGGACGGCACCATCCCCGCCGGCAACGTGGGTGATCCTTCGCTGCCCGCCGTGCATCAACTTCTCGCCATCCCCTTCGGAGCGAAAAACGTCAGCGTGAACGTGACCAGCTACTCCACCACGGAGTACAATCTGAACGACTTCGGCATCCACCAGGTCGTGCCCATGCAGGCCTCCGTCAGAAAGGACCAGAAACCTGAAGACATCAAGTTTGCCTACAACGAAAGCGCCTACAACCTGAGAGGTTTCAGCGAGCGCCCGCTCACCCATTTCGAGATCCTCGGCAACCTCCGTGGCATCCAAGTGGGCTCACTGACCATCAACCCCGTCAACTACGATCCCAGCACGAACACCATCCGCGTGATCAACGACATCGAGCTCGACGTCAACTACAACGACTATGACAAGGCCGCTGCCGAAGCTGAGTTCGTCCGCACCGCCAGCATCTACTTCAAGGGCATCTACAGCACGATGTTCAACTGGCGCGACGATGTATACGACCAGCACCCCGACCTCTGGAACGCCCCGGTACACGCCCTCGTCATCGCCAACCGCATGTTCGAAGAGTGCATGCAGGAATGGATCAGCTGGAAGACCATCAAAGGTTTCTACCTTGACGTAAACTACACGGATGAAATCGGCAACAACGCCAGCGCCATCCGCAGCTTCATCCAGCAGAAGTATGCCGAGAACGCCCCGTCGTTCCTGATCATCTTCGGCGACAAAAACGAGGTGCCTGCCAGCTATATGGGCAACGCGACCGGCTGCGTCACCGACCTTCAATACATGAGCGTTGACAACGACGACTTCCCGGACATGCTGCACAGCCGTCTGACCGCTGAGAACGTCGAGCAGATGCAGAACATCCTCTACAAGGACCTCATGTACGAAAGATATGAGTTCCCGGATCCCACCTACCTCAACAACGTACTGCTGATTGCCGGTTGGGACGGCACCTGGAACCCGAGAATCGGCAAGCCCACCATCCAGTATGCCACTAACTACTACTACAACACCGCTCATGGATTCACCAACGTCTATGAATTCCTCCAGCAGCCCTACAACAGTCCTTACGCCAGCCTGAACACCGGCGTCGGTTTCGCCAACTACACCGCCCACGGCTCCAACACCAGCTGGGCCGATCCGGGATTCAGCGTCACCAACGTCAACCAACTGACCAACGAAGGCAAGCCCTTCCTCGCCATGGGTAACTGCTGCGAGGCAGCCGACTGGGGCATCAGTACCACCTGCCTCGGTGAAGCCATGATCCGCAACAACACTAAAGCCGCCTACGCTTACATCGGATCCTGCCCGAGCTCCTACTGGTATGAGGACTACTACTTCGGCGTCGGCGCCACCAACACCATGAACGCCATGCCTACCTACGAGAACAGCTCGCGCGGTTCCTATGACGGTGTCTGGATGGACGATGTGTACAACACGGTTTCCGCCATCCCGTTCCTCGGCAACCTGGCTGTGGTGTATGCCCACGCTGGCGGTTACCAAGGTTCTGTTTCCGACCACTACTACTGGGAAGCCTATCACACCTTGGGTGACGGCTCCATCATGCCCTACCGTGTGATGCCGAGTCAAAACAACGTCAGCCACCTTCCCACCCTTCCGATCGGCGTCGATTTCTACACGGTGGAAGCCGACCCGGGTTCCTATGCAGCCATCTCCAAAGACGGCGTCCTCTACGGTGCCGGTCTTGTGGGTAACGAAGGTGTTGCCGACATCCCCATGGAGCCCATCACCTCGGGCGGCGACGTCACCATCTGCGTCACCCACCCGCAGCGTCAGCCTTACATCGCTGTCGTTCCCGCCGCTTCTCTCGACGGTGCCTATATCACCTACGACAATTACGAAGCCCTGCAACCGGTTGTTCCTGGCGGTTGGGTTCCGGTCAACGTGAGCCTCAAGAACGTGGGCTCCGAGCCTGGCAGCAGCCTGACGGTCACCATCAGCACTGAATCTCCCTATGCCAGCCTCATCAACACCGAGGCCGTGGTGGAGAACATTGATCCCGATCAGATTTACGCCATCACGGATGCCTTCGACTTCGATGTGGCTGTCAACGTGCCCAATCAGGAGAAGATCCAATTCAACCTCCACATCACCGACGGCAACGACACCTGGGAAAGCAAGTTCACCATGGTGGCTGCCGCTCCCGCCCTCGAGATTCAAGCAATCAACGCTCCCACCCTGGCTCCTGGCGAAACGGGAACCATCGAGTTCGTTATTGCCAACAATGGCGCTTTCGTCGCCGAAAACGGACAGTTTGAACTGTACACCTGCTCCGACGATCTCACCATTGAAAACAACATCCAAGCGGTCGAGGCCATCAACGCCGGAAGAACCATTACCTTGAGCTTCCCCATCCAAGCCAGCCAAACGATTGAGATGGGTTCCACCTACGAACTCAGCTATCACTTCAACAGCGGCCATTATGGCGTGGAAGGCATCACGGTCGTTTCCGTTGGCGAAATCATGGACGGCTTTGAAACCGGCGACTTCACCGCATTCAACTGGACCACTTCGGGCAGCATGCCTTGGACCATCGTTTCACAAGGTGTCCATAACGGCAACTATTGCGCCCGTTCAGGCGACATCAGCCACAGCCAAAGCACCGACCTCATCCTCACCCACGAAGTGTTTGCCGCCGGTCAAATGAGCTACTATAGAAAGGTCAGTTCCGAGAACAACTACGACAAGCTCAAGTTCTACATCGACAACCAGGAAATGGAAGTGCTTTCCGGCGAACAGGATTGGGCTCAGTCCAGCTTCCCTGTGACCCCGGGCGTACACACCTTCAGATGGACCTACTCCAAAGACAGCTCCGTCGACAACGGCTCTGACTGCGCCTGGATCGACGATATCACCTTCCCGCCCACCAACGTCATCGCATTCGGCCAAACCGTCTCCAACTTGGCTTACAACGTCGAAGGCTATGATGTCAACCTGATGTGGAGAGGCTATGCCACGGCCACCAACTACATCGTTTCTCGTAACGGCGAGGAAATCGGCACCACCACAGAGACCACCTTCACTGACAATGTGACTGAAGACGGCATCTACACCTACAGTGTCACCGCCGTCGACGCTCAAGGCAACCCCTCCAGCCCGTGCTACGTCACAGTGAACGTCGGTGTGGTCAGCGTGGAAGAGAACCACACTGAGATCGCCGTCTATCCCAACCCGGTTAGAGACGAACTCAACATCCGCGTCAACGGACAAGGCCAATACGCCATCTTCAACAGTGTTGGACAGCAGGTGGCCAGCGGCATGATCGATGCCCAGAAGCCTGTCAAGGTCAACGGCCTGTCCACCGGCCTGTACATCCTCCGCGTCACCACCGGCGCCGAGACCCACGTCCAAAAGATTGTGGTTGAATAATTGAACGACTGAGGGGGCGGGGACACCCTGCCCCCTTCTTATTTAAAACATTACAAAAACCAACAAAACTCAATGAAAAAAACCCTCTTTACACTGCTGGCCCTTCTCCTTGTGAGCACTGGGTTTGCACAAAAGGCCGCCACCGTCAAGCTGCTCTCCAGCAACGAGAACAAGGTCGTGGTGAACGTCCAACTCAACGGCTACTCCGCCGACCGGGTCAAGACCCCGAACGGTGACCAGTTCGTCATCAACGTCCCGGAAATGGCTGCCATGTTGGAAGCTGGCTCGCCCAACCTTCCCACCCTCCCTGTTCCCGTTTTGATCGGCGACCGCGCCGAAATGGCCGTAAAGGTGACCGATGCCCAATTCACCGACTACACCGACATGGACATCGCCCCCTCCAAAGGCAACTTCAGCCGTCAGATCAACCCCGACGACGTACCTTATACCTATGGTGCCATGTACCAGCAAGACGCCTTCTGGCCGGCTGCCCAAGCCTACCTGGAAGCGCCTTATATCCTGCGTGACTTCCGTGGACAGAACCTCATGGTCCGTCCCTTCGCCTACAATCCTGTCACCCGCACCCTGCGTGTGTATGACAACCTGACCATCGAAATGGTCAAGGTCAGCGACAATGGCGAAAACCAAAAGGCCGCCCGCAAGGGCAATGCCGTCAAGACCTCTCCCGAGTTCAAGGCTTCCTACGGCCGCCGTTTCATCAACTTTGAGGCCTCGGCAGCCAAGTATCCTTTCTTGGAAGATGCCGGTGAGATGCTCGTCATCTGCGCCGACCAGTTCATGGCTGGCATGCAGCCTTTCGTGGACTGGAAGAACGAATCGGGCCGTCCCACGACCATGGTGAGCGTTTCCGAGGTTGGTGGCAACAACATCGATGTCATCAAGAATTACATCTCCAACCTGTACAACGACCCCGACCACAACCTCACATACGTGCTGCTGGTCGGTGACTTTGAGCACATCACCCCCCATTCGTTCTATTATGATAATGCCAACCAATATGGTGACATCTGGTTTGGCCAGCTCGAAGGTAACGACAGCTATCCGGAGGTCTTCATCGGCCGTTTCTCCGTACAGACCGACGCCCATGTCGCCAACCATGTCAACAAGGTGCTCTACTATGAGCGCGACATGCCTGAAGGTCTCACCTGGAGCAACAAGGGCTTGGGCATTGGTGCCATCGGCGCTGGTAGCGGCCACTATGGCGAAGACGACTACCAACACATCGACCTCATTCGCGACACCCTGGAGCATTACACTTACGAGCATGTCACCGAGCTGCACGGTGGCGGCGGCGCCAGCCAAAGCACCATCAGCAACGCCATTAATGCAGGTGTAAGCATCATCAACTACTGCAACCACGGTTCTGAAACCAGCTGGGGTGTGGCCAATTACAGCAACAGCAACGTGAATGCCTTGACCAACGACAACATGTGGCCCATCGTTTGGTCGGTGGCCTGCTTGAACGGCAAGTTCAACTATGGTTCGGAATGCTTCGCTGAAGCTTGGATGCGTGCCTCCAACAACAGCACGGGTGCCCCTACCGGCGCCATCGGCGGAATGTTCTCCTGGATCTCCCAGCCTTGGCAACCGCCCATGTATGGCCAGGACGAAATGGTGGATATCTTGACGGAATGGCATGGTGGCGACCAATACAACCACACCTTGGCAGGTGCCTCGTTGAACGGCAACATGGATGTGCTTGACAAGGGCCACCATACTGCTACGCACGACTCATGGATCCTCTTCGGCGACCCGAGCCTGATGGTTCGCACCGACAACCCAGTCGAAATGAACGTCACGGCCAACCCGGCCGTCTTGATGCTGGGCATGACGGAACTCACCGTCAACGCCGAAACAGCCTACGGCATCGCCACCCTTTCGATGAATGGTGAGGTGATCGCTTCCGCCAGGGTCGTCAACGGCACCGCCACCCTTACCTTCCCGGGTCTGAGCAACGTGGGCAATGCCACCTTGACGGTCATCGGATACAATAAGGTGACTTACCGGGGTGAAGTGGAAGTCGTTCCCGCCGAAGGTCCCTACCTGGTGCTGGACAACTTCCAGGTTCCCACGGAAGATGGCGGCCTTTGCTTTGGCGAAGAAGGCCAGGTCAACGTCACCCTGAAGAACGTCGGTGTGGAAACCGTCAACGACGTGACGGTCACCCTGAGCACCGAATCCGAATTCGTGACCGAGTTCCTGAACAACACTGCCACGCTGGCAAGCGTCAACCCGAACGAAACCTCCACCATCGAGAACACGTTCCGCTTCAAGGTCTCCAACAACGTGCCTGACGGCACCAAGATTCCTTTCAACATCAGCATGACTGCCGGAGAAAGAGCTTGGGAATCCAACCTGACGTTGACGGTCAACGCACCTGCCCTCACCTGCTCCAGCTTCCAGTTGGAAGGCGAGGTAGCTCCGGGTGGCAACGGCAACATCGTCCTGACGTTCACCAACGAAGGACATGCCACCGCTCCCGTCCACTCCCTGACCATCTTCAGCAGCAGCAGCGACATCGTCCTCGGAAGAAACAGCTTTGAGGCCGATCCGATCCTGCCGAACGAAAGCCTGACGCTCACGGTGCCTTTCACCATTGCCGAGACGGTTGAGGTGGGCTCCTGCTATCAGATGTCCTACCTGCTGAACGCCGACTACTACACCCTCTCCGACTGCGCTTTCATCAGCATCGGACAGGTGATGGAAGACTTCGAGACGAACGACTTCTCTGCCTTTGACTGGGCCTTCGAAGGTCCCCTGCCATGGAGCATCGACAGCACCAATGCTTACGAAGGCACCTACTGCGCCCGCTCTGGCGCCATCAACCACAACCAGAGCTCCAAAATGAAACTGAATGTCAACGTCCCCAACGAAGGCGAGATCAGCTTCTACGTAAAGGTCTCCTCCGAGAACAACTACGACAAGCTCAACTTCTCGATCGACAACGAAACGAAGAACACCTGGTCGGGCACCGTCAACTGGACCCGGGTCAGCTATCCGCTCACCCCTGGCCGCCACGTCTTGACATGGGATTATGCCAAAGACATCTCGGTCAGCACCGGCAGTGACTGCGGCTGGGTGGACAACATCCAACTGCCTCCGACGGCCATCACCGAGAACCTCGAACCGGTTGAATCACTGGTCGCCACGGTCGACGAGAACGAAGTCGTCCTGGAATGGGCTCCCGTTGAAAGGGCTGCCTCCTACGTGATCTTCCGTGACGGCGTGGAAGTCAGCACCCAAGAAGAAGCCGGCTATGCCGAGACCGTTGAACACGGCACCTATACCTACAGTGTGGTGGCGATCGACGAGGAAGGCCATTATTCCAAGCCTGCCTTTGTCACTGTCGACGTCGTTTCCTTCATGAGCGCCAACGAGGGCATGGCCCAAACCGGACATGTGTTCCCCAACCCGACCGAAGGCCTCCTGAACATCGAAATGGAAGGCGCCTACAGCTACATCCTGTTCAACACCTTCGGACAACAGGTGATGGCTGGCAAGGCGGAAGGACGCACCCAGCTCCACCTGGAGAACCTGGCCAAGGGCATCTATGTGCTCCGTTTCAACAACGGCACCGTGGACGAAACCCGCAAGATCATTGTGAGATAATTCCACCGTACCGATTTCAACCTAAAGGACCGCTTTCTTGAAGGCGGTCCTTTATTTATTAATGAAAAAGTATTATCTTTGCGGTTTAAAACCACAACGAGTTCACCATGAAAAAGACGCTCTTTACCATCTTGTTGGCCTTGGCCACACTCTTCAGCATGGGACAATCCTGGAACGCCCTCTCCAGCAGTACGCCTTCCACGATTCAAACCACCTTGCTGCACGCTTCCGAATCGAAAATCGCCGTCCGCCTGCAAGTGCCCGGCTTCCACACCCTCGCGGTGAACACACCCCGAGGTGAGGCCATGATTGTTTCCGTCCCTAAGACGGTCAGCACCTCCGCTGCCGGAGAACCGCACCTCCCGATGATCGCCGTCCCGGTCCTCATTGGCGACCAACAACACTACGCCATCCGCGTGACCGATGCCAAGTATGTCGATTTCCCCATGGAAGTGGCACCTTCCAAAGGCGACTTCAGCCGCCAGATCAATCCGGAGGACGTCCCCTTCACCTACGGACCGGCCTATACCAACGACGCTTTCTACCCTGAACAGCGTGTAGGCTTGTACGACCCATACATCCTGCGCGACTTCCGTGGACAGAACATGGTGGTCCATCCCTTCGCGTACAACCCGGTCTCCCATACCCTTCGTGTGTATTACGACCTCACCGTGGAAATGTACGACGATCTGGGTGAAGGCCAAAACACCAAGACCCGCAAGTCTACTTCCATGAAGATGGACAACGAGTTCAAGAGCATGTACGAACATCGCTTCATCAACTACGAGACTTCCACGACCCGTTATACCCCGGTCAACGAAAACGGACATCTGCTCATCATCTGCCACGACGCCTTCATGGACGCCATGCAGCCCTTCATCGCCTGGAAGAAGCAGATCGGCATCCCCACTACCATGGTGGGCACCTCGGTCACCGGCACCACCGTTGAGTCCATCAAGAGCTACATACAGCAACAATACGCCCAAGATCCCAGCCTTGCCCACATCTTGCTGGTGGGCGACAGCCAGCATATCCCAGGCTATTACGCCAATTACCCGAGTTACTCGGGACGTTCCGACAACTGGTACGGACAAGTCGATGGGGACGACCGTTACAACGATGTCATCGTAGGCCGTTTCTCCGCCGAGACCGCCGATCAGGTCACCGTCCAAGTCAACAAAGTCATCCACTATGAAAGAGACATCAACGCCACCGACACCTGGCTGACGACAGGCACCGGCGTAGCCACCCAAGCCGGCTCAGGAGGGCATTTTGGAGAAGACGACTGGCAACATGTGGACAACCTCCGGACCGACCTGCTCGGATACCACTACAGCGAAGTCTATCGCGACTACCAAAGTGGCGGTGGCGCCCAATCCAGCGCGGCCACGCTGAGCCAGCACATCAACCAAGGCGTGAGCATCATCAACTACTGCAACCACGGCTCCGAAACCAGCTGGGGCGTGTTCAACTACAGCAACTCCAATGTCAACAACCTGACCAACGTGAACAAGCTGCCCATCGTGTGGTCCGTGGCCTGCCTGAATGGCAAATACGACCACTACCAGCCTTGCTTTGCAGAGGCCTGGCTCCGTGCCAACAACAATAACGACGTCAACCAGCCCACCGGTGCCATCGGCGGCATGTTCTCCTACATCTCCCAGCCGTGGGTTCCGCCCATGTATGGCCAAGACGAAATGGTGGACGTGCTCGTCGAGAGCTACGAATCCAACATCAAACGCACGTTTGGCGGCGTTTCCTTTGATGGAAACATGAAGATCATCGACCAGTACGGACAAAACAACGCTATGGGCATGGGTACGTACATGTGCTGGATCCTCTTCGGCGATCCCACCCTCACGCTCCGCAACGCCGTTCCCACCGAGATGACCCTGGACTATGCCCCGGCACTGAACCTGGGAGCCACCAGTTTTGAGGTGAGCGGCACCAACGCCGAAGGCGCCCGCGCCACCTTGACCATCGATGGCGAGATCCTCGGATCGGCCGTCATCAACAACGGCACTGCCTTCCTCGAATTCGACGCTCCCGGACAGCCCGGCCTGGCCACCCTTACCGTATTCGGTTACAACAAGATCACCTATACCGCCACCCTGCCCATCGTGACCGGTGCAGACGACGAACCCGTCAATGTGGCCGTCAGCGCCAATCCCTACGTCATCAGCCGTGGCACCAGCACGACCTTGAACGCACAAGCCACCGGCGGCAACTGGTATTTCCAATACAACTGGACACCTGCCGAAGGCCTTGACAACCCCCACGCCAAGTCGCCAGTGGCCAACCCCACCGTCACCACCACCTACACCTGCACCGTCAACAGCGGCAGCTATAGCGACGTGGATTCCTGCACGGTGACCGTGGTCTGTCCTCCCGACAACCTGACCACCACTCCCGAAGGCAACAACATCGTCCTGAACTGGACGGCTGCCGACCCGGCAGACAGCTACAACATATACCGGACCAGCGTCCTCATTGCAGAAGGCGTCACCGGCACCACTTATACCGACGCCGACCTTAACCCGGGAACCTATTCGTACCGCGTGGCCACCGTCTATCAAGGTGTCATGTCGCCCAAGTCGGGAGCCTCTGCCGCCACCGTCGCCGCTCCGCTGAGCGTAACGGCGACCGCCAACCCGACCGTGATCCCCTTCGGAGCCAGTGCCACCCTGACGGCCACGCCTTCCACCGGAAACAGTGCCTGCACCTACCAATGGACCCCGGCCGAGACCCTGGCCAACCCGAATGCCGCCACCACCGCGGCGACTCCTTCGGTGACCACCACCTATACCGTCCTGGTCAACCGCGATAGCGAAACCGCTTCGGCAGAAGCCACCATCCAGGTGGTCACCGCCCCCACGGCCCTGACAGCCACTCTCAACGAGGAAGGCGGCAACCAGGTGGAACTCCATTGGGCAGCCGCCGAACTGGCCGACACCTATCGGGTGTACGACAACAACCAGATGGTACAGGCCAACCTGAGCGAGACCCATTGTGTGCTTGGCAACTTAAGCAACGGCAACCACTGCTTCACGGTCAGTGCCGTGTACCAAAGCGTGGAGTCGCCCGTCTCGTCGGCGGCTTGTGTCGAGGTCGATGTATGCCTGCCTCCCGAGGACTTTACCGCCACCTATTACTGGGAAGACAACCATTTCGGCACCATGCTGGTCTGGCAGAAAAACCAGGCCGCCAACATGAGCCTGAACCGTTTCTATATTTACCGAGGGACCGACCCCGACCACATGGAACAGATCGGATACCTGGTCAACGTGCCCTACACCTATCGTTACCAATACCTGGACGAGGAAGTGGAACCCGGCGCCTACTATTACCAGATCGTCGCCAACTACGGTGGTGAAGAAGGTTGCGCCAGCGAGACCCTGGCCGTGATGGTGACTGCCGTTGGCGAAGCCAACGATCGCTGCAAGGTCTATCCCATCCCGGCCACCGACCACCTCACCGTGGAGGCGCCCGGCATGCGGTCCATCCGCCTGTTCAACACCCTTGGGCAGACCGTTTACCAAGCCCCGCTTGAAAACGGCAGCCTAAGTTTCGACCCGTCACCCTTGGGCAAGGGCATCTTCATGCTCCAGATCCAAGGCGACCAAACCGTGATCACCCGGACCCTCATCATCAAATAATCCAAGCTATGAAAATCAAGTTTATCGGTGCTGCAAAGGAAGTGACCGGCAGCAAGCATCTGATCGTCACCGACCATGGAAAGAAGATCCTGCTTGACTGCGGCATGTTCCAAGGAAAGGGATTGGAGACCGACGCGGCCAACCGCAACACGATGGTGGACCCCAAGGAGGTGGACTACATCATCCTGACCCACGCCCATATCGACCACTGCGGACTGATTCCCTATTTCTACAAGAACGGATTCCGCGGACAGGTGGTGTGCACCGATGCCACCCGCGACCTCTGCAACATCATGTTGCCCGATAGCGGCTTCATCCAGGAAAACGATATGGAGTGGTTCAACCAGAAACGTCGTAGGCAAGGCCTTCCGGCGTTGGAGCCCATCTATACCGAACAGGACGCCCGTGCCAGCATGGACCTGTTCCTGAGTGTGGCCTACAACCGCTACGTCTATCTCGACAACAACATCAAGGTCAAGTTCAACAATACCGGACACTTGCTCGGCAGCGGCTGTGCCACCATCGAGATCGACGAAGGCGGCGACATGACCCGCATCGCCTACACGGGCGACATCGGCAGGGAATACAACTACCTGCTCCGTTCGCCGGAACCGTTCCCGCATTGCGACTACCTCATCACCGAGGCCACCTACGGCAACCGGCTCCACAGCGACCGCAGCAATGCTGAGCAGCAACTGTTGGATATCATATACAACACTTGTGTAGAAAAGAAAGGCAAGTTGATCATCCCCTCCTTCGCGGTGAGCCGCACCCAGGAGATCGTCTATCTGCTGAACAACTTCTACAACGAAGGCAAGCTCCCGGAGAAGATTCCGGTCTATGTGGACAGCCCCCTGGCCGTCAACGCCACCGAGATCTTCCGCATGCACCTGAACCTGTTCAACGACGACGTGAAGAACGTCATCGAATACGACCCCGACCCCTTCGGCTTCAACAGCCTGACCTTCATCCGCGACGTCAACCAGTCGAAGACGCTCAACGCCCGCAAGGATCCCTGCATCATCATTTCCGCCTCGGGCATGATGGAGGCCGGACGCATCAAGCATCATATCGCCAACAGCATCTCCAACCCGAAAAACACCATCCTCGCCATCGGCTATTGCTCACCCGAGACCCTGGGAGCCCGACTGCTCGCCGAACCCAGGCCGCAGACCATCTCCATCTTCGGCAACGAATACACGGTGGCTGCCGACATCTATTCGATCGACGCTTTCAGCGGACACGGCGACTACAACGAGTTGGCCGACTACCTGAAATGCCAAGACCCGAGCAAGGTGAAGAAGACCTTCCTCGTGCACGGCGAACCGGATGCCTTGCAGTATTACAAACGCGTCCTGAGAAAGGAAGGTTGGGAAAACATCGTCATCCCCGAACCCGGCGAAACCTTTGAACTGAAATAACATCCATCATGGCACAAAAACCTTCGATCCCCAAAGGCACCCGTGACTTCCTTCCCGAAGTCATGGTGCGCCGCAACTATATTTTCGACACCATAAAAAGCGTTTTCAAACGCTATGGCTTCCTCCCCATCGAGACCCCGTCGATGGAGAACCTGAGTACACTGCTCGGTAAGTATGGAGAGGAAGGCGACAAGCTCCTGTTCCGCATCCTGAACTCCGGCGATTTCCTGTCGGGCGTGGAACAGGGCACTGCGCTCGAAGCCCAGAAACTGGCCGGCAAGATCTGTGAGAAAGGCCTACGCTACGACCTCACTGTTCCCTTCGCCCGCTTTGTGACGATGTACCGCGACCAGATTGCCTTCCCGTTCAAGCGCTATCAGATCCAACCCGTATGGCGGGCCGACCGTCCTCAAAAAGGACGCTACCGTGAGTTCTACCAATGCGATGTCGACATCATCGGCAGCAACTCGCTGCTCAACGAAGCCGAATTGGTCAGCATCGTTAACGATGTTTTCAACGCATTGAAAATCAACGTTATATTAAAAATCAACAACCGTAAGGTGTTGGCAGGCATCGCCGAATACATCGGACGACCCGAAGCCTTGGTCGACATCACCGTCGCCATCGACAAGCTCGACAAGATCGGTATCGAGGCCGTCAACGCCGAGCTGGCCGAGAAGGGCTTGCCCGCCGAGGCCATCGACAAGCTGCAACCCATCCTCTTCATGAAGGGCGGCACCCGAGAGAAGCTGGCCCAGCTGAAACCGTTGCTCGACAACGAAATCGGCCGGCAGGGCATCGCCGAACTGGAGACCCTCTTCGACTATATCGACGACCTGGAGCTCCGCATCGAGACCGAGCTCGACCTTACCTTGGCCCGCGGGCTGAACTACTACACCGGGGCCATCTTCGAGGTGAAAGCCAAGGACTTCCCCATGGGGAGCATCTCCGGCGGCGGACGCTACGACAACCTCACCGGCATCTTCGGACTGCCCAACGTGTCGGGTGTGGGCATCAGCTTCGGCGCCGACCGCATCTACGACGTGCTGGAAGGCCTCCAACTGTTCCCTGAGACCATGTCGGAGAGCACCCAGGCCATCTTCCTCAACTTCGGAAAGAACGAGGAGCGTTACTGCCTGAAATACCTGAACCAGGTACGCCAGCACGGCATCAATGCGGAGATCTATCCCGATGCGGCCAAAATCCAAAAGCAGATGAAATACGCCGACCAGCGCCACATCCCCGTGGTCATCATCGCCGGCGAGACCGAAGCCGCAGAAGGGACCTTCACCGTGAAATGGATGAAGGAAGGCACCCAACAGACCGTCCAGGCCGATCACTTAGTGGAAACCATTTTGAAACAATCCTAACCCCATGAAAAAGATTCATTATATCAGTTCCAAGGAACTCACATTCAAAGAAGTAAACGAAATCCTCACCCAAGGTTACAAGCTGGCCCTCTCCGACGAGGCCATCCAACGCATCCAGCACTGCCGCGACTATCTCGACAAGAAGATGGAGCATCCCGAGAAGCCCATCTACGGCGTGACCACCGGCTTCGGCTCCTTGTGCGACCACAGCATCTCCAAGGAAGACCTGAGCACCCTGCAGAAGAACCTCGTCATGTCGCATGCCTGCGGCACCGGCGAGATGGTACCCGAAGCGATTATCCGCCTGATGCTGCTGCTGAAGGTCCAAAGCCTCAGCTACGGCAATTCGGGCGTGCAAGTCGTCACCGTTCAGCGCCTGATCGACTTCTTCAACAACGACGTGTTGCCGGTGGTGTACAACCAAGGCTCGCTCGGCGCTTCGGGTGACCTGGCCCCGCTGGCCAACCTGATGCTCCCCCTGCTCGGACTGGGCGAGGTGCATTACAAGGGCAAGATCGTCCCGGCACAGAAGATCCTCGAGAAGTTCGGTTGGGAGCCCATCACGCTTCAATCGAAAGAAGGACTGGCCCTGCTCAACGGCACCCAGTTCATGAGCAGCTACGGCACCTACGTGTTGCTGAAGGCCTTCCGTCTGAGTTACCTGGCCGACTTGATCGGCTGCGTGTCGCTCGAAGCCTTCGACGGCCGTATCGAGCCTTTCTTCGACCAGGTGCACCAGATCCGTCACCACAACGGACAGATCGTCACCGCCAAGCGGGTGCGCGCCTTCACCAAGGGCAGCCAGCTCATCGCCCGCGAGAAGAAACACGTCCAGGACCCCTACTCCTTCCGTTGCATGCCTCAGGTGCATGGCGCCTCCAAGGATGCCATCGACTACGTCGCCTCGGTGTTTAGCGAGGAAATCAACGCCGTTACCGACAACCCGACCATCTTCCCCGATGAGGATCTGGTCATCTCGGCTGGCAACTTCCATGGACAGCCCCTGGCCATCACCCTCGACTTCCTCGCCATCGCCCTGGCAGAGCTCGGCAACATCAGCGAACGCCGCGTGTACCAGCTCATCAGCGGCAAGCGCGACCTGCCTTCGTTCCTCGTGGCGGAACCCGGCCTCAACTCCGGTTTCATGATCCCGCAATACGCCGCAGCCGCCATCGTCAGCCAGAGCAAACAGCTCTGCACGCCGGCATCTGTCGACAGCATCGAGTCGTCGCAAGGACAGGAAGACCACGTGAGCATGGGTGCCAACGCCGCCACCAAGGCCTTGCGCGTGGCCGAGAACCTCGAGCGCGTGCTCGCCATCGAGTTGCTCAACGCCGCCCAGGCGCTGGAATTCCGCCGCCCGCTGAAGTCGTCAAAGACCATTGAGAAATTTGTGGCCGAATACCGCAAGACCGTGGAATTTGTCCGCATCGACAAGGTGATGTACACCGAGATCGCCAAGAGCGTGGACTTTGTCCAACACTACCCGCTCAACTTCGACGACCTGAGCAACCGTTAACAAACGCAAGCCGTCATGGACCCGATCCTCCGCGAACCGTACCCGGTGAAACGTCCGGCAGGCATGACCTTCCTGCTGGTGCTGTCGCTCCTGAACGCCATTTACCAGGCGTTGAGCGCCATCGTGTTGTATTTCAGCGCCCCGGTCATGCGCCCCATGTTGGAAAACGGACAACTCGAGGAACAATTCCGGCTGTTCTTTCCGACCCTGGACGACACGATGTTTGAGGCGATGATGGACAGCATGACCTCCCAACTGGACGTCAACCCCCTCTATTACCTCATCGTGTTCGTGTTGTACATCGGGTCCTTGATCGGCGTACTCAAAATGTTCAAGTTGCAACGCCTGGGCTTCCATATCTATAGCATCGCCCAGCTGTTGCTACTCATCGCCTCCGTGGTGTATGTATTGCCCCACCAGACGCAAAACACCTTCTTCAACGACTTCCTGTTCACCCTGCTGTTCATCCTGGTCTACCATCTGTCGCTCAAACGGGTGGAGTTGCTGTCCAAGCAGGATACGCCCTCGGATCCCACGGACGCTCCGGATCCACAAGATCCCTTCCAATCCTAACCTCCCCGTCATGGCACCCGAAAGCAAGCTCTTCGACCTGAAGCCCCAGCTTACCCTGGCCATGAAACTGGCGGCTACCTTCGCCATTACCTACTATGGCATGTTGTTCCTGTACACGGTGGCGACCTTGGTGCTTTGCCATTATTCCATCGACTCCTATTATTACGGAAACGAACGGATCCTGGAGACCTGGTCGAAGGATTTCTTCTTCCTCATCCTGGAATTCCTCCTCTCGGGCCTGCTGGTGTTCAGCCTAATCCAGATCTTCCGCAAGAAAGCGAACGGCAAGGCCATCTTTGTGGTAGCCTCCCTCCTGTTGATTGCCTTCCAGCTGGTCACCACAGGCATCCATCCCTGGGTAAAATACGCCTTGGAGGTGCTGATGGTGCTCATCATCACCCCCATCCGCATGAAGAAGCGGATCATCATCAAGAAAGGGAAGCTGTCGTTGGAGGAGCAGCCCGAAAACGAAAGGAAGCCCGACCCATCGGATCAGGCTTCCTCTTAAGATAGCAAACGTAGTTATTTCTTGGCTTGTTCGTAACCGGCATGCAAGGCCTGCATGTTGACCTCGACCACCTCGGCACCCTTGTTGCCGAAGATGTGGGCGATGGCCGCTTCCACCTTGTCCAGCTCGATGCCGAGGTAGGGCACGGTGGCGCCCAGCAACACCATGTTGGAGCGGGCCTTGATGGCCTTGGCGATCTCGGAAGCGTTGAAGCTTACCAAGTTCTTGATCTTGCCCAGTTCCGCATTCACTTTTTCCATGTCGGGATAGTTCTTGATGTTGACGAAAGGCTCGTTGTTGGTGATGATCCAACCGTCCTTGGCCAACCATGGCAGGTAACGGAGGGCTTCCATCGGCTCGCTGGAGAGGATGATGTCGGCCTGTCCCTCAGGAATGACATCGGCGAAGATCTCCTCGCTGGAGAGTCTCAGGTGGGAGAAGACGGAGCCGCCGCGTTGCGACATGCCGTGGATCTCGGATTGTTTCAGGTTGAGTCCCATATTCAAGGCAGCATCGGAGATGATCTTGGCCACGGAAACGATGCCATCGCCACCCACGCCGCACAATACGATATCTTTTTTCATAATTTCAAGATTTCTAATTTCAAGATTATTTTTTAAGATGCTTTTTGAGTTCGACGAGGCAGGTGCGGTGCGGGATGATGACCGAAACGCCGTTGTAGTTCACCTCTTCTTCGATGATGCGCACGTTTTCCTCATGGTTCTTCGGCAAGGGGATGATGTCGCGGATGTGCTCCGGAGCGACGCCCAAGCCCTCGCAGATCTGGCGGATCTTGTTGTTGGCCGAGGACGGCTGGCCGCCGGTCATGGCGGTGATGTCGTTGTCGAGAATCATGATCACCACATTGGCTTTCTCGTTGACGCAGTCGAGCAGACCCGTCATGCCGCTGTGGCCGAAGGTACCGTCGCCGATGACGCCTACCGCCGGGAAGATGCCCACCTCGCTGGCACCCTTGGCCATGGTGATGGAAGCGCCCATGCACACGGTCGTCTGGATGGCGCCCATGTTGAAGCCCAAGGTATAACAGCCGATGTCGCCGAACACCTTGCCGCCTTTGTATTTGGCCATGACGGCGTTCAAGGCGGTGTAGCTGTCGATATGGGGACAGCCCTGGCACAACGCCGGGGGACGTGCTGTGACCACCTCCGGAACGGCAAAGTCGCCACTCAGGTTCTTACCCAAGGCCTTGGCCACTTTCTCGGCATTCAGCTCGCCATCGCGACGGATGGTCTCGTCCAAACGGCCCATCACCTTCTTGCCCTTGCCGAGGAAGCCCTTCACATGCTCTTCGACGAAAGGCTGTCCGTCTTCAAGAACCAAGATCTCGTCCACCGCTTCGTACAGTTTGTTGATCATGTTGTACGGCAAGGGATACTGGGTGACCTTGACCACCGGATAGGGGCAGGTGCCGCCCGGGAAGTTCTCCATCAGGTAGTTGTAGGCGATGCCCGTGGTGATGATGCCCAGTTTCTTGTCTGGACCGTCGATATACTTGTTGTAACCGGATTCCTCCGACGACTTGGTGAAGGCCGGCTGCTTGTCGATCAGCTGGCGGTACAGGCGCTTGGCATTGGCTGGCAGCAACACGAACGACTTGGCGTCGGCCGGTTCGGTCAGCTCGTTCTGCTTGCGGACGGGTTTGCGAACCACGCCGGCACGGCTATGGGCAAGACGGGTGGGGATGCGGTACAGCACCGGGGTACCCAGCGTCTCGCTCAACTCAAAACCGAAATGCACCATGTCGTAAGCCTCCTGTTGGTTGGAGGGCTCCAACATCGGGATCATGGCCCAGTGACCGTAGAAACGGCTATCCTGCTCGTCTTGCGAAGAGAACATGCTTGGGTCGTCGGCTACCACCACCAGCACGCCCTTGGTGCCGATGATGGCCGCATTCATGAAGGGGTCGCCACACACGTTCAAACCGACATGCTTCATGCACGTCATGGCACGTTTACCCGCGTAGGCCACGCCGATGGAAGCCTCCAAGGCCGTCTTCTCGTTGGCGCACCAGTTGGCGCGGACGCCAAGCTCCTTGGCCTGTTTCGATTTCATAACATATTCCGTGATCTGGGTGGACGGCGTGCCAGGATAACTGTTGATGGCACTTCCGCCCGCGTCGATAAAGCCCTGTGCAATAGCCTCATCGCCGAGTAACAATAATTTCTCCATGTTGTTTGTGTTATGATGTGATATTCTGTTCAAGTGCTAAACGCACAAAGATAAGAAAAAAGGCGGTACGGACAAGTGTTTTACCGAATAATTCTTTTCGCCATGAAGGCGCCGTCGGCTGTACGGGTCACACGCAGCAGATAGGTCCCTTGGGCCAGCCCTTCCATGTTGAGCGACACCGACTCGGAAAAACGGCGTTCGGCCAACACCCGTCCATAGAGGTCGGCCAGGACAGCCACATAGCCCTGGTCGTCGGGTGGGCTGAGACGGAGCTCATCGCCCACCTGGACAGTGCGGACCCCCTCCAGTGCATACTCGCTGACCGCCGTGTTGTTTCGTGCGGTCCATATCGCCGTCCAGCCCAAATCGGTTCCCTCGCAATCGGAGCGGAACTCGACGCACATCGCATTGGAAGAGCTGGTCACCCTTCCCGGCGACCGGGTGTTCCAACGGCCCAGTTTCGGGGCATACACGTCCGCCCCGTCATAGATCCAAAGGAAGTCGTAGTCACGTTCCAGCGCAAAGCTGGTAAACTGGAGCGAGATGGAAGTGTTTTCATCGCTGGTGATGACCCAGATTCTCCGCTCGTTGTTGCCGTAATGGCCATGGTTCAAGATGCCCGAGGTAACGCCGGGGCCGCCTAGCTGCCGGACCTCAGTGCCTTCGTTGATCAACTTGTAGTAATAGTTCCAGTCCCAATACGGCCCTGGATCGGTATGCGACTGCCCAGGATAATGCTGATGCCCACGGATGTCGAGGCAAGCCCCTTCCCCGCCCAGGTCCCAAACGCCGGTATTCAGCGTCAAACCGTTGTCCAAGGTGTCGGTATAGAAGGTGTGATGCCCATCGATGGAGGCATAGCGTTCACAAATGTCGCGGACCAGACGGGCTGAAGAAGCGTACATCTCCGGTGTGAAGAAGCTGACGATGTCGCCGTAGGCCTCATGCTCAATCCCGATGGTATAGGCGTTTGCCGAGCGGGCATGCCATGCCTTGTCGGCTTCGCGTACCATCTGGGTCACCTGCCCGTCGCTGGATCGGATGACATAATGTGCCGACACCTGTGCGTCGCAGTTTTGGAACCAGCTGATGCAGCCTGCATAGCTACCTTCGGTATAGTGGATCACCACCCCGCTGACCGGGTTGGTGCGTTCGCTGTAGTTACATTCTGGGGCGGGAACCCAAAGCGCCGGCGGGTAGTCCGGACCTTTGTCAAAAGACAATCCACGGGCAGAAAGGATCTCATAGTCCGCCCCGAAAAGCGCCGGGAGGTCCTCCCCCAACTGCTCATAGACGGAATAGAGCATCATCTTCATGGGCAAGGCATCCCTTCCTTCCCCGACAGGGAGTTCCGACAGGGCCTCAATCACAGGGAGGTAGTCCGCCACCCGGTTGCCGTCGATGCGATACTGCTCCGCCAATTTGACACAGGCCTTGGCATAGGCCAGCACATTCACGGCGGGATCCTCCAGGATGGTCTCCTCCGCAAAGCCCGACAGCGCCGCCACCGTGCTCAGGTTTTCCCTGAAATAGCCCTTGCCGTCCTTTACCAAACCCATCATGCCGTACGCCCGAGGCATGGCCTGGGGATCGTCGGCGGGCAAGGAATAGTCCGCATCGGTGAGATGATGGCAATGGGTATTGGTGAAAGCGACGGCCCGAAGCAGCCCATGGGGCAGCCCGGCACATTGCGCCTCCGCCTGCCCGAACACGTCCGGCTCCTGCGCCTGGGCAACCATGCCCATACCCAGCAGCCATGTCAATAGGAGAAGAAAACGTGAGAAACGCATGGCATTCCGATTAGGATCAGAAAGCAAAGGTAGCATTTTTTTTGGAACGGATTTTGTGAAAATCATTCTTTTGGCTGTAACTTTTCGGCCGATGATCCGTTATACATCATTGAAAACATCAATCAAACGAAATGAGCAACAACAAACGACTTGAAAGAGACCTCCAGAACAAGGTTCTCGGGGGTGTCTGCTCCGGATTGGGCAACTACTTCGAGATGGACCCGACCTTCTGGCGGGTTCTGTTCTTCTTCCTTTTCCTGATCGGTTGTTCAGGACTCCTCATCTACATCATTCTCTGGATTGCCATGCCTGCTGCCGCCTACCACGCCACAGCCGACCATTTCGCCTCGCAACCTGGAGAAAATCAGGTCCAAGAGGCCGGCACCAACGCCGCCGACCCCGACAGCGCACAGCGCAAAAAGAACAGCAACATGGCGGCCGGACTCACCTTGATCGGTGTCGGTGTCGTCTGCCTGTTGGCCCGCTACATCCCACAGATCAGTTGGCGCACTGCCTGGCCCATCATCCTCATTGTCTTAGGTATCATCCTCATTCTCCCCATTAAAATCAAGAAGTCATGAAAAGCAGAAACCTCTTTATGGGCATCCTCGTGCTGTTCACGGGAGTTGTCGCCTTGTTGTCTTCACTCGGAGTCATCGAATTCCACTGGTCCATCCTGTGGAAACTCTGGCCCATGTTTCTCATCATCGCCGGGATTGCCCTGCTGCCCCTCAACGACTATGTGAAAGGCGCCATCCTGGTGGCGGCCCTGGGCATCGGCTGCCTGCTCTACCAAGCTGAAAACAGGCACTACCAAGGCAACGCCGTCTCACGCTTCTTCCATCGTCATTTCGCCCAATGGGATTGGGACGACGACGATGTCCAAGGAGACGAGGCGACCGACAACGACACCTACAACGCCAGCAACGACTTCCAATACGACCAACATTTTGCGGAGCCGTTCCGCGACGTGGAACGGGCTTCGATGGACATTGAATTCGGTGCCGGCGACCTCACGCTGGCCGCCCCCTGCGCCGA
>JAEEGL010801333.1_pt1 | contig 38013 bp, 57 predicted proteins | sample 9134231 | NCBI WGS metagenome assembly JAEEGL01 (sample SAMN16246548, study PRJNA631951) | gut metagenome | biome: gut microbiome; feature: rumen; material: fiber-attached | host: Bos | place: Iran: Karaj | collected 2018-10
AGCTGTTTTATAGCTTTCAACGAGCGAAGCGGGAACGTAAATGCTCCCATACATCCCAGCTGTTGTGCTGTACCCGGCGATTGGCGTACTTCTAAACGCATCTGAATTGTTCAGTGAAACCACCGAGGATGCGCCAAGCGTTAAAGAAACGAGCTTTCTGCACTCAGTAAACGCACCGCTTCCGATTGTCGTACACGCTGGCAAGTTTACCGCTGTAAGCCTGCTGCATCCGCTAAACGCATTGAATCCGATTTCTGTACAAACCGGGAAATTTACTGTAGCAAGCGCCCGACATAAATTAAACGCTGCGGTTCCGATTTGCGTACACGCCGGGAAGCTTACTGACACAAGACTGTCGCAAGAAGCAAACGCGCCGCTCCCGATTGTCGTACACGCCGGAAAATTTGCCTCTGTAAGAGAGCCGCACCTAGCAAACGCGTAAGGACCAATCGCACGATTGTTTTTGGATATTGTTCTAATGCTTCCGGCGATAATTTCGTAAAAAGTAGAAGTAAACACTAGGACCCCTCCACCTTCAGATTGCTGTGATTCTGCTGGAAAATAACGACCATTTGGCAGCTGTTTTATAGCTTTCAACGAGCGAAGCGGGAACGTAAATGCTCCCATACATCCCAGCTGTTGTGCTGTACCCGGCGATTGGCGTACTTCTAAACGCATCTGAATTGTTCAGTGAAACCACCGAGGATGCGCCAAGTGTCAAAGAAACGAGCCTTGTGCACCCAGCAAACGCACCCCTCCCAATTGTTCTACACGCCGGAAAACTTGCTTCTGTGAGCGATGTGCAGTTATTAAACGCGTTTACACCAATCGTTGTGCAAGCGGGGAAACTTACCGACGTAAGTCTAAGACACGCATAAAACGCTGCGTCCCCAATAATTTTGCACGCTGGGAAATTTGCCTCCGTGAGCAATGAGCATCTATTAAACGCTTCTGGCCGAATTGTCCCAACATCACCGAATACAGACCCGCTGATTGTTCTGCTGATAAGGGCCATTGTGTTACGGTCTATAACCTGTTGATAGGCGACCGTGTTAAATGTGAGTCCCATTACGTCACCTCAACACGAAGAATGTTTACGTTCAAAGCAACACTCGGAACTCCAAGGCAGTGGAATGTCATCTGTCCGTCAGTGGTCACATCATCCGCATAAATAGCGGCGTCTGCGTAGTCTATTGCGCTCCCAGCCATGGGCGTAACGATGTAGCCGTAACCGTTAGCAACGAAGTTAGCGTTGCTGACCGTTTGCGCGGTTCCAGACCACCCGGCAGTCGTCAGCGTTACGGTGAAAGCACTTGATGTATTGCTTTTCCCTGCCAGTGCCGTTTCCACGCCGCCGAAGCTGTTGATGTTCGTGCCATTCTTGATCCCAGAAATTGCACTTGCATTTGTAGAAATCTGTGCGATGTTTGTAGAAGTGGCGCCAGAATTAAGTGCTTCCACCTGTGCAGATGTCAGCGGGGATTCATTGACGCGGAATTGCGCCGTCCACCCGTTGTTTTGACCGCCAGTTTCGTACACATAGGAGTAGCGCCACGCTTCATCGTTATGCGTTTCGTCGTCTTCCACGTAAGCGTAGTCATTGTTTGTGACATAGTTTGCGGCTGTAGGGTCGCTCGTCTGCCAAGCAACTGCAACCAGTGCTGCATGAGTCGCGAAACTTCCACGGTAAAACGCTGTGTTCCTCGAAATTTGGTCATTCAACTGATTGACGTTGACCGCGTCACTGCCAGCAGTGCCGTCCAGAACGTTTGTGATTTTGTTCGCTCCCATATTGATTGCTCCGGACATTGTGCCGCCGCTTTTGGGGAGCTTGTTGGCATCCGCTGTGGTCAGAGCGCCGAGCGCTCCCTCCACATTTGTTTGCTGAACTCCATCAATTGTTAAAGGAGTTGCGAGAGTTTTGGTCTGCGCGTTTGGGTCTTTAACCGTTCTTGTTTCTCCGCCAGCGGTTATTTGTGTTACATTAGCCATTCATGTTCACCAGCCCTTCCGGAATAATAAGTGATTCACCGTCAAACGCCGCTTTAGCAACACCAGTGACTTTGCCAGTGGAAACGTAAGCCGTTTTCCCTTCCAGAATGTTTGCCGATGTCGCTGTCGCGTCGCTTGCGTATGTACCAGTAACGCCAAAAATTGTGACTCCGTTTCTGATGTTTTCTGGCAAAAGGTTTTGATCTCCAGCGACAATGACCGCTCCAGTCGTATATTTCCCAGCCCCAACAGCTTCCTGGTCAGAAACGCCCGGAGTAACGGTCTTACCAGCCTGCACCGGCAACTGTTCTTCTGCAGTTTTCTCTCCTGCTTCAACGACTCCAGCTTCTTGGCTTGTGCTCGCTGTAATAAGGCCGCTTTCGCTTACGTTTATAGTTGGCGTCGCGACCTCCGCTTCCGGTACGCGTACATGTACCGGCGACCATGCTGTCCCATCAGGCGCTGAATAGTCGCCGTTTGCTGTCAGAGTTTTCGGTTCTACGGTAACTTCTCCACCGCCTCCGCCTCCGTGTACGGCCCCGATGATGTAAGAAACGACGTTAAATGTCATGGGTTAATTTCCTCCTCATTTTCAGGCAAATTCATACCATGTCGAATCTTCTTCCGAAAACAGGTATACCTTTTTCGTGTCCATCTCAAGGCATTTGTACCCGTTTTTCATTCCTTCTGTCGGCTTTGTATCAGTTGACAGGCAATAGACCTCAATGTCGTTCATCCCTGTCTCCCAGTACTTTCCGTCGAAGCACTCTTTTGTCGATACCATTATCTTTCCACCTCCTTGAAGAGTTTGCATGACTTCGGTGTAAGTGATGCCTCGTAGCGTCCTGTTTTTCTGCAATCGAACTGCTCGACGCAGTATGTCCAGCGGATGTAATCTCGTTTTTGCAGCACCATGCAATGTACTTGCGGGTCGCCTTTTTTTCGGAACGCGTAGGGGCAGTTTTCATGTAATTTCTGCTCCATGTCAGATACCCTCCAGGCGAATTTCTGCGCTCACGCTTTTCCCTCCGTAAGACGCCGTTACCGTAAGCGGTGTACGAGAGTAGCCAAAGCAATATATCGTCACGCTCTTGCTGCCGAGCATTGCCTTGTACGACTCATTTGCCGCCCCTGTAAGCGACCACTCCAACGGCTCGCCTGTTTCTTCACCGCCAGAAAAGTAAGCCGCTGTAAGCGTAATATCGGCGTATGCGGCTATGCTGTCTGGCACTGCGGATGTCCACATCACTGCGTTTTGTGCTTCTGCTACTGTAACGGGAAATTCGGCGAATTTGTTTTTGTTCTGCTCCAGCGTTGCGGTGATGATTGCGTTTCCGTCCGCAATCCCAGTCACAGTCCCGTTCTCATCTACAGTCGCGATTGCTTCGTCACTCGACGACCATATGTACGATATTGGCTGTGCTTCTGTGCTTTCTGTGCTCTTTCCGTTTCGTATTGACCGTGCGGAAAGCTGCCGCGTCTGCCCCGCCGGAATTGTGCCGTCTCCGGTTATATCCACGTCCCACTCAAACGTAAGACCGCCCGCGACGTGGTTCTGCATATCGTCAATTTCAAGGTTGGGTTCCTCGTATCGAACGGTAAATTCAAGAAGTCTAACTGTATCGTAATCACCGGTAAACTCCGTGGAAAAATCGCTGAAGCCGGTCACACGCCACGCGCCTGTTCCAAGAATAAATCGCGTGTTTGTGTCGATTTGCTTAGTCGCCTCGTTGTACTGCATGACGCACTGGAAGTATCCCTTTGTAATGAGATTTGCTTCCTGCGCGTCCGAATCGTTTGCGTCCGCACGGTAGTTCGTCACGACGATTGGCTCGGAAACCACGTTGCCGTAGTAGTCCAGATAGTTCCAAACCGCGTTGCACCGCTCCACGATTGCCTCTCCGTCGCTTCCGCTCACGTTGAACGCGTTTGCGACGATCCATGTGCTTCCCATCGCGATAAGCTTGCTACCGGGGACAATGTACTCCACGTCGCGGTCTGCAAAGAGAATGGTCTTGAAGTTGTCCGCGCGCCGCAGGATAGCCGCGCTCGGCTTTACGTTGTCCGCCATGCGGATCATACGCGTCTGCCATGCGTAAGGATTCTCAGGGTCAAGCCCCTGAACCTTGGCTTCCACGAAGTCGCTGGAGTACCTTGCGTACTCGTGGGTAAATGTCCTTGTTTCAGGACTATAAAACTGCCGTTGCTTGCTTGCGTACTGACTCGGCGTGTTGTCTTGCCATGAAACAAGCCCGTTGCCGGTCAGCATCGCATTTTTCAACGATTTCTGAATAGACAACAGGCTCACTTCCTTTCTCAAACAAGATTTGCGTTCGGCATCGTATTCTTGAAAACGCGGTTGTACGCGCAAAGCTGCTCGTATGCACGCAGTTCGTCGTTGAATGCGATTCGGTTGTCGTGGAGGCGCTTCGTGACTTGCTGGATATAATTCGCCTCGTTCACGGTCATAAAGCTCTCATCGTGGATTTTTGGCTGTAGGTTGAGCCATGTCCGGCTGAATCTCTCGTCCCATACCACAGCGATTGCCAAAGCAAAGAGCCGCATCTGGTAATCGCTCAAATCTGGGAATGTGCCGTCGCTGTAGAAGTCGAAGTCGTATCCGATCCCAGCCGCGTCCTGCTTCGGCATCGTTACAATGCCCGTTTCCGCGTCATAGGAAGCGCCGCTGTACGGCACGAGCGCGACAGTTCCGTTGTCTTTCGGAATACGCTGCGTCACACTGCAAATTTCGTAGCCAAGCCTCCCAGTTTCGACTGGCGTTTCCTCCGCCGTTACGCTTTCCTCTGTGCTTGTCCACTCAAAGTCGTCGTAATCGGGAAGCGTCATGTCTTTCGTAAGGAAGGTAAGAAGTTCAGGCGGGCGGGACAGTAGTGGAAGCGCCTGTGAAATGATGGCGCTCATGCGCCGGTAAAACTGGGCGGGCGAAACCGCCATCTGCTCGGTGAGCCGCACGTCGTCGATCTGGACAAGCGCAGCCGCCACAATATCCGCCCAATTTGTCACCATTTCGTTCCCCTCCCTATGCGCCGCCTCTACTGTCGCGCCGCGCCGCGTCCCGGTCTAGCCGTCGGGCGTCCTGCGCGCCGCGTTATACGGTCGCAAACCCGCCCTTATCTTAGTGGTTCAAATCGGCAGCGTTCATTGCGTCAATGATGTCGGCAAAGTCGCCGTCCTTGCTGCCGAACTTCTTGCTCATGTCGTTCAGCGCGACCACGATCTCGCGCGTAACATACATGCTCTTTTCCTGATATGCCTCGTGGTAGCGCTTTGCTACCATTTCGCGGTGTCCCGCGCAGAGCTTCGGGTAGATATCGAGGATATCGTTTCCAAGCTCTACCATCTTGGCAAAGCCGCGCTTGTCCAGAATCTCTCCCTCGCGGTAGTTGACACCATAAGCCTCCCGCTCCTCGTCGGTCAGCCCGTCAACGGCAATGATCCACCGCTTTTCGAGGCAGTACCGAAACATGGAATCCATCACGCGGGAGAGGTCGCTCTTCGGAACGTAGAAGCTGCCGGTCTTTCCGACGATTCGTCCGTACATTCCGTTGGGGCCAATCTCGTACACGTTTTCGGGAGAAACCTCCGCCTGCCACAGGAAGTGGACTTTCTCGGTATCAGCCGTGATTTGTACGATTTGCGGCGCTTGCTGCGCCTTGAGCGCTGCCGTCGCCTCTGCCGTGGCTTTTGCCACCGCTTCCGCGATCATCGCCTTGACCTGTTCCTCCGTAAACGTGGGAGCGGCGGGCGATTCCGCCTTGACTTCCTCCGCTTCAACGGTGGCTACGGTTTCCTGCTTCTTGACTTCTTCTTTCTTCGCGGTCTCAACCGCACTCTTCTTCGGACGCGCCATGCTGTTTTTCCTCCTTTAAGTCATAGCGTTTTTACTTGTGCAAGCCCGCCGGAGTTGAACCGGCAATACCCGTAGGCTTCATGGTGGAGAGGGCGTATGCCCTCTCCGCTGTTATCACGCGACGGTGATGTGACCGATACGGCTGGCGAAGACCGCGGCGGAATCGAGCGCGACACTGAGGTTCAGGATCAGCTCGAAAGAGGCGGTACGATCCGGCTCAATCTCGATGGAGATGGGCGTGTCGCGGTTGTACGCGATGGTCAGCGGCTTCCTGCCGTTGCCAGCCATCATCCAGACATCGTTCGCGGACAGCACCGTGGAGACGGTGGTGTACTGCGTGCCAGGGATCACGGCATCCATCAGCGGAAGCAGACGGACAGCCATGTACTCGCCGAGGTACGCGCTGCGCGTGTAGTCCGCTCCGAGCAGGGTGGCAATCGCCGCATCCATGTTGACGTTGGTGCTGCCTGTCACGTTGGCGGGCAGAACCTTGGACAGCGCGACGATGGAGCCGGTCGCAAACAGGTTGGAGATATTGGTGTTGTTCACCGCAGCCAGCTTGTTCGCAAGAGCGACCCAGTTGGGCGTGGAGAACGTGTTGGTGAGACCCGCGGGAATGTAGGTGTTGCCCGTGGCGGCGGCGGTCAGGGTCTTGTTCCAAATCGCCATCGTCTTGGCATACATACCGGCGGCGATGTTGGCGAAGAAACGACCGAAGTCCATGTTGTTGCCGACGAGCTGCATCCACTTCATGCGAATCTCAGCGGTCTTGGGCTGGGGATTCAGCGTGATATCCTTGTTGTAGAAGCGGTTCGCAGGAACGCTGCGAGCGCTGCCCCACGCGGAATCCTGGAAGACGGGGATGTCATCCGATCCGACGCTGATGGAGTAGGTCTCGCCGAAGCCGACCTCAACGACATCCGCGAAGCGCTCAACCGCCTCGGAATACACGCTGGGGAGGATCGGGTAGACGATTTCCTGATAGATGCCCTGCAGGACCTTCAGGAAGATGCCGTTGTTGTAGAACTGCTGCGAAAGCGCCTTGAACTGCTCGAAGTTCTCCGGAGCAGCCTGACCAGTGACCTCGCAGGCTTTCTTGGCGGCATACAGCAGATGCTCCGCCTGGAACGTCTTGTTCAGCTGGTTATACGAGGTGTCGTTGAGCTTGCGCTCCACGCCGGTCTCGACGGAGCCAGACGCCTTGCGGAGAAGATCGGTTCCCTTGCGGCTGTGCTCGAAGAAGAGCAGACGACCCTCGGACACGATGTCGGCGCGAGCCTTGCTGTTGTCGGCGGTCTCAGCCGCCGCAACGCGGAAGCAGCTCTGATCGACGCTGTTGAGAGACAGTTTATTCATCGTTGTTTTCCTCCTTTCCTTGCATTACGCGACGGTGCTGACCTTGCAGGCGACGACATCGACGTAGCCAAAGCTCGCCATGTTGCCTTCCACAAAGTTGCCAGTGCCGCGCAGCTCAAAATAGATTGCGCCAGTGCTGGTGGGCGCGGAAGCCGCGGGGACCAGCAGACCGTCAGCGATCGTGAAGTAGGTGTTGCTTCCGATAGAGGTGCTGACATTGCCGATGCCGAAGCGGTAAACGCTCTCGCCATCGAAGTTGATGCGCGTGAAGTTGCAGAAACGACCCGCGGGAGCGCCGAGTCCAAGGGTCTCGGTTCCGACGAAGTAGTTCAGCCCATCGCGCTTGCCAGACAGAAGCTGCACATCGTAGGTGTCGCACGCGAAGATCACGTCGTCAGCTGTCGCGGTAGAAGCCGCGGCGTTCATGTACCAGGTGTTCTCGTTGTAGACACGCGTACCAGAAGGATTGTCAAATCCCTCGTTCGGGACAAGCCCGTTGCGGACGCAGAGGAGGCCCGCGGAGCAGTCAGCGTTCGTGCTGCTCGACTGATACAAACCGGCGACATGGCTCAGATTGTCGCGGCTGTTGTTGGTAATCCGCGCCTCAAACGCGGTGTTTGCGATAAAAGCCATGAGTTTGTCACTCTCCTTTCAAATGATTAGCCCGTGATACCCTTGCGGGCGAGCAGGGCTTCCACGCTGCCGTCGTCGCCCTCGCCGCTTGCCAGCTTCTCCCACACGAAGGTGTTCTTGTCGGCGGCGGCGCGCATCTCGGCGTGCTTCTTGTCCATCTCCATCACGGCGGTGGCGCAGAGGGAAAGAACCTTCTCTTCCACGGTCTTGTCGCCGATCCAGGCATGGTTCTCGTCCTCGCAGGCAGTAAACTTGCCCTCCTCGATCTCGGCGCAAAGCGCCTTGATCGCATCCTCGTTCACCTTGCCGTCCTCGCGGTTGGCATTGAAGCGGTCGAGGGTGTCTTTTGCCGTCTTCTTCGCGGCGGCGAGACGGCGCGCGTTCTCAGCGTTGACCATCTGCTCCACGGTGGCGTTGGCGGCGTTCAGGTTCTTCTCAGCCGTCTCCAGCTTCGCGGACATCTCGCGCACACTCGCGGTCATGGTCTCAACCATGTCGCACGCGTCCACCAGAACGTCCTCGCAGCCCTCGGAGCAGAAGTGTGCCTGCGCGTTGACCGCCTGAACCTTTTCGGGATACACAGCCTCGTCCAGCGAAGCCATGAGGTAGATCGCGGTTTCGCCGCTCTTACCCATGAGGCAAACGACAACGCCGTTTTCGCCCTGCTCCGCGGCAAGTACGGTGTACTCGCCGAACTTCGCCTGCAGCTCACGGAGCTGCTGCTTGCTCAGTCTCATGTGTTTCGTCATTCCTTTCTTTTCAGAATTGTTCTGCGGCTCGACTGTTTCGGCTTCGGTTTCCTCTTTGACAAGGCTTGCCACGCGCAGCTTCATCTCCTCGAATTCATCCTGCATTGCGGCAAGTGCGCGGATATTTGCGGTGGGAACTGCCGGAGCGACATCGTCGCCAAGAACTGTCAGCCCAATGCCGTTCCAGACTTCGTAGATTTCAACTCCATTTTCTACGAATCCTTCCTCCACCATGACCTCAACCGACACGCTCATGCTCCCTGTCAGCGTGAGATGCTGGATGAGTTCGTGGGCATATTCTGCCCAAATCTTGCCCTTAACACGAAGCCAAAGTTGATTTTCACGCTCGACGAGCGTTAAATCCGATTCATCGGCGGAAATCATTCCAACGATTCTTTCCGCCGTCGGCGCGGTGAAACTGCGGTAAGGTTCGCCCGTTTCGGGGTCTACCTTGTCCGTCGAGTTGTGTCCGTCGCCGACCTTATTGCCGAAATTGGTATATGCAACCAATACCGGCTGCCCTCTGAACGAGCGGTAGTTCTTTTCGAGATTCCTAAACTCCCACCGACCGCCCTGCACGGGACCTGTACGCAGGATGTCAGCTTCAAATGCAAACTCATACTTGTTGAGCTGTTGTAGCACTCGAAGTTCTCCTGTCATTTTCTCCGTCATATTCTCCCTCCTTGCAAAAGAAAAAGGGCAAATGCCTACTATTTGTAAGCATTTGCCCCACTTAACGCTTTCGCGTACCTCTTGGCACTTCCCGCACCATACCTCGTGCGAGGAATCACTGTTCAGTTTTGCTTCCCGCCTCGGATAAGTTTTGCCGTTGTTTTCTCCGCGGCGATTCGCACGCCGTCTTTTGTCCTGCGAATATGAATTTCATATCCGTCAAGCAGCGCGCGATTTATTTCCTGCAAATCTTTCTCTGTTACCATTATATCAACGCCTCAAAGCGAATTTCCGCCGTCGCTGTCCTGCTCCTGCCCTTCGCTTGTAACTCCGTCGCTGTTTGGTCTGCCTCCGTCTTCGTGACCGTTCGGAGGAAGCGTACCATTTTGGTTCTTCGCGTTGTACGAAGAAATCAGCGGGAGTCTCCTATTCATGAGTCCGCTATTGGCAACCGCATCGCTCCAGGATATGTCGTCGAGAATCGAGCGGTCGCGCATCGCATTGTACTCGATTGCCGCCGGAAGAATGCCTAGCGTCATTTCTTTTCGCAGACTCTCTTCGCGGTCGTCGTCCGTCGCAATGTCTCCAAACATCGAGAAATGCCACTCGTAATTGAGGTTTAGCTTCTCAATCACGACGTTCATCATCCGCTCAAAACAACGGTAAATTGTCTGCGGGAGTCTGCTCTCAATCAGCAGGCTCACATTTACCGCACCGGCGCGTGCGTCGGTTGAAGTCGGAATGATTGCGTTTAATCCCGCCTTGCTCATCGTATCCTGATAGCTTGTAGATACGATGTTGATGGCGTTCGGCGCTTCATCAAGCGACTCCATCTTCATGTTTTTGAAAGGAGCGACGTACAGCCCGATTCCGCTTGTCGAGTTTGTGGCAAGCATCTGATACCACAACGCTTCAAACATTCTGCGCCCCGCGTCGGAAATTTTGTACTGGTCGGACGTGTCATCGTGCTTTTCGTCCCATGTCTCGATTTCTCCATGTAAAATTGAGACAAGTGGATTCTGCAGCAGTTCCAGCTGGATTTGTTCCATCGCGGACAGCTGGATAAAGTCCAGAAAGAGTCCGGTAAACGGCGGGAGGACGTTGTCGTCGACATCGTCAATTTCCATCGGGAAGACTCGATCTGCGGGAAGCGTCACCCAGTAATACCATCTGCCGTTCTGGTAGTAGGCGTCGACCGCCTCGCTCTTGCGTACCACACTCATGTCGAGTCCGGTTCGGTTCGCGTACACGATTTTGCGTCCGCGTACCGTCGGCTGCGGCGCGAGAGAGCCGAGCCAGTCGTTAACGTACGGCTCGAAAAGGTCTCCGAACTGTCTCCAGTCCGTTCCCATCTGGCAAAAATACATCAGGTCGAATGCGACCGTGTACTTGCTCACATTGTTGTAACCGACGATTTTCACCCAGTCGGACGGAAGCCTCTGCAAAAACGCATGGTTGACGCGGTTGTGGCTCTTGTCAACGCTTACGCGCGGCGCAATAAAGACTTTTCCTTCCTGGAGCGCACGGCCTGCAAACTCGTGCGCTTTGTCACGAGGATTGACTGCGCGGCGCAGCTTCTCAAGGAGTTTCCACTCGCGCCAAAAGTTGTCTTTCTTTGCGTCTTCCTTATCCGTGAGGCTCGGTGCGACGTAAGAATGGTAGGTGAGTAGATTCTGATAGACCACCCGTGTGTGAAACATCGGGTATGCGGTGTACTCCAGCCCTTTTTCCACTGCACGGAGCGGTTTCTCGCTTGTGTCAGGGTGCTGTACGAAGTTTGCAACGTCGTCCTTGGAGTAGTCCGCCGGTCTTGTCGATACGCCCTTGATGCGTCTGTTCTGCACGTAAGGATTCGGTGTATACATCGATCCCATTCCAAGAGGCCCGCCGTTCGCCGCGTTGTACGCGGAGATCAGGCTGTTCATCGGAAGATTGCCATACTCTGCGGCAAGCGACCGGAACTTCTTGAAGATGTCGGAATAGGACGCGCCGGAAACCTCATTCAGTTGTTCCGCGAGATTCACAGCTTCCGCCATGCCTTATCCCTCCAACTTGTATTTTTCCGCTTTGAGCGCCGCCTCCAGACGCTCGATTCGCCTGTTCATATCGGCGGTGATTTCTCCCTCGTGCTTTTTTGCTTCCTCCGCGAGAATCACCATGTTACAGTCCAGAAGCCACTGCTCATCTTGTCTGGAGAGCCTGTGCGTTTCCGTCTGCGTGATTTCCACGGCATCTTTCGGCGGCTCCCCGTTCACGTAGACTAGGATGTAAAACGGCGTGATGCGGGAAAACCTCTGCTCTGCCGCCTCTGCCATTCCGTCCTTGTCCACGTTGAGAGCATACAGCCGGTAGTTTATTTTCAATTCATCGGTCAAAACCGTCGCCCTCCTTGTCGCGCCACGACCATACGCCCGTGCGCCGCCGCAGGCAGCACTCCTATGGCGTTCCCATCGCGGTACTTGGCGAGCATATCGTCCCAGTCGCTCTTATGCGGTTTCTTCGCCAGATTCGCCTTTTCCAGTTTCTGTGCAAGGCGCATCGCGTACTTGAGCGCCGACCAGCTGTCTCGCTGGATATGCGTCGAAATGCGCTTTTCGCGGATTCCCTGACCGCTCGGCTCTTCGCGAAGATTCTGGATTTGCGATACCAGTTCGTTCGTTTTTTTGTACGGCTGACTGATTTTATAGTTTAGCGAGTCGTCCTTGATTCGGTGGAAAGCCTTGTACGCTTCCACTCCCTCATTCATTGCGACCGTCAGAAGTTGCACATTACCGTGCTCAAACTGCATTTGCGCGTTGAGAATCATTTCGCTATCTGGATCGCGCACGCCGTTTCCGCCTGCCCGAACCGGATAGATGACGGGGATTGCGCCCTCAAGCTCAAGCTCTGTCTTTTCAAGATGCTTGTAGCAGCAAAGCGGTCTTGCACCTCCAACAGGCTCCGCCATAAGTGCTGAAAGCACGCCATCTCCGTACTGCCACGCATCAATCGCAATGTAGGTCTGGCTTCCCTCGTAGGTGTACCTGTCCCAAATTCTTCGCAGCCGCTGCGCCTGCGCAATCGGCGTCGGGGTTTCGGCTGGCGTCCAGTCCTCAATCCAAACGCATTGCTTGAGGTACTTGTCGCGGTGGTAGTAATCGTTTTGCTTGGTGCATTTGAGTACCGCCACGGCGCATTTTGCGTTTCCCTTGTTATCGCGGTACGAAACGTCGTACCCTACAATGTAGATAACATCCTGCGGCTTTGTCTTGCAGTCGCGGTCTTTGCAGCAGTGATGCTCTTCCATCATTGCGAGCTGACGTGCCTCGTTGATCGTCTCGTCTCGAATAAGCGGGTTTTTGTCGCTTCCTGACGAAATGCTCTCCATTTCGCGTAGCCACTGCGCGCCGGTCAGCTCGTTCTTGATGTTCTCAGCCCATGCAACCGGTCTCATCTGCTCTAGGAGCATTACCGAGTAAGGTACGTCAATGATATAGGCGGATTCTCCGCGCGCCATCATCCAGCGATGTGAGCGGCGGCGCAGATATGCGTACTGCTGTCTGCGTCCCGCGCTCGTGATGCTCTGCTGCTTGAAGTAGATATAGGCTGGGCTTCTGTGTCCCTTGACCTTGTACTCACCGCGCACCGTCGGGATAATGACGTTTTTGAACTCATCCTCGTCAAACGGCGGCTTTTCTTCCTGCGCGGTTTCCTCCGCGCTTGCGCGGTAAACCGTCGCGCCGCGCTTGTTGTCGATACTCAGCCTCGTTTTGTAAGGCGTGGAAACGACGAATCTGTCCATACCGTCTGACTCGACTGTGTAAAGATCGGTCAATCCCGGATAGTTGTTTTCCAGATACTTATGCGTGTCGCTTGCGATTTTTGCGGTCTGCTTGAGGCTTGGCCCCGTCACCGCTGTCGTTTCTCCCGGCCACATCAGCCCGTCCACGTATCCGCCTGCCTGCCTGCAATATGATTTCGTCGCGCCGCGGCAAGCCGTGATGTCCGTGTACTGGTAATTTGCGTTGATGCGGAGGAATATCCGCTGGATGAAAGATAGGTCGTAATCCGCGTCGTCGCTCTGGAATAAGTCAAGCATGAAGTCTGGGAACCACCGGCAAGCGGCAACCAGATAAATCCAGCCCTCTCCGAGATTTTCATACTCTGCGTCAGCAAACTGGCGTTTTTTTACCCATCCGGTCTGTACTCCTGTAAATACATAGACCCGATCCTTGCCGCCAGCCATCAGTCATCACCGCCGTCCTCTTCGTCAGTCGGTGCAAACTGACCGCGAACGAGATGCAAATAGTTGTAGACTTCCGTTTCCTGCTCGTTTGGCTCGTCCGCAAACTCGTTTTCAAATCCGGAAAGCCTAAGCTCTTCAGGAAGCTCTGTAGGCTCCGGCATATCGTCGTTTTTCTGCATCGTTCGCAGAATCCCAAGAAGCGCGTGCTCCTCCGCGTCAACCGTCTGCGGATGCTTGCGCTGCTGACACCACTGATAGAAAGCTGCAAGGAAATCGTCCTTGGTCATTTCCATCGGCAGTCCGAATTTCTTGCGAAGCGCATCAACGATTCCGTCAGGACGCTGCTGTGCCGACGGAAGAATGTCCGCCTTTCGCATATTCGCGTCCGCGAGGTTCTTGCGAATCATCTCGTCGAAGTTCTTTGCTGCCGCAACGTCGTCCTTGTTCTGAGATCGTATGAGCTTGTCGCGCTGTAGAGCCATTCTCGCGCACGTACGCGCCGTATCTTCCTGCTGGCGGTCAATGATACCAACATCGGAAAGCTGCGCCGTCATGACCCCGTAAAGCTCGTCCAGGCGCTTGTAGTCGTTCTCGGAATATCCCTCTCCCCAGACGGTCTCCCAGCGGACAGACTTTTCCATCCCGGCAAGAGCAGCCACGTTATAATCCGTTTCGCCGTCCGTAAATGAGCCTTTTGCCGTGTACTCATCCCACGAATCAATCTCGCACGGCTCATATGCCACATTCTGCGCGGCGCATACGATGTAAAGCGCCAGCGGCTTCGGTAAAGTAAGACAAAGGCGCTCAAAGGTTTGACTCGGTTTTTCAACTCTGCCGCCCATGTGCGCCTCCTTCTTCTCACATATTATGCGATTATATTGTCCTAATATGAGTAAAACCACACATTTTGCGGTTTGTCAATAGACTTTCCGCAATATGTGTGGTTATCACACGAATTTTTGTGGTGGACTACTCTTCTTCTCCAAGGAATATTGCTCTCGCCTTTCGATAAGCGTTGAACTTTTCCAGGCAGGCGCTACATCTTGTCTTTCCCGGTCTGTCGTTCTGTTTACCGCACATTGGGCATTTCCCCTGCGCTATCAAGTCCTCCATCCTCTTTTTTCGATAATCGCTCCGGTCGCGGTCATCCACGCGCTTTGCTTTTCCTGTTTTCTCGTCAATGACGTGATATTTTTTGGCAGTCGCTTGACCCTTTACCCATCCAATGCTTTGCGGAAGACTTTTGATGTTACCGACCGCAATCTGTTCCAGACGCTCCTCGCATCGTTTAAGCTGTGCCTCGTTCTCAGCGTTAGTTTTATAGAATTTGCATCTCTTGCGCGAGCAGTATAGCGCGTCCAAAGCGCGGCAATCTCTTGATTTCGGGTCGTAGTTGCAGCAATCTGTCTTAACGCTCATTCGCTTTCTGCCTCCAGCTCAGAAATAATTTTTTGATATGCCCGATTCACCTCATCGCGAAGCATCACCTTTGCAAGGCATCGCTCTCGATTTTCCCGATAATACGCTCTTTTGTATTCCGCCTCGTACTCGGCGTTTTCTCGCTGGTATCTCTCGTTTTTTTCTATGATTCTTTCCCTGTTTTTTGCATAATACTTTGCATACGCGTCATGCTTTGCGCTTTTGTTCTCCCAGTAATATCGTCGGTTGTATTCGCGATTGTACCGTTTTCTTGCCGCAGTCTTTTTATCCATCCGGCTCTCCACCGCTATGTCGTCAATTTCACGCGACGCTGCAATCTCGGCTCTCGTAATGCAAAAGTATTTTTCTATTTCTGCGTCAGCAAAAGCAAGAGCGTCCAATTCCTCTCTTGTCCATTGTACCACCGAATTACCTCTTTCCGCAAAGATGTTCATTGCATATAGTAGCCACTTTTGCTTCTCTTTCTTATGTGCCGCCAAAACCAACTACCGGTACAAATACTCCCACCAATCGCCTTTCTCTCCTGTTTCTTCGTCGCCGAAATGCTTCTTTGTTATTGCAACGCAGAAAGGTTCGATTTCCGAAGACCATCTTACGGTTCCCATTCCGTTTATGCTTTCGTGCAGAAGGGGGAACGATCCTACACCGTCGAAAAGACTCCCTAGCGTCGGTGCTTGCACATACTCCGCGGAAATCCTTTTCAGGAGCCATCTCCACCAAGGTAACGCAATACCGTTGCCGATTGCCTTATAGCGCGGTGAGTCTGAGGTCTTGTGCTTTTTCCCCTGAGAGTCAGTCCATTCCCCAAGATTTGTCCAGTCATCAGGCAGCTGTTGCAGGCGCTCGCATTCCTTTGGCGTCAGACGCCTCACGACCGGACGCGTATGCCCGCACATTGAATCATGATTGGATGTTTCCTGCGCAGCTACAAGGTCTGTCGCGTCTTTATAGTCCCTGCACTTCAGAGCGGATGCCGACTCACTTTCTTTGTACTCTCCGATTGCCTGCATGGCAAAAGTCTTTTCATCTTGCTCTGCCCCATCGACAGCTTTGTTTTCCGTTATCATCGGCACATATCCTCATCCCATTCCCATCGCCGCAGGAAGAGCCGTGCTCACGCCGTCTGTTTGGACTGTTGCATGATTCTGGTTGCTTTCCAGCAAGATTGGCTCCTCTTCGTTCTTTTTTTCGTCCATTATTATCGGCATGTTATTTCCACCCGTTCCGAATCGTGCAATGATTGCCATGCACACGTCGGACTTCTCCCACAGATCATTTCTCGCCTTGTTGTATAGTTCTTTCATAAGTCAGTACAATTGCCGTATAGTCCGTAATACGGTCCTGATGGTCGCCCGTGAGGGTGGGGCATACTGCCCCGTCCCCGTTCCCGCGAGCATCATAAATCAAATCAGTTGAATCGTCTCCATGTTCAGTCACAAACACTACTGGGGTCTGATTCGTTCCGCTTTGCGCAGATGTCAAAGACGGCGACATCTCTTCCTGATATCCGATTCCTCTTGCGTTTGCTCCATTGCCCTGCTTAAAGCCAGCGCTTTGCAAATGGCAAACACCAGACTTCGGCTTTGACTGGTTTGTCGGACTTGTGATAACCTCGCCGTTGTATGCGGTAGGCTCCACGATAGCAATCCCGCCTTGATTGCAGGCCGGAGACCCGCCGTTGAGGTCGAGCGTCCGCGATGTGTCGGCTTCGTAGATGCCGCTGTGCGGATTGTCTGACAGCATTGCGTTGCTTGCGTAAGGCGAAATCCCATAAGCGACCGCGTGTTGCTCCGTGGTATTGAGCGTATACATCTGGTCGCTCTCTCGCCATCCGTCACCGCGGTGCGACTCACGATAGCCGTTTCCTTCAAGGCATACAGTCGAGGACTGACTGGTTTGTGAGCGTTGACAAGGCGCCTGTTCGCTCATGCTGGATGAGGATTCCCTTGCCCCCTCCTGGCTTTCCTGCTCGTTCTTGGAAACTGATTGCGCCCTCAGTGCTTTCTCCAGTGCATCCGGCAGCTTCTTCCCGCGCCGAATTGCGCGAGTCAAAATCCCCGTGCAGGCTTTCTGAGAGAGCTTGTACCGATTCATATCCGGATTCTTTTCCAAAATATGACTCAGTTTGCTCTGCACCGGTCTGCGCGGTCTCTCCCCTATACTGAGGGTCAAATAGTATCCGACCGGCTGTCCATCCGGCGTAGTCGCATAATACCGTAGCTCGTCTCCTACGCTGTGCCACGCCCCAGAACTGAGCGTCGTGTAGCCGGTAGGCAATGCTCCACATGCCGTTTCGTCCGATACCCATGTATCCTCCGAATTTGTCCCACTTCCCTTTTTGAGGAAGAGGAACTGCGGGAGCGTCTGGGTCTGCGACGCGGATGAGCGCCGTGAGGACCGCCTGCCAGTCCTCGCCCCTGTTGCTTGACAGGGCTCCAGGAACGTTTTCGTAGATTGCATATCTGGGGCGAATAAGCTCACCTGTTCGTCCTCGTAAAACATCTGCTTCCCTCATCTCCTCGATAATTCTGACAGCATCGAAGAATAGGCCGGATCGGGTTGTCTCATCGTCTCCGTTCGCCTCGTTCTTCATGCCTGCGCGCTTGCCCGCAACACTAAGGTCTTGACCCTAGCAGGGTGCACCAAACGTAACGATATCAACCGGCTCAATCTCAGCGCCGTTGATTTTCTGCACGTCTCCGTAATGCAACACCCTAAAACACCCCCCTTTTTCTTTCAGCTATCTTCATTTCTGCTTTACTTTCACTTCCGCGTAATACAGGCCAAGCTGTAACGCCTCCTGATGGTCGTCCACAAATACGTCGATTGAGTTTCCGTAAACTCCGGTATCCTCCGCCACGTATATGTGACCGTTCAATTTCACTTCACTTCCGAGTGGAATAACAGATGGGTCTACCGCAATCGTTTTCCCAGCCGTCGGCACTGTCCCCGTGGCGGTCAATCCGTTTGCCCATTTCCCGCAGCATTTCGCGCAATTGCAATAGTGAGTAATGCGGAATTCTCCAAGATACTTCCATCCAGTTTCATAGACGATTTCGTCCAGCGCAAACGAGGTCTCCTCAAAAGCACGCGTCAGTTCTTCATTTTCCGCCTTGAGGTCTTCGATATCGACTGCCGCGTCCTGGTATCTCTTCTCCCATTGCCGCGCAGATTCCAGCGCCTTGTCCCGTTCAGAACTGATTGCTTCGATTGTCGCACGCGCAAGATTCAACTCTTCGTTCAGCCTTGACTCCCTGCTCATCGCGGTGAGGTACGCAGACCCCACCGTGATAAAATACGCAGCTAGTGCAACGATCCACCAACGAGTACCGCTTTTGTTTTCATTGTTTTCCATCTGGTGTCACCCTATTACTCCTTTTTGAGGCGAACCGGAAGCACCATGTAGGTAAATTTCCCGTCGCCGCTCACTCCGGTGATGACCGCGGGGCCAACCGCGCTTTTGAATGCCATTCTGACAACAGGTTCAGACGCGTATCTCAAAGCTTCGTAGAGGTATCGACCGTTAAACCCGATTTCAAGGTCTTTCCCGTCGCCATCAACTTTGCACTTGTCCTGCGCCGCTCCGGTCGCCGTCTTAGCGCTCATGACGATTTCGTTGCTCCCGATAACGCATCTTACCGGAGACTTTTGCTTTTCGCTGATGACGACGCTCACGCGGTCAAGGCTTTCCATCATCGTCTTTGCGTTTACCGTCAGAATCGTCGGGTTGTTTTGCGGGATCGCGGACTTGTAATCAATGAAGTCCCCATCAAGCCTGCGGCTGATAAGCTCCGTCGAACCCACCAAAAACATTATATGCCGCTCTCCAACCGAAATATTTGCATCGGAATCGGCATCTGCAACGCAAAGCCTTTCAACTTCGTTAAGAGCAGCTCTGGGAACGACAAACTTCATGTCTTTTGCATCGACGCTCTCTGTGCGCATTGCGAGGCGAAAACCGTCGCAAGCGACCACGTTCAGCGTTCCGTCGGAAAGGTCAAAAAGTGCTCCTGTGTGGACAGGTCTTGACTCGTTGTTAGACACTGCATACACGGTTCTCCCGATCATGCTTTTGAGCACGCCCTCTTTGATGGAAAACGGCGCAGCGTCGCCAACGTCGGGAAGTTCCGGATAATCGCTTGCCGAAAATGCTGACACGCTGTAGTTTGCGCTCCCGCATTTAAGTTTTACCGCAAGGTCGTCTCCGCAGTTGAGCGTTACCGTGTCGTCCGGAAGCTTCCTAATCATTTCTGACAGAAGCTTCGCGTTGATAACGATTCTGCCGTTGTCGTCCACCTCCGCCTCAACTCGCGTGCGGATCGCGGTCTGTGTGTTATATGCGGTCACAGTAAGCGTATCATCTTCCGCTTCCATCATGATTCCCTCTAGCGCCGGAATCGTTGTCCTCGACGGCACAGCACGTACGACTGTGTTGATTGCCTCTTCCAAAAGCGACTTTTCGAGATGAATTTTCATTTTTTTCTCCTTGTCATTTCTGATTTATCAGTCTTCGTCCTCATAGACACTTCCGCGTTTCTTACGCTTCGGCCTGTCTGACTCCTCATAACGCTCTTCGGTTTCCGTGAATCTCATGTGACTTCCATCGAAGTACATGACAACGTCTCCAAGGCGGCCGCGGCGGTTTTTTGCTACCGTTACGCCAACTTTCGACTCCTCGCGGTCAATATTCCAGAGGAAGATTACCTTGTTTGCGTTCTGCTCCAGTTCTCCGCTGTCGCGAAGTTCGCGAAGCGTCGGCTTGATGTCGTCCCCGACGCCGCGGTTGAGCTGTGCAAGCATCACGATTGGAACGTGTAGTTCCTTTGCAAGGTTCTTGAGGTCTCGGCTAACCGCACCCAGTTCGAGGTTTCTGCTGTCGTACTTCCTGTCCGACTGCATCAACCCGCCATAGTCGATGACAATCATGCCAAGGTTCTTCTCTGTTAGTGCCTGTGCTCTAACCTTGCTCGGTTTCACGTTTGCGCTGTCGTCAATCTGGATTGGAAGCTTTGCCACATCCAGCATAGCGCGGGCTGCTTCCTCTCCCTGATCGTCATTTAGGTTTCGGTCAATGAGGTTGTCCATCGTTACGGTTTCCGTATGCCTAGCAAGCGCACGCTCCGCAATCTCGGCGTCTTCCATCTCAAGGCTGTAGAGCTGTACGGTCTTACCCGTTCTGCGCGCCGCGTTTTCGGCAATAGAAATCGCAAACGCGCTCTTTCCGACCGCCGGTCTTGCTCCTATCAGGACGAGTTCGCCGCCCCAAAGACCCTTGAGATAACTGTCAAGTTTCCCATATCCAGTATCGGATCGGCTTGTCGGTTTCTCAAAAAGACCGTCAAACATCTGCTGCAGGACTCCGGATATCGGCTTCATCCGGCCTCCCGGTCTTCCCTGAATCTGCTCCGCGCAGATTGCAGCGATGGTTTCCGTCAGCTTCGCGCCTTTTTGTTCCAGAAGCGCTGCTCCCACCTTTTCGCGCAGTCGTCGTTCCTCGGCTTCCGTTCTGATGCGCTTCGCAAACTCTTCGACGTTTGCCGTTGTCGGGCATATCTCAATGCACTCTGCAATGAATTCGCGAGGGTTTTCAATTTTCCCAGCCAGGATGTCCGCCGCCATATACCCGTCGAAAAGCTTCCCTCTGCTGTCCGCCTCCATCGCCGCGTCGAAAACCATTGCGCACGGAGCGGAACGAAAATCATCGGATGTCAGATACTTTGCCGCAACGCGTACGGTTTTCTGATCCTGACATATCGCGCCGACGATATTGATTTCCATGTCAAGCGTATCAATCATTCCCGTCTCTCGCCTCCTGAGCCATAAGAGTTTCAAACTGCTTGCGGAACTTCGCGCCAGAAAGAATGTTTGCCTGCCAGAAAGTGCTTCTCTGAGAAAACTGGAGAATGTCCGATATCAAATCCCAGTCATACCCGTCGATGCGGTGTACTTTGTCAATATCTTCCGCCCAGCGCTGCAGGTCGTCCTCCGTGTACTCCTTGCGGTCTGGCATTCGCTTTCGTATCTGCTTGGAAAGCCACTTTGCCGCCTTGTACGCGTTGTGTTCGTGAGAAATCGGCTCTTTCTTTTTGCTCTTTTTCTCATCCGGTCGCGCGTCCGAAATTCGTTTCGGACAATCTTCTTCGTTAGAAGAAGATATATTATTACTCTTACCTATCTCTAACCTAACCTGAGTACGCGTATTGTCTACATCATGTATACATTCTGTTTCCACGTTGTATACGCCGTCATTTTCTTCCGATTTTTCAGGGAGTTCAGGCGTTTTTGTAACTTCTGTAGGCAATACTGGATGGTCGGTGTAAGCGCCGTCAGGTTTCATAAAGAGTGTCGCCTTTTCTTCCTTGTAAAGCGTCTCGTGGTATCTGTCCTTCTGGATGTAGTTGTGTATGCGCCAGTGCTTCACGACCACGATCCCGCTGTCAAATGCAAGGATGAAGCGCTTTGCAAGCAGCAGCTTCATGTCATCGTCAGAAGCGCCAATCATCCGTTGAATCTTCCTAGGCCCGCTGATAAAGCCGTCATCGTCCGCCCTCATGCACAGGTGAAAGTAAAGATTTTGCGTCGTCGCTGGCATCCCGATAAAGGCGTCGCTGTCAATAATCTGCACGTTAAACATCCTTCGCTGCGCCATTTCATATGCCCCCGTCCTGCTTGATTTCACAGGTGCTAGGCAGATAATTCATATCTCCGCCGCAAATGTCATAAAGAATGCACTCGTCCGCGCATCTGCTTTCCCCTCTGTCGTTTTCAGACAGAGCGCAGAAAGCGCACATCTGCACCATGCGAGTGTATTCCTCTTTTGTGCAAAGAATCTTCATAATTCCTCCTCTCAGCCGCTTTCCCAAATGTCTGGAGCAGCATTACGCTCACTGTTGAGTATCTTTTGGATTCCCTGGCTTCCATAAAGCTCCAGTACGAAACCGATAGCCGCCATCGGGATAACGACATCTACGTCAATCTGATAATCCTTTCCAAGCGTGCTGTCTTTGCGCCTGTACTCTTTTGAGCGTAGTCTTCCAAAGCAAATCACGATGTCCTCGCGCTCAACGCTTGCCATCACGTTTGCGATGTTTTCCTTGCCCCACACGTTGCACCGCATAAACTTTCCGCGCTTCATCTTTTCAGGCTTCCCGCGTGCGTCGCGCTTCCCGTAGTTTGGATTCGGTTCTTCGTCGTATTTCACAAGAAATTTTACCGTGCGCTTCTTCCGCGTTGTATCCTTCGCATCATACAGGACACGGCCCCAGACAAATGCGTATTGATGAATGATATTGGGGTCCTCTCCCGCACGCGGCGGGAGAGGCTTCCCACAAAAGAAACCACCTACGGTTGACATTGCTCACCTCGCTAAAATGGCGTCATACACTCTTCCACCTTTTGACTTGATTATGTGCTTTCGCGTAATTGCTTCGTAAATATAGCCACTGTTACGACCAAGCCATCTTGAAGCATCGCCCATAGAGTGAAAACGAGTTTCTTCCCCTGTTTCTTTGCATTTCAGCAAGACAGGTATCCTTTGGCTTACATTTGCAAGCCCATTCTCTCTTGCGTGCTTGTTATTCTCTTCTATCGTGACCCATTCAAGATTCATAGCACGGTTGTCTAATGGGTTGCCGTTTTTGTGATTAACTGTAAGCCCGTCGCAATAGCCATCGCACCAAGCGCTGGCGACAATGCGAGAAACTAAAAATGTTTTGCATTTGCCGTTCTTCCAAAGACATATTCTCGCATCTTTTCTCCCGTACTTGTTTGCGTGGACTTTCTGCTTTAATACTCTGCTTTTCCATCGTCTTATGCCGCTCCGTTTTGAAAAAGTCTCTTTCCCGTCTACGGATCGAATATTCCCCATATTTGATGCTTCGTAAATGCCGTCGTAATCTGGTATTGATTTCCACTCTTCAATCAAAACGGTAGTTCACCTCCAGTATCCTCTTCATCAGCGAATCCGTCGGATGCGGTCGCATTCCCATCGACCCCGCCGGTATGGGGGTCCTGTTCCAACGCTGCCGGAGCGGACTGCTGGACGGAGATATGGTCAGCTACGATTTGCTCACGCTGTTTCCCGTCCTTCCCAGTATACGAATCGTAGATTCCGTCGACGGCAACCTCGTCATGCCGTTCAAGGCAGGCCGCGAGTTCTCCTACAGCCTTGTCGCCCCACGCCTTGCAGTCCATATACTTGTCCTTCGCGTAACAGACCGTGAAGAGCACGACTTTCCCGCTTTCAGGGATAAATGGGTCTTTCGTCAGATAGCCGCAGACGCGGATGCTGATAGTCCCGTCTTTCTCCTTGCTCTGGAAAATACTCATTCGTCGTCACCAAAGAATCCGGCGGAAAAATCAGCCTCAGATTCCCCCTCCTGCGCCGCCTGTGCTTCCGTGTCATCCGACTTGCGACCGCGCGCCCTCTTCACAGGCTTATCATTCTGAGGCGCTGCGGGCGCGTTATCGGTCTCCTGCGCCGCGTCCGTAATGTCGGTAGCGGTCGATTCGATGACCTCGCCAGTATCGTCGTCGACATTGAGATTGAGGTCAGGGATGATGCCGTCCTCGGACGCGCTGTCGTAGGCAAGCGCATCCTTGAGCGCCGCGCTATTGGCGAGACGGACGTATCCGGAATTGAGCAGGCGGCGGATGACGGTCTTCTTCGCCATGATCTCAAAGCTTCCGTACCACGGCGAAGATGCCTTGACCTTGTCCGCTTCCTGCGGCGTGTATTCGCCACGTTCGAGCTTCATGTACTTCTCATAGTCAAAGCTCTTGCTGTAGCGGCGAGCGTGGTCAATAATATCCGTGACGCTCATGTACTCGTAGCGAAAACGACCGGAGACGGTCTCGCAGTAGGCGTAGTATCCGATAATCGGATGCCCCTCCGCCTCCTCGTCGGTTTCATACTTCGAGAAGTCAAACTTCATGCGCTTCGTGCGGCTGTCGCGACCAACGTACTCGCCTTCGCGAACTTCGATGCAGTCCATGTCAGCCACATCGCCGGTAGCAAGCGCCAGTGCGATGAGTCCCTTGTACGAAACGACGTACGCGCAAGTGTCGGCAAACGGGACAAGGTGATACTCGCGCCCGATGGTAAGCCCCTGACCCTCGCCGCGAAGCGCGGCCGCCACGACGGAAGCGGGGTTGCACTTTTGGAGCTGCTGATTTGCCGCCACGGACGAGATCAGCGCTCCGGTAAACCTCGCCGCGCTTGCGGCATCTGGGACGGACTTCTTGATGAGATTCTGCAGTGCCGCTCCGGTAATAGCCTGAGAGAACGTCTGCTTTTGAGTGGTATTCTTAACCAAAGAATTCTGAGCTTTCAATGTTTTATCCTCCTTCATCAATCTGCTTCGATTTTACTAGGTGTGGAAATCTCTTTTTCCACGGTTTCATACTCGTGACCGTAACCGTCTACAGTCTCAAAAAGTGCAAGCTGCTCGTCAAGTACGAACTTCTTGCTCGGTCTGCCAGCGCCTGCAGGCGTACCACCGTCAATGCAGTTGTAACACTCCGGTGCTTTGCAATTCATGCATTTGGAAAGTTCCGCGCTTGTCACAACCGGAAGCCCAGCCCGCCGCCACTCCTCTGCAACGGCATCAAGGCTGTTCCACGGAAGCGTCGCGCCGCTTGCCATTTGCTCCAATGTCATTGCCTACACCTCCGTGATGGTAATGTGATGAATCCACAACACGAGCTTACGTTTGATGATGTAATCCTTTGTGCGGATTCCCTTTGTGTCTTCGACAACTGTCTTCCCGTTGCGTTCATAAACGAAGTCTGCAATGTAGCTGCATGGTTTCTCCGTTTTACCGTCCGACCTCTTCTGCTTTGGGATCAATTCAAATGGGACTTGAACCCGCAGATTGGATATCTCTCCGGCGCGCTCTAGAAGGCAGAGACTCTGGTAACGGTCGAACTCTTTCACACTGTCAAAAGTGTGCGGCGTTCCGTCAGCAAGGCATCCCTGTACTTTTTTCGCCTTGTACTTTGACGGCTTCATTTCTGACTCAATGGTTTTCTTTCGTTGAGAATCTTCTGCGGCAAACTTGGCAAGTACTTGCGCCCGCGCTTTGGGGGACAAGTCGGACAGAGAGATGCCCATTTCACGGTCTCCCGTACTTTATGCCGTTTGCGCGCAAAAAGCCTTTCAGACTCATAAGCTGACGCTCGGTAGCCCAGACCTTGAAAACGACTTCTTGAGCCTCTTCCTGTTCGGACTGCGCCGATGGCACATAGACCGTTTCGCTGCGCTCTGCGTCCTTCCTGTTTTGCTCCTGCCCTTCTTCAATTTGAGCAAGCCGCTTCTGTTCAAGCTCTGCCTTTCGCTTTTCCTCGCGTTCCCGCGCTTCTTTGAGCTGATTTTGCTTCACGACCACTTTGCCAAGGTCGCGGGTCTGCTTGTAAATGTCGAGCAGATACGGAACGTCCTGCGCGTCCATCGTGCGGATGACAGCGATGTCCGCCCGCGCCCTGTCAAGCGCTGCGTCGATTTCCTCCTTGGCCCCGTCCTCGCTGTACCCCTTGTTGCCCCACTTCGGATTGAAAAGTGCGCTCCACGGGATGTATTCTTTCTCTTCCGCGAAAGGTGAAGCGTCGTAGTGAGCACGGATGCGCTCAATCTTCGCTCCGGCTTCAGCGTCCTCAAAAGCCTTTACTTGCCTGTCAAGATTGCTTGCGCCGTCATCGCAGATGGCAATCAGTTCGCGGCACTTGTCCTCAAAGGCTTTCAGAGGTTCGGAATAGGCGCGCTTCACGGTGCGCCTCATCTCGTCGATCCCGCCAGCGACCTTGCGGATGCGGGCGCGGTCATTCTTCGCCGCCGCAATACCGTCCTCAGTCACAATCATTGACTGATACGGTTTCATCATCTCCGTAAGCGCCGCCTTGCACTCGTCAAAGTTTGCTTCGATTACGGTGTTCTGAATGACCGCCAAAGCGTCTTGCTTTACTTCAAAAGCAACATCAGCCATTTATTTGTCCTCCTCGTCCAGACTGTATTTTGCGAAAACGACTTGCCTGCCGTATCGGTTAGTGCGCTTAATCATCTCGGACTTGATCTTGTACCCACGCTTATGGCGCAAGTCCCAAATTCGCGCGCCGAGTCGGTAGCATCCTATTTCGTTCATTGCCTCTGCAGGAGTAATGGAACCGAAATCTTTCATGTATTGCAGAATCATTTCTTCCTGCGGCATCGTGTTCTCGTCACACAAAGTCCCCATCGTGAACCTCCTCCTGCCAGTACTTTTCGATGGCAGAGCACGCAAACGTCGGCTCTGGCAAATCGACGGCAACGACCATCGCCCGTTTGTCCTCTGTAGCGCCGGTTCCGCGGTTCTTTACGGGGGCTGCGACAACCTCTCCGCCAGACAAAGACATATCCGTGCGGTAGGTATACATTGCTCCGGCAAAGCCATTCACAGATTCTTTGAAGTACTTAACGCCAACAAACATTTGCTTATCCCTCCTTTCACATCGTCAGCGGCATCGGAGGCAGTGTGCCGCCAGTAACGTGCCGCCAAAATTCTGTCTCTTTCTCAAAGAGCCATTCCAAGTCCTGCTCCACATCGGAGCGATGAATCTCATACTCGCGGAGCGTGATATCTCCGGTCATGCTGTAGAGCGCCGCAAAGAGATAGACAAAGTCGTAGCCAGTTGCGAGTAGCTGATGCAAAACTTGAATGTAGTAGTTCTGCGGCATCTGCCCGTTCGACCACTTCTCCCATCCAGCTTTTCCGTTCGGAGTCGCTGTTTTGATCTCAAGGATTCCACGCTTTCCGCCTGCGTCAACGAGTTCTCCGTCAAGCGTTGCCGTCATCCACGGGCGCTCTTTCTGAAACAGAATGTCAAAAGCGTGATACTCAATCTCAAGCTCAGGATGGAGTGCCTTAAAAAACTCGCGGATAGCAGGCTCCATTCGTACTCCCTGTTGCACCGCGGCGTTGTCGGAAAGGTCTCTCGGCACGTCCTGCCCAGTCTTCAGCCGCCAAAGTTCCATCGGTGTCTGCCACGGCGACATACCGATGGCTGCCGCCGCCTCGCTTGCTCCAATCCCGTTCTGGCGACCGGAAAGCCAATCCTCGCGATTGAGAAATTCTTTGCGCTCTAAACTCATATGTCCTCCCCTAACCATTGCAGGAAAGCCTTGCGCGGTATCCTCGTCCGCGTCCCCATGACCGACACATGGAATCCGAGCTTTTCTGGATAGCGCTGCGCAGCAATGCGAATCGCGTGCGCATCGCATCCGATGACCTCGGCAACGTCGGCAGGAAGTAGAAACGGACGGTCGCAGGACTTGATTTCAGAAAGTGTCATTGGACTGTCCCCTGAGTACCATTTGGATTTCGCGAAGCCGGTCGAGCGTCACGCCCTGCTCGATAAGACGGGTTCCCTCGCGTTCCATGCGCCTGTACTCCAAAAGCTCGTGGTCAATCGCGTCGGAAACGGAGGTCATCAGCTTCGCCGTCTTAACCTCGTCGCACTTCCGAAGCCGCTCCAGTTCAGCGAGCTTGTCAGCAAGCTCCGCACCGCACTTTTCACAGAGATGAATCATTTCACCGCTCCTTTCACCATAAAGACCCGCCCGCCATGATTGATAACATCAATGTCGACATTGATCCGCTTGATGGTCTGCCTGTACGAACTAGCCGCGCTACCGGCGTTTTTGTACCTCTTGGTGTCTACCTCGCAGAACTTGTCTTCCATCTGCTCGAATTCGTCGATATCGCGCAGAACGCTAGTGTATGACGCCTTGTGTGCTGCACGCTCAAATTCCTCCGGAGTAATTTTCCTAATCATTGTTTGTACCCTCACATTTCTTGTTGAATATTGACGCTTCATCTGGTATAATGCGAGGGAAGTGTGATGCACTTGTCTCCACGCGCCCGTTCGGAGTACCAGTCCGAGCGGGTTTTCCATTATTCGGCTTCCCTCCTTGTGATGATTCGCGCGATTGCCTCCCGCATCCTGTGTTCGATGTCCGGCGAATATCGCTTCTCATTCAGAACTGAACTGACCCAGTTGTGCGTCAGTCCCATCTCCGCCGCCAGTTCACGCTGAGAAATGCCGTTCACATGAAGCATCGCAACGATATCACCAGTCCACTTTGCCTTTTTGCTCAAAACTTGTGTCACCCCCTTGCAAAAGCACTATATGTTGTTGTTGAAATTGTTAAACTTGTGTGCTATTATTTTAGTGCAGATATTAACAGCGATTACCGCAGAATTACCAATGTTCTGTGGCTTGATAATTGCGGTCACAAATTTAACCACGAGAAGACTATAGCAGTTAGACTTGTTTTCGTCAAGTAATATTTGTTACTTTTGTTATCTTTGTTACTTTTCAACAATGAAAGGGGTTGTGCTTTGTGTTTTATGACAGGCTTCTCCAGATTTGCGTTTACCACAACATGTCTCCAACGGCAGCGGCGCAAGGGGTAGGGATGACAGGTGCTCACGTTAACCGGTGGAAGACTGGATCGACGCCGAACGATTTGACCGTCGCAAAGTTTTCCTCATTCTTCGGGATTCCGAGCAGATACTTTGTCGGTGACGATGACGAGGCGTACTATTACTGGACTGAGTACCAGTTGAAAGATGCGGAGCGCAAGTACGATGAGTCAAAGGACGACAGAAAGCGCTCTGAACTTGCTACGTCCATTGATGTACTGCGGGAATCTTTATATGACCAAAGAATTGCGAGTAAGCTTGGCGCTCTGGAGAAAAAAAGAAAGCCCGCTGATGACGGCGAGCTTGAAGAATCGCTTGAAATATTACGATCACGTCCGGAAACACGCGCTTTGTTACACGCGAGCAAAGGAATGACGACGGAGCAAGTTGAAAAAATGGCACAGTTTATGGAAACCATGAGGGGCGGTGGAAATGGACAATCCAATTGAAGGCGTTGATTACTTTGTGCATATTGTCCCGTTTCCGGTCGATGCTGGCTGTGACGGAGCTGTTACGCCAAATCCTGATGGGACGTACTCGGTATATCTGGATGCCAGGACGACGTTTGAGCGCCGCAGACGCGCCGTTAGGCACGAAATAGACCACATTGCCTGTGATGATTTCTATAACGATCGGTGTATCAAAGACGTAGAGGGCTTTTGACATGATTTGCCGAAAATGCAAAGAGACTGTTCCTGACGGAATGTACTGTTCCGCCTGCGGTGCAAAACAGGACATTGCCCATCGTACGAAGCGCGGGAATGGAACCGGTTCTGTTTTCAGGCGCGGGAAATTCTGGTATGCTCAAATAACGCTGTATTCTTTTGAAAAAGATGGTAAAACGCGGCAGAAACGCAAAACCAAGGGCGGATTTGCCGCGAAGAAAGACGCTTTGGAATATTTGTCAACGCTGAAGAGCGCAGAAGCAAGAACTTCGCCGACGCTTTTGAAGCTGTATGAATCCTTTGAGGCGCATGACTTGCCAAAGCTCTCAGCCAGTAAGCAGATTGCATACAAGAAAGCCCGTGAGCGTGCTGACGCGATTATTGGTAAGCGGATCGACGAACTGACCGTTGAGCAGATGCAGACGGTGGTTGACGCTGCCGGCAGTCACTACAAGGCAAGGGACATCAAGAATCTCTTGTCCAAGCTATATCAGCTTGCCATGCCGGAGCAGTATGTCTCTCAAAACCTTGCAAAGTTTGTTTCCTTGCCAGAGCTGGAAGAAAAAGAGCCTGTCCCGTTTACGCAAGATGAGGTCGACAAGCTTTGGGAAGCCTTTGCAGATGGCGAAACATTTGTCGGGTATCTCTTGCTGATGATTTACTCCGGTATGATGCCAGGAGAGTTGTTCGCTTGCAAAAAGTCGATGATTGACCTAGACCGTTGCGAGATATACGGATGCGGTAAGAAGACCAAGACGCGCAAGACCAATGCTATTGTGTTCGCGGATTGCGTCAGCCCAGTAGTATCCGAACTGATGGACTGGCAGCGCGGTGATAAACTCGTCAACGTACACGAAACGGTATGGTATAACCGGTATCACGAAACATTGCAGCGCCTCGGAATCCGCGACCTCCCCCCATACTCCTGTCGACACACGACCGGCACGGAGGCCGCGCGTCAGAATCTCAATGCCGCCATCGTCCAGAAAATCATGCGCCACGCCAAAATAACGACCTCGCAACGCTACATCCACTTGGGGACGGAAGACACTCACAGCGGGATCAATACCATCACGCACAAGAAAATGGCATAAAAAAACGGGGCGCTCCGAATCTGAGCGTCCCTTTTTGTCTGGATAAGTGTTAGCTACCGTGTTAGCTACCCAACACTATTTTTCAATATTTGCCGCCCCATGCGGCACTTTTTTGCGGAAACGGCACAATGGATTTTGCAACACAAACGGCAGAAAAAATAAGAAAAACCACCCGTTTCCAAGTGGTTTTTCTTATTTGGCGCGGAAGAGAGGATTTGAACCTCCGCGGCGCTTTTTACACGCCCTACTCCCTTAGCAGGGGATGCCAGAATGCCGTAATATAGCGGTTTTTGGCTATTGCTGTTAGCTACCTGTTAGCTACCGGATTTTAATTTTTCTTCTGTCGAATCCGTTTTTCTTTCCCATTCCAGACGCACTGTACGTCGTTTTCTTCCTTATGGAAACCCTGCAAATAAAGACTCCTGCCGATGCAAAAATCCTTGAACTTGGCTTCTCGCTCGCAATGCCCGTGACAGCTTACTGGGTTCTCTTTCGTAGGCAAAATTCGATCCTGGCAATTATGGCACGGTGACTTCATGTATTTGTTATGCCCCCTTGCGCCAGTTGCAACGATTTCATATGTTGCATTTCGGCGTAAAGAACGTTCGCCACGGACGGCTGCGCATTTACGATTGTCAGCGCAATTACAGCCATTTGCCGAGCCTCTTCGTATTCTTTTGGGCTTCTGGTGGAATTACCTGGCTTCAATATATCAATGGCTCTTCCGATTGTCATGCGCCTACCTCTTTCCATTTGCAACCGTCGCAAGCACCTTTGTGCGCTTCGTGATACTTCCCGCATTGCAGGCAAAGCTCGTTCCGGCAAGAATATAATTCGCGGATAGCTTCGCCGCCAGCACGTAATGCCTCGATAAACGCAGTTCTTTTCTCGAAGCTGTCAAAGAGAGCTGTAAAGTCGGCTCCAGCTATTGCAGATTGATAGTCAGTATATGTCAAAGGTTCGTCCTCCTGTTCCATAATTTGATGGCCGTCTCTTTCTCGTTCATCCACGGCGTCGAGCATCCGCAGGAACGACACACGACTCGATACCGAATCATATCGTAGGTGTCTTTCTTGTGAACGATGCAGTTATGCCCACAATGCGGGCAGTTTTCGACTTCATACTCCATTTTTTGACTCGAATTTGTCGCAGGATTCGCTACGATGCATCAGGCGATGCTCTTTGTGCTTGCACCGTCCGTATCGACTTCCGTCCTTTTCCTGCTTCCAGTTGGCGCAGTTCTTGCAATATCCGTCGCTCATGCCAAACGACTTCCTGACCTCGTCGCCAATCTCGGAAAGATATTTCTCAATCCTTTCCTCACGACCGTGCTTCGTAAACCACTTCGCCTTGAACTTGTCACGGGCCTCATTCCAGTCGCCGATGCTAGTGTCTGATGACAAATACCATTCTCTGTCGTGAAACAGTTCCGCAAGGTCTTTGACCAGTTCGTCAAGTTCTTTGTCGCCAAAGTCGCCAACATGGTCTTTAAGCTGGCAGTAAAAATACTCAAGACTTCCGCCACTCATGTCTTACCTCCCTGTGCTTCCAAAAGCACCGTTTCCACGTTCCGTATCGTCCAGCTTGCCAACAATTTTGATTTCCGGCGTCAAATACGGCATGATGACGAGCTGGGCAATCTTGTCGCCTTTCTTGACCTCGTAAGGTTCATTGCCCAGGTTGTATAGCTTGACCGCAATCGAACCGTTGTAGCCCTCGTCGATTACACCCCCGCACGACACAATGCTGTGCTTGACGTTCAGACCGCTTTTGCTTTCAATCTTTCCATAAGTCCCGGGGTCAAATGCAATGTGTACGCCAGTATCGAATGTTTCAGAAGGTTTTACTTCATGCGGGAAGAAATCATCTCCGAGTTTCAACGTCCTGTATGGGTATATCACCTTGTCCTCCCGGCTGTACAAGTCCAAGCCAGCGTCCGTCGCGTGTGCGCGTGTCGGCAGGAGTGCTCCATCGTCAAGCGTCACTTTCATTCTGTTTTCCTCCTTTTTCCAGTTCCATCTCAAGTGCAAACAAAATCCGCGTTGCGCTGTGCGCTAGATGATCGTTGCTCTCGTCACCCGCAAGCCACGACAGAAGATGCGTGATAGCCCGTCCAACGTGCTTTTTAGCAGGGATTTTTTTGTAATTATACTCGTCGTACCCGTGAATGTTCTCTGCCTCCCAGCGGACGCGAGAAACCGCCAGAAGCGCCTTGGGAGGCAAAAGCTCCGACGCATACGGTCGCTCGTGCTGCTTACCGCCGTTCTCGTTGGTTTCAATAGGCTGTAAGGCGTTGCTCATGCCGTCAATAAGCGGATCGGGGTTCACCGTACTCGTCCACTCTCCTTTGTATTTTTCAACGTTCATTCTGTCACTTCTCCATTTCTGCCCGCAGACTGTCCTTGATGTAGTAATCAAGGCCGAGTTCTTTGCAAAGCGCCTCTGCTTTTCGCCCGAACTCCGCCCAGTTAATGTCAGACGGGTAATAGTTCAGCTTCCCGATTTTTACTTTGTCAGCAAACGCAAGACGCCTTATTGCCGCTAAAACAAACGGCTCGCTCAAAACCGGCTCGAAAGACACCCACGTTTTAATGCCGCTTCTTGACGCATTTCGCAAGTCGTTCCCGCGCATAAGATCAAACTGTGCCCCAGTTCCGTCTATGGTTACGCCGTACCAATCTTCACCGTCCAAAAGGTCGAAATCTCGATTGCCGTGGCCTTTCGTGAGGATTTGAACGTGGTTCCCGTACTTTTTCAGGAGCTTTATGATTTCTCTCGTCGGCGTCGTGTCGTAGCCGAACGGGTACGGGTCACAGGTAAAGCACAGGTGAATCAGTTTGCCCGTAATGTTTTCGCGCTCCAACTGCTTGCGCGTTTCCTCGACAATATCCTTGCGCGGCTCCACGCAGCTATGAAACAATTCGCGGTCTTTATGCAACACGTTCGGCGCGAAGCAGTAGTAGCACCGATGTGGGCATCCCGTGTAAATGTTCAGCGCGTAGTCGCCGTATTCCTTTGCTTTGCCTTTCGGCTCATAAATGGGTTTCATTTTGTTCATCACTCCTTGATAACGCGATTCTCCCACTTCTTGTAAGCATCAAGATACCACTCGTGCTTATCACCGTTGTATGTCAGCTCGTAGTACATTCCGTCTGATAGCGTTGAGGAAAGCAAATACTTCCAGTTTTGCAACGCTTTTGCTTTCCAGACGGTATAAACGTCAAACTCAACCGTCTTGTCGGTTACATCCATGTGTTCAAGAATGTAATCCCGAACGATTTTCCTTGCCTTTTCATCCATTTTCGTATACCTCCTCAATGTTTTCCGATCCGCAGCAGGGGCAAAAACGCTCATGCCACTCCTGCCATCCGTTCTCACCGTCCATGTTTTCCAATCGGATACGAATATTCGGCTCGTCAAACTCCGTACCGCAGTCCAAGCAACGCCACATCAGTCTTCACCGATCCTTTTGTATGCCTCTGCCAATGCTTTGCAAAGATTGAGAAACGATTCCTCCGAAAACTGCGTGTGTTGCGCGACCGTCGTTGCGTCTGCCTTCTCAGACAATTGGCGGTATAGCTCGTCGCTGATCTTTCTTATAATTTCCTGCTGAAAATCTTCCGGCACATCAGAAAGCAAAACAGGATTGCCGTCAGCGTCCTTGCCTATCACAATGTCACATAGCATATCGCCTGCACCGCCTTTCCAATACCATCATACCCGCCATACAAAGGCAATTTTCAAGGGCGGCTCCGAAGAACCGCCCTAAAATCGTAAGTATATCGCAACTTTTGTAAAGGACATCTATGTCCTCTGCAAACTATTCGCCCTCGTCGAAAACGCTGATTTGCCCATCAAGATTCGGGTCTTCGAGCCACCAGCGCATTACATCTTCAGGCTCAGTACCTTGCCCCCATGACCCATTGGTGAGATTTCGGCGTTGCCTTTCTTCAAGCATATTCTTGAAAGTTTTAAGATACTGTTCCTTGTATTTGGGCCACCTTGAAAATTGCGCGACGCGCAGCTTATATGATGCCATCGGGCATCCTATGCAGCCAATTCTAGTAAAGCCCTCTTCATAAAGAGAGCAATACGGTATCTTCTCGGATTGTATAAATTGCCAAACGTCAGAATCAGTCCAGTCGATAATTGGGTTTAATGTTGTTTTCCCTCTGGAGTAGCATTGTTCAACCATCCTGCGAGATTCGCTATTATCATTTACTAAGACGACCCCCCCCGCTTAGTTTCCTTAAAATCGCGAGAATTTGCAACAAATTTCGACGTTTCGTTGTTCATCATCGTTATAACGCCCTGGTTGCTTTTCCGCGCTACCGATTCAGACCACCGCACTCCAGTGACCGTCATGCGGCCATCACCAGATGACTCTTTTAGTTTCTGGCAGCAGTAACGTGACAAACGCGTGGGCGGCATAAGCTTTTGCGGTATAAGATTCCACATCGTAATCGCGTTTCCAGCCGAGTCTCGCGGTATATCTCTGCTGACATCAGGATGTTTTTCTTTGATAAACTGAACCAATTCGGGAGGATCAACTGATGTTACACGATAATGCGACTCGTATTTGCACCCGCTCATGTCAAGAAGTGCCTTGACAACAACGCTGTCCTTGCCACCAGAAAATGCTAAAAAGTACCCTTCTGGCGGCTCAAACGCTTTCAGCCGCTTTATTGCTTTCTCAACCTTGCCCTCACGACCAAACAAGGTTTCTTCTACAAGAGCCATGTCATTTCACCCCTCTCTGTTTTATCAAACTACGCCCCCCGAAGGGGCATAGCTACATCGTGCCAGTACCCATCATCTTGTCGGTATACGGGTCATAGCGCATCATTCCACATCACCTCCACCCGTACCTATAGGCTACTTCCTGTGCCTTTTCCGCGGCCATCAGCCTGTATTGCCAAAGATGCGCTCCGTAGTTTCCGTTGATGCTGCGGGCGATGCGCTTTGCGAGCTTTCGGCTGTAGCCGTAACGCTCCAGCTCGTTGATGAAATGCTTGCGGTTCGTTCGCGGCGAGGTCATTTTGGCGGTAAATGAGAATTCCCCGCCCATTTTGCAGTATTCCATATCGCCAATATCAGGCGTATCGCTCGTCATGGTGAGTTCGCAGTCTATTACCTTTCCAAGCTCTATCGCCTCGCCGTTCGGCGCAAACAGGCGAATGTCGTAACCACGGTTTTCAGAATCAATCGGCATTTTTGTTCCCCTTTTCCAGTAGACCCATCTCACGAGCTTTATCCTCGCACGGTTGACAAATGCGAGAATATACATTTCCGTCGCCGTCATAATACGATGCAGCTTTTCCGTCTTGGATTGCAAATATATGACCGCATAACGGGCAAATCCACGGGCGACCTTTTGCAACCGTAAACGGCAATTTATTAGTATCGGCCAAATCAAGGGAAAAATATTCGGCTGTCATACGATCCACGTCTCTCTTTCAAAACATAATACATTGTTCTTCGATGCGTCGTTTGTGCGGCTCGTCGTCGTACAAGTCCCACGGATACCAGTCGTAGTCGTCCGTAACGTCGCCCGTTATGTCGTACACGCGCCCGTCGATCTTGCATCCAAAGTGACAGGCAACATTGTCGTGGACGATTTCAGGGGCGCAGGCGGCAAAGCGGGCAGAGAGGATATAGGCAAACCAGTAGCAGCAACCGTTCAAAAAGTGAGAAAGCATTTCCTCACTTTCACCGCTCCCGTCCATTTTGGTTGAGAAACGCCCGATGAACATTAAAACATCTGGCGCAATATCGTTTTCACACAATTTCATTCCGTTTACCTCTTACCTTAACGGTAAGCGCATCTTTTACGCTCCATCCATACTTATCAATCCGCGCAAGAATTGTTGACCATCCAATTCCTGTAATCCTAGCCCATTGTGCAAGAGTGCGTGTTTCCCCGTTAAGCGTCAAATACCTGTTGCTACGTCGATTGTTGTTTTGGTCTTGCACAGAAACCCAGCGGCAATTTGACGGTTCATAGTTTCCGTTTACGTCAATGCGGTCAATCGTGCATTTCCCGTGAGGTGCGCTTTCGTCGTAACCGTTTGAAAAAGCCCATTTTGAGAAGTTTTGGAATCCGTCACTCCCAAGCCATTCATTACATACCTTTATTCCTCTCTCGCCATATAGGTGATACCCTTTATTATTCGGATTGCTACACCTATATCGCATTGAATTCCAAACGTCGTGTAGTCTTGTGTCGCTTTGACCATGCCTAATTACCCTAGCTCGCCTGCATTCGTTATTGTAGCAACCGCAAGATTTCAAACTTCCAGAACGAAGATGGCAACCAGTAGCTTTGTGCATATTCCCACAGTCGCATTGGCATAACCATTTTGCTATATGTCTTCCTTTGGGCGTAACGTAGTCGTCTGTTCTACTAATAACGACCAATCTGCCAAAGCGTTGACCAGTTAAATCTTTTACGACTTTCACTCGCCCACCCCGCAGCACTTCAAAATGCGACTCAGTTTCGACTTGAGCATATCGCGCTCGGTCTCAGCCTGAAAAAGATTGGCTTTCAGCTCGTCGCGCTCCTTGCATACACGAATATAGGCTGCGCCGCCCTCTTCGTATCTGTTCTCCGCGCGAATCTCCTCAAAGGTCTTGCCGATGAAGATTCCCTTGACCTGGCGAAGATGCTCCTCGTCCGTGCCGAGGCTGCGGAGGATGTAGTCGAGTCCAGACCCCTCCGCCACAACTTGCTCCACCATCTCTCCAATTTTGTCGCCGTGCTGCGTTTCAAGTGCGAGAAGCGTTCCTTTTCCAATCCTTGCGGCGTCCGGCAGGGAAAAGGCGTAGTGCTTGTCCGACGCGTCAGCGCCAATGTGCCTGATAATTGCCAAATTCATTTCAAGTCTCCTTTCAGTTCTACCCGATCTGGGCGCGTGACCATAACCGCATGACCGCATTTGTCGTATAGCTCCACGTCCATCCAAGCGTTTTTAGCGTCCCTGCGATAAATCAGTGCCGAAATATGGTGGTACTCAATCCCATCGCATATCACAGGACTTCCTTTCAACCACGCCGATTTTGCTTCTTCATTTGTCATGCGCATCACCCTACAACCATAATAACCACGCCACAAAGACAATTTCAGGCATGAGAAAAGCGCCCCATCCGAAGATGAGGCGCTTTTCCCGTCCCGGTGACAAGACACAGAAAGGAGGTAGCGGGTATGAGCAGACCCGCTGGAGCGAGAAACGGGTCTCGAACCCGCAACATCCAGCTTGGAGGGCTGGCGCTCTACCAATTGAGCTATTCTCGCAAATTAGCCGCCCCGTGGCACTACCGAGTGTCTAAACCGTTTCTCTGCCCCGATTGCGGAACTTGCCATTATCGGGCGCGGCTCTTTTTTGACTCCCCACTATGGCAGGGGTTCGCCGCATGGTTGGCACTAACGTAGCCTGCACGGCTTGTTTCCGCCCATTTTTTGACGTCACCGCCACATGATAAGCTCATGCCGCTGCTGTCTTAGTAGAAACAAGCAAAGCCGCCCTTGACAGTCCCGCTCCCCTGGACTACGGGTACGCTTGCGGCGCTCTGCGTACCGGGTCGGTCCCTCCTCCACTCGTGCCGCCCGCCAAAAAGCAAACACAGCAGATTTGAGATTGAGAAAACTAAGGCAACCGCTTTGGCACAGAGCCTTTGCAAAAGCGAACCTCCCGAAGGACCTACATCGCTTTTTCATTAGTTCACCGCCCCGCTGGCGGCGACGTAGCTACTGGAGGGAATTGAACCCCCGACCCGCTGATTACAAATCAGCAGCTCTACCAACTGAGCTACAACAGCATCAGGCCGCTCCGGAGAAAGGAATAAAGCCGGAGCGGCTGAGAGAG
>JAEEGL012985356.1_pt1 | contig 38013 bp, 26 predicted proteins | sample 9134231 | NCBI WGS metagenome assembly JAEEGL01 (sample SAMN16246548, study PRJNA631951) | gut metagenome | biome: gut microbiome; feature: rumen; material: fiber-attached | host: Bos | place: Iran: Karaj | collected 2018-10
AAGGCGAACGACGAGTAGAGGCGCGCAAAGAGTCCGAAGCGGCGCTCGAAATACTCGTAGGTAGACAGTCGGATGACCTTTCGGAACAAGGGCACGATGATGCCGACGAGTGTCAGTAAGACGATGGGGACCATAAGCCCCTGCACCAGCAATATCCAGTTGTCAGCATAGGCAGCGCCCGGGTAGGCCAGAAAGGTCACGCTGCTGATAAGTGTGGCGAAGATGCTGATGCCGACTGCCCAGGCAGGTATCTTCCCGCCTCCGGCAAAGTACTGCGACGTATCCTTCTGCTTATGAGCAAACCAGACACCAACCCCTATGGCTGCCAGAATTGACAGTAATACAATAATATAGTCTATGATGTGCATGGCGTTAGCAAATTCTTCATTATAAACTCTTCACTTTTTCCCTAATGGCCTCTTCTTCTATTGCAGAAAGACGCGTCAGCGGCGTGAGCATCCAGGGTTCACAGAGTCCTTTCGTCTGCATCATCACTTTCAACGCGGTAAGACTCTGTCCAAGGGTACGATCTTTTTGGTAAATTTTCGCAATCTCGTTGGTTTCCTCCTGCAGGCGGTTGGCTTTTGCCATCTCTCCATTGACAGCAGCCTCGTACAACTGCTGGAACATTTCCGGTACATAGTTACCTGTAGAAGGAACAATGCCGTTACCACCCAGTTCCAGCGAATGGGCACTCTGAGCTGCCCAGCCGCAGAAGTAAGCAAAGTCCGGATGCGTCTTGGTTACCTCGATGCACTGGGCCATGCGTTCCAGGTCACGCTCTGAATCCTTAAGACCCACGATGTTCGGATGGTCTGCCAACCTGCTAATAACAGATACAGGTATGGACATGTGCGTAGTCGCCAGAATGTTGTAGAGCATCAGTGGTCCTGTGATTTTGTCAGCCAGCGTCTTGTAATAGTTGTACATCTGCGCCTCAGTCAGAGCATAGTAGGTGGGCAAGGTAGCCACAATGACATCGGCGCCCAAAACCGTATAAGCCTCAGCCTGCTCAATCTGTTCGGAAAAGCAATTACCCGTCAGTCCGGCATAGATGGTTATACGCTTGTCGGCAGCCTTTACGGCAGTTTCAACAAACAGTCGTCCGTCAGTTTGGCTGACAGAGTTACCCTCGCCAGTAGTACCCATCAGCAATGGCGAAACCTCATTTTTAGCAAAAAAATCGATAATACGCTTGACAGCTTCAACATCCAACCGTCCATTTTGTGTGACGGGGGTAACCATCGGCACCACTACGCCACGATACTTGCTCTTGTTCATACGCTTTAATAGTTTTAGTATATCACTTTGTTAATTAAAGACGTACGAGCACCTATTTAGTCATCACTGCCCGGAATTAACGTTATTTAGCAATTTTTCTCTTCCAAAGTTACGTGCGATTCAGTATTATTTCGTATCTTTGCACTCGATTCGAGTTTACCAAAACGGGAAACTTTTTCCGTCTCGAAAATAAAAAAGTTGTCCAAAACGGAAAACTTTCCTGACGAGCGAACACCTCAAGTTTCCTTATCAGGCCAAGTAAGAAGAAGTCAAAAAAGGCGAACTTTAGCCATGTTTACAATCCTAAAAGTGACCATTGGGGTCACATAGAGAAAATTAATGCAACGCAACTGTCAATAACAAATAGAGATATACAATGGAAATTAAGAATTTCACCATTACGAAGCGCGACGGAACAAAGGACCGCTTCTCATTAGACAAAATCATGAATGCCATCGTCAAGGCATTTGAAAGTGTCAACGAACCTGCTGATCTGGGAACAGTATCAAAGATTCTCAGTCACTTGGACATGCACGACGATATTAAGGTTGAGGACATCCAGAACCAGGTTGAGGAGGCTCTGATGCGCGAGGGTTTCTTCCGCGTTGCCAAGTCATTCATCCTGTATCGCCAGGAGCATACCGAGGACCGCGAGACACTGGAAAAGATGCTGTTCCTGTCAGAGTACATGGAATCGATGAATGCTGCCACGGGGTCGAAGTACGACGCCAACGCCAACGTCGAGCACAAGAACATTGCCACGCTGATTGGCGAGCTGCCGAAGTCAAATTTCATCCGCCTGAACCGTCGTCTTTTAACCGACCGCATCAAGAAGATGTACGGCAAAGCCTTGGCTGACGAATACATCGACAAACTGACACACCATTTTATATATAAGAACGACGAGACGAGTCTTGCCAACTACTGTGCTTCCATTACCATGTATCCCTGGCTCATCAATGGCACTATGGAGATTGGCGGTAACTCAACAGCCCCCACTAACCTGAAATCGTTTGCCGGAGGCTTCGTCAACATGGTGTTTATGGTAAGCTCCATGCTGAGTGGTGCCTGTGCCACTCCTGAGTTCTTGATGTACATGAATTACTTCATAGGCAAGGAGTATGGCAAGGACTATTGGCAACACCCTGACCAGCAGGCTGACCTTTCGCTTAAAAAGCGCACCATCGACAAGGTCATCACCGACTACTTCGAACAGATTGTATACACGCTGAACCAGCCCACGGGTGCCCGTAACTATCAGGCCGTGTTCTGGAATGTCGCCTACTACGACAAGTACTACTTCCAAAGCATCTTCGGCGAGTTCTACTTCCCCGATGGCAGTCAGCCCGATTGGGACGGTCTGTCGTGGTTGCAGAAACGTTTCATGAAGTGGTTCAACCAAGAGCGTACAAAGACCCTGCTAACGTTCCCTGTTGAGACCATGGCACTCCTCGTCGACGAGAACGGTGAGTGCAAGGATAAGGAGTGGGGCGACTTCACGGCCGAGATGTATGCCGAGGGCCACTCGTTCTTCACATACATGAGCGACAACGCCGACTCACTCTCGTCTTGCTGCCGTCTGCGCAATGAGATTACCGACAATGGCTTCAGCTATACGCTGGGAGCCGGTGGTGTGTCCACAGGGTCGAAGTCTGTGCTGACCATCAACCTGAACCGTTGCATTCAGTATGCCGTCAACCACAAGTTGGACTATCTGGTATTCTTGGGCGAGATTATTGACCTATGCCACAAAGTGCAGACGGCTTACAACGAGAACTTGAAGGAGCTTCAGCAGCACGGCATGCTGCCGTTGTTCGACGCCGGCTACATCAACATCTCGCGCCAGTACCTGACCATCGGCATCAATGGCCTTGTGGAGGCTGCCGAATTCATGGGGTTGAAGATTACCCCCAACGAAGACTACAAGAAGTTCGTTCAGAGCATCCTCGGTCTGATTGAGAAGTACAACAAGCAGTACCGTACCAAGGAATTAATGTTCAATTGCGAAATGATTCCCGCCGAAAACGTCGGTGTAAAACACGCCAAATGGGACCGCGAGGACGGCTACTTCGTACCCCGTGACTGCTACAACAGCTACTTCTATGTTGTAGAGGATGACTCGCTCAGCGTCATCGACAAGTTCAAACTGCACGGACGTCCATACATCGAACACCTGACGGGTGGCTCAGCCCTGCACATGAACCTTGACGAGCATCTGTCGAAGCAGCAGTACCTGCACCTGCTGAAGGTCGCTGCCCAGGAAGGTTGCAACTATTTCACGTTCAACATCCCCAATACCGTCTGCAACGAATGCGGCCACATCGACAAGCGCTATCTGCACGAGTGTCCGAAGTGCCACTCGAAGAACGTCGACTACATGACCCGTATCATCGGTTACCTGAAGCGCGTCTCCAATTTCTCACAGCCCCGTCAGGAGGAGGCAGCAAGAAGGTATTATGCACATGCAGAGTAAGCCATGCTGAAGTACGTTAATACAGGCATCGTCTTCCAAGAGATACCCGACGAAGTGACACTGGCAATTAACCTTTCCAATTGCCCGTGTCACTGTCCGGGGTGTCATAGCAAATACCTGTGGGAAGACATCGGTATGCCGTTAAACTCTGACGCCATCGACGACTTTGTATCACAGTATGGCGCTGACATTACCTGCATCGCTTTCATGGGTGGCGACAGCGACCCAAAAGGTGTCAACCTACTGGCTCAGTACATCCACGAATACCACCCACAGTTCCATGTGGCTTGGTACAGCGGCCGCATACGCATACCCTCAGTTGTCGACAAACAGGACTTTGACTACATCAAGGTCGGACCTTATATCAAGCATCTCGGGTCACTGAAGTCGGCCACCACCAACCAGCGTCTATACCGCCGCAAGATGGACGGCACGTTTGAAGATATTACCTACCGCTTCTGGCGACAGAAAGACATGGCCATTTGAGTGACATATTCCTTGCCTCTGCCTTTTTCGAGAAGCCAGCGAACTTTATCCCACTTATCTACAACTGAACATCGGAAAGGATTTTGCTGGTGGCTCCAGTCATCTGCTGGACATAGCCACCTGCCTTGCGACCCGACTCGACCATAGAGACGGGATTAGCCATGAAATGCAGCATGATACTACGGAAATCATCCGCATCGCGAATTTCAAGTCCACCACCACAATCCTTCAAGCCCTGAGCTTCCTGGAAGCGCTGGTTATTAGGACCAAATATGACGGGGACGTCCCAGACAGCAGCCTCAAGAGTGTTATGTATGCCCACGCCAAAGCCTCCACCGACATAAGCGATGTCAGCATAGCGGTAGATACTGGAGAGTAGTCCGAAACAGTCGATGAGCATGACTCGAGCGTCTTGGGTCATAGTTGATGGGGGTTGGACGTTGGAAACTTGTGTATAGCGGACCACTTTACAGTCCTGAAGTTTTGACTCTATCTGCTGCAGGTGGTCTTCGCCGATGACATGGGGAGCGATGATAAGCTTCCAGTCGGGATGATCGTTGAAGAAGGGGATGAAGATGTCCTCATCAGGCTGCCATGAGGAGCCTGCGACGAATACACGGGGGCGTCCCCCTACGGCGTCCGAAGGGACTTCATTAGTAAGATTTGAAAGGAATGCCTCCACGACAGGCAGTTGCTTAGCGTCAGCCTTGATTTGCAGAACGCGATCGAAACGAGTGTCTCCCACAACGTCGACATCGGTGATGCCTATGCCCGCCAGAAGCTCACGGCTGACCTCATTCTGCACGTAGAAACGCGTAAAGCACTTCAACACATGGGCATACTGGCGCCCATACCAACGGAAAAATATTTGTCCAGGTCGAAAGATGCTCGAGACGCTATATACGGGCACACCCCGATGCTTTAAAATATGTAAATAATTATACCAGAACTCATACTTGATAAAGAAAGCCATGACAGGCCGTATAGTGCGCAAGAAACGCTGTGCATTGGTAATGGTGTCTAATGGCAGATAGCAGATAATGTCTGCACCCTGGTAATTCTTGCGTACTTCATAGCCTGATGGTGAAAAGAAGGTCAGCAGAATCTTATACTCCGGATGCTCACGCCGCAGTTGTTCCATGAGTGGGCGTCCTTGCTCAAACTCACCAAGCGAGGCAGCATGGAACCACACATACTGGGCCTTGGGATCTACCTTGCTGCGCAACACCCGGATGGCATCACGTTCTCCACGCCACATCTTGCGTACCTTCTCGTTGAAAAGGCTCGTAATGGCTACGCCAAGCAGGTAAACGTAAATGATTATGTTGTACATTCTTTTCGATATATCGATATTTCGTGATGTCCGTATAACGTCATTACTACACACTATCAGCCCAGCACCTCAATGGCCTTGCGCATACGCTTCAGTGTCTCTTCCTTGCCCAGGAAGGCAGAGATGTCGAACATACCGGGGCCCTTGCCCTCGCCAACGAGCGTCAGTCGCCAGGCATTCATGATGTTGCCCAGCTTGTAATCCTTCTTCTCTATCCATAGGTGGACGATGCGCTCCTGATTCTCAAGCGAGAAGTCGTCGATATTCTCAAGAACCTCCATCAGCTCAGTGAGCTGTTGGGCAGAACCCGTATCGCCAGTCTCTGTATTGGGGGCTTTCCAGCGTTTCTTGGCCGTCTTCTCGTCGTACTCCGTAGGAGCCACGAAGAAGAATGAGCACAAAGGCCACAGTTCATGGACAAACGACACGCGGTCCTTCATCATACGTGTCACCTCCGTTACACGCTCCAGCGTCTCATCAGGACAATGCTCAAGAACGATGGGAAAGAAGAGAGTTGCTATCTCCTCGTTAGACTTTTTAAGTATGTACTCGTGGTTGAACCAGACGGCCTTCTCGTAGGCAAACTTGGCGCCAGCCTTCGAACACTTCGAGATGTCAAACAGAGGCACGAGTTCATCAAGCGAGAATATCTCCTGCTCGCCACCAGGGTTCCAGCCCAGCAAGGCGAGAAAGTTGATGACAGCCTCTGGGAAGTAGCCATCCTCACGATAGCCACGCGAGACGTCTCCTGTCTTGGGGTCAGTCCAGCGCAGGGGAAAAACGGGGAATCCTAGGCGGTCGCCATCACGCTTTGAGAGCTTACCCTTGCCGTCAGGCTTGAGCAGCAGCGGCAGGTGAGCAAACTGGGGCATGGTATCCTCCCAGCCAAAAGCCTTGTATAGCATGACATGTAGAGGCGCACTGGGCAACCACTCCTCGCCACGGATAACGTGCGAAATCTCCATCAGGTGGTCGTCGACGATATTCGCCAAGTGGTACGTAGGCAGTTCATCGGCACTCTTGTAGAGCACCTTGTCGTCGCATATATCGCTCTTTACGCGCACCTCGCCACGAATGAGGTCGTTGACCAGAATCTCATGACCACCCTCCACTTTGAACCGTACGACATACTGACGCCCAGCTGCTATCAGCGCATCGACCTCCTCCTTGGGCAGCGTCAGCGAATTGCGCATCTCGAGGCGCGTATGGCAGTCGTACTGGAAGTTCGGCACTTGCTGGCGTTTCTGCTCCAGTTCCTCAGGAGTATCGAAGGCAATGTAGGCCTTGTCGTTGTCAAGCAGCTCGCGTACGTACCTCTTATATATATCGCGACGCTCAGACTGACGGTAAGGACCCTTGTCGCCACCAAACGACACACCCTCGTCAAACTGGATGCCCAGCCACTTGAAGCTCTCAATGATATACTCCTCGGCTCCAGGGACGAAGCGAGTGGAGTCAGTGTCCTCAATACGGAAAACAAGGTCGCCTCCGTGCTGGCGCGCAAACAGGTAGTTATACAATGCCGTGCGTACACCACCAATGTGCAGCGCACCTGTCGGACTGGGTGCAAAACGCACCCTAACTCTTCTTTCTGACATACCTTAAATGGTCTTTTTTGCTATATTTCGTGCAAAAGTACGCTTTTTTTTTGAGAATTCGCACTTTTTTTCGTATTTTCGCACGGTAAAATCGTAAATAGGTCAAAGAAGGACAGAAAACTATGAGCATTTACAGTCTGAAAAAAAACATTGCATGGCGCGACCTACTCATCAGGGCAGCACTCGTCATTGTCACCGTAGTTATCGTCGTATGGGCCATGCCCAGTGAGAAAAGTGCCAACTTCTTCGCAGAGCAGGGCAGGCCTTGGAAGTATGCCGACCTGACAGCACCCTTCGACTTCCCTATCTATAAGTCAGACGAGCTGGTCATGCTGGAGCGCGACAGCCTGATGAAACTCTATGAGCCCTACTACAAGTGCAAGGAAGACATGGAGCAGACCATGGTGCGTAAGTTCGTCACGGACTATGCCGATGGCATTCCGGGCGTCAGCGACGACTATATCAGCATCATCTCGAACCGCCTGCACAGCCTGTACCAACAGGGCATCATGGACCAGAAGGACTATACCGAGCTACTCAACGACTCGACGCAGATGATTCGCATCGTCAACAACAAGCAGGCCTCGAACGTGTCCATCCTCGAGGTCTATTCGCCCAAGACAGCCTACGAACAACTCTTTCACGACAAGAAGCTGGCAGCCCAAAGGCCCCAGCTACAGAAGTGCAACCTGAACGACTATCTGGTGCCAAACCTCGTCTATGACCAAGAGCGCAGCGAAGCCAGCAAGAACGACCTGATGACAAGCGTACCGCTGGCCATCGGTGTCGTGCAGAAAGGACAGAAGATTGTGGGTCGTGGCGAGATAGTCACTGAAAAGACCTACCGCATCATTGAGTCGTACAGGAAGGAGAACGAGCGCCGCAACCAGGAGACGCAGGACCAGATATCCCTACTGGGACACATCATCTACTGCACCGTGCTGATGATATGCTTCACGCTCTACCTCATACTCTACCGCAAGGACTACTTCGACAAGCCGCGCAGCATCACCATGCTCTATGCCTTCATCATCATATTCTCTGTACTTACGGCCTTACTCGTACGCAACACCTTCATACACGTCTACATACTGCCTTACGCCATGGTGCCCATCTTCGCCCGTGTATTCATGGACTCACGCACGGCATTCATGACACACACGACAATGATACTCATCTGCGCCATCATGCTGCAGCACCCCTTCGAATTCATCGTCGTCGAGACGGTAGCAGGACTCGTGGCCATCACCTCGCTACGCGAACTGTCACAACGTTCGCAGCTGTTCAAGTCGGCCATCTTCATTACCTTAGCCTGTATTACAGTCAATCTCGCTCTCGACTGGATGCACGCCTCGTCGCTCACACAAATTGACTATAGCATATACAACTACCTCATCGTCAATGGCGTAGCACTACTCTTCGCCTATCCCCTGCTCTACCTCATCGAGAAGACCTTCGGATTCACGAGCGACATCACCCTCATCGAGTTGTCGAACACCAACAACGAGCTGTTGCGACGCATGAGCGAGATAGCCCCAGGCACCTTCAACCACTCCATACAGGTGGCCAACCTCGCCGGCGAGATAGCCAACAAGATAGGCGCCAAAGCCCAGCTAGTGCGAACGGGAGCCCTCTACCACGACATCGGCAAATTGTCGAACCCTATCTACTTCACGGAGAACCAGTCAGGCATCAACCCCCATGAGATGCTCACCGACATTGAGAGCGCACAAATCATCATCAGCCACGTCACAGAGGGTCTGAAGATGGCCGACAAGTACGACCTGCCACAGGTCATCCGAAACTTCATTTCCACCCACCATGGACAAGGCAAGGCCAAGTTCTTCTACATACGCTACAAGAACGAGCATCCTGACGAGCCCGTCGACGACCTGCTGTTCACCTACCCTGGCCCCAACCCCTTCACCCGTGAGCATGCCTGTCTGATGATGGCTGACAGCGTCGAGGCCGCCTCGCGCTCTCTGAAGGAGTATACGGAGCAGAACATCCGCGAACTTGTGGAGCGCATCATCGACGGACAGGTGGCTGACGGCTACTTCCGCGAGTGTCCCATCACCTTCCGCGACATCCAGTATGCCAAGACTTTGCTCATCGAGAAGCTGAAAACCATCTACCACACCCGCATCAGTTACCCAACGTCCAACAAAGAGTAGTCCTGCAGGGCAGCGAGTCATACCCCAAAAGTGTGTTAACGTGCACATTTTTATGCACATTTTCGCCTTTTTGTGCATAAATTACTCTCTTTTTAGTTAATAAACCTTAATTACGGTTGCACTCTTGTCTACCTTTTGTGCAATAGTATTACCTTTGCACCCGTTTTTAGGATAAATTTGTTAAAAAGATGAAAAAGATTGTATCTTCCTTATTGGTAAGTATGATGTCCTTCACGGGCACCTTTGCCGGAGGCATCCTTACCAACACCAACCAAAGTGTTTTATTTCTGAAAAACCCCGCACGCGATGCCGCGATAGGTCTTGACGGCGTCTATAGCAACCCCGCAGGTGTGGTATTCATGCCTGAAGGTTGGCACATTGCCTTCAACTGGCAGTACGCACACCAGACGCGTACCATCACATCGACAAACCCTGCCTTTGCACTGGGCCGTAAGAACAATGGCAACTCCGTCAAGGAGTTCCAGGGCGTAGCCGACGCCCCCATCATCCCCTCCCTGCAGGGTGCCTACAACAAGGGTAACTGGAGTCTGCAGTTCAACCTCTCAGTACCTGGCGGCGGCGGCTCGTGCGAGTTTGCTGACGGACTGGGTTCCTTCGAGAGCGTGGTGGGTAACATCGCTTCCATGCTGCAGCCGTTGGGTGCTCAGGGCTACGACATGGAGAGCTACATGAAGGGCCGACAGTACTATTATGGTGTCCAGTTGGGTGCTGCCTACAAGATTAACCCCAACCTATCAGTCTATGGCGGCTTACGCCTGCTGTACGGCGACGCCACCTACAAGGCCAAGATTAGCAATATTATGGTAAAGACCGAGGGTGGCTATGTGGGCTTCGCAGACTTTCTGCAGGGTGCCTCAGCCACCGTTACCAATGGTCTTGACCTAGTGACGGCTGGCCTTGACCAGGTAAATGCTGGCATTGCCCAGTACGAGGCAGCAGGCGTACCCGTTCCTGACGACCTTACTGCCATGCAGATACAGCTGAGTGCACAGCAGGCCGAGTTAGAGGGTACCAAGGAGAGTCTCAACCAACTGCAGAAGTATGCTGACGGTGTGAACCTGCTTTGTAACCAGGATGGTGTGGGCATCGCCCCCGTCATTGGCGTGAACTACAAAATCAAGAACTTCAATTTCGCTGCAAAGTACGAGTTCAAGACACAGATCCGCATGAAGAACGAGTCTACTGTCAACGAGGCCAGCGAAATTGCTGCCGTCAACCGTTTCCGCGATGGCGAGAAGGTCAACGAGGACGCCCCTGCCCTGCTGACCGTTGGTGCCCAGTGGAAGCCCATCGACCAGGTAAGCCTCAACCTTGGCTGGCACCACTACTTCGACAAGGATGCCAACTGGTATAACAACACGCAGGACCTGCTGCGCCGCAATACCAACGAGTTCCTGGCTGGTGTCGAGTGGGACGTCACCGACCGTCTGAACGTCTCTTGCGGTGGCCAGCTGACACGCTACGGACTCACTGACGCCTACATGAACGACATGTCGTTCGTAGTCAACAGCTACAGCGTAGGTCTTGGTTTCAGCTACAAGGTGAAGCCCTTCATGACCCTGACTGCTGCCTACTTTCAGACCAACTACGGCAACTACCGTCGCAACAACTACCCCGTCGAGGGCGTGAGCGACCATTTCACCCGCACCAACCGCGTGCTGGGCGTAGGCTGCCAACTCGACTTCTAAACATTAGACATTATTTAATATAATTCGCCCTCCCTTCCAAAGAGCGAGGGCGAATTGCATGAAGAAATGCTACTGGGGATCGACGTCGAAGAAGACCTGCAGTGAGGTGTAGCGGCGGTCGGCGAGGAGCTGGCGCTGTGCCATGAGCAGGTATTCGCGCACACGTTTCATATCGAGGGTGGGTTCGAGCTTGAGTACGAGCTTGCGGATGTTTTGCTGCTTGACTTTCGCGACGGAGGGCTTGTCGGGTCCGAGCACGCGTCCGCCAAACCACTGGCGCAACTGGGCGCCCAGCAGTTCGGCAGCCGTCTGCACGGTGTTGTCCTGGCGGTGACGCAGGAAGACGTATATGAGCCGATAGTAGGGCGGATATCGGAAGGCCTGCCTCTCGGCTATGAGGTCTTTATAGAGGGCGGTGTAATCGTTGTTAACAACCTGATAGACGACGGGCAGGTCTTTCTGCTTGGTCTGCAGGATGACGAGTCCACGCTTCTGCTTGCGTCCTGCGCGCCCTGATACCTGCGACATCATCATAAAGGCATGTTCATAGGCGCGGAAGTCGGGCTGGTTAAGCATGCCGTCGGCATTGATGATGCCCACGACGGCAACGTTGTCGAAGTCGAGACCTTTCGAGATCATCTGCGTGCCAATGAGGATATTGGTGCGTCCGGCACCGAAGTCGCTGATGATGCGCTCGTAGGCGTTTCGTGTACGGGTGGTGTCGAGGTCCATGCGCGCTATGCGGGCCTCAGGGAAGAGCTCGCGCACCTGTTCTTCTATCTTCTCTGTGCCTACGCCATGAGTACGCAGATCGGTGGAGCCGCAGCAGGGACACTCCGTGGGCACGCGGTAGACGGCACCGCAGTAGTGGCATGTCAGCTGGTTGAGCTGGCGATGCAGGGTGAGCTTGACATCGCAGTGCTGACAGGTGGGCACCCAGCCGCACTGGTGGCACTCGATGAAGGGTGCAAAGCCGCGGCGGTTCTGGAAGAGTATGGCCTGCTGCCCCTGTTGCAGGGCTTCTCTGACACGTGTCAGCAGCAGTGGCGAGAAGGGCCCGCTCATCATCTTGCGGCGTTGCAGGTCAGCAACGTCAACAACCTGTATCTCAGGCATTTCTATGCCCTTGTAGCGCTCCTTTAGTTCCACGAGTCCGTACTTTCCCGTCTTGGCGTTGTGGTAGCTCTCGAGCGAGGGCGTCGCCGTGCCAAGCAGGACAGCCCCACCCTCTGCCCCTCTATGCATCTGCGCCAGCATGATAGCCACCGAGCGGGCATGATAGCGGGGCGACGGGTCTTGCTGCTTGTAGCTGGTCTCGTGCTCCTCGTCGACGATGACCAGTCCCAAGCGCTGGAATGGCAGGAATACGGCCGAGCGGGCACCGAGGATGACGTCATAGGGGTTCTCCGACAGTTGCTTCTGCCATATTTCTACACGTTCGGCATCGGAGTACTTCGAGTGGTAGATGCCCAGTCGGTTGCCAAAGATGCGCTGCAGGCGCTGCATCATCTGTACCGTCAGCGCTATCTCAGGCAACAGGTATAGCACCTGTTCCTTACGTTCCAGCGCGCGCTGTATGAGGTGGATGTATATCTCGGTCTTGCCTGAGCCGGTGACGCCGTGCAGCAGGGTGACGTTCTTCTGCATCATCGACAGCAGGATGGCGTTGTAGGCGTCCTGCTGCACCGTACTGAGGGGCTTGATGAGGTCGGGATGGTATTCGCCGCCGTGGTTCAGGCGTCCCACCTCCAGCTCGTAGGTCTCCAGCATCTGCCGCTTCTCCAGCAGGCGCAGGGTCTCCGCACTGGCTTGCGAAGCGTTGAGCAGTTCCTCGCGGGTTATCTCCACCACCGACGGGGGCTGACTGCCTGTCGACACTGGTCCGCCATCCTCTATCTCGTCCCAGTGCGACAGTTCAAGGTAGCACGTGAAGGCGTCGAGCTGCTTCTTGGCACGCGAGAGGACGTTCAGCGCGATGTGCAGGGCAGCCACGCTTCGGTATTGCGGGGTCAGACGGATGTAGGTCTCGGTCTTGGGACGGTAGCCGTCCTCCGACTTCAGTCCCCCAGGCAGGGCAGCCTTGTACACGTCGCCGATGGGCGACATGTAGTAGTCGGCTATCCAGTACCATAGGTGCAGCTGACTGTCGCTGACCACAGGTGCGCTGTCGAGCACCTGCTGAATGGGCTTGACCTCATAGCCCTCGGGCTTCGTTCTGTGCAGTCGGGCTGCCAGTCCCACATAGGTCTTGCCACGTCCAAAGCCAACGAGGACGCGCATACCCACCTGCAGGGCCACCCCTTCGGGCAGCGAGTAGGTAAACATCCCCTGCAGGGGCACGGGCAATATCACGTCAACATACGTCATTGGATTGCAAAGGTAACCATTTTTTCTGAAATATGGCATTTTTTCGCATAAAATCCTTTGCCGTTTCGGAAAGATTACGTAATTTTGCAGCGATGAAAAAGATAAATATTATTATCCTATTGTGCCTGCTGCTGGCTTTCAGCCACAACGCCAGCGCACAGACCGGGAGCGACAACGAGCCTACGACCTTTTATTTCATTGACGGTGTCGACTTCGGCGAGTTTGGTTCCTATATTCCCCTTGAGTATCTGGTGCGCCCCGTAGACTGGCGAGGCCGCGACTTCAACGAGTACCCCACCTACTGGGACTACTACGGCGTGACTGACATCTATGCCGACCTCGACGACGTGGAGTGTAACCTCAACGGCACGTGGCAATCGCTGCCTGCCGGGCTCGACGTCACCATCGACAAGACCAACCTCTCGGGCTTCTACTATAAGGAAGACCCAGCCGACGGCACCATCGACTCGCGCTACGGATTCCTGACATACAAGAATAACGGCACTGTCGTCACCTCCGACTTCAAGATGCGCTTCTACGTCTCTATGGACTACAAGTGGGGCACCATCGTCAGCAACGAGAAGATAGAGGTCGACGTCAAGGCAACCTATACCGACTCGTCAGACGACAGCCTTGAAAACGCTGGCACTGACAACGCCGGAGGCACCAACAGCATCGCAGTCTTCCATCTGAAAGACCCCAATGGTGACAACTGGTTCACGCTGGACGGTCGCCGTCTCGACGGCAAGCCCACGCAGAAAGGCCTCTACATCGTCAACGGCCACAAGGTCGTGATTAAGTGAGAGAAGAACTGAGCTCGCTCAAGTTCTTCCGAGCGTGAACGACTTCGAGCTTTAGCTCAAGGTCGTGATTAAGTGAGAATTACTTATGAAACCAATGCTTCTGGCTTTTGCCCTGTTGGCAGGAGCCGGTAGCGCCAAGGCCGATAGTGAGGTATGGATCAAGACCCTGCCAGCCGAACTGAAGACGGGCGACAAAGTGGTCATTGTCGACGTGACGACCAAGATGGCCATGGGTAACGACCCCGACGAGGGTAAGACCCCCTATCCCGCATCTATCAAGTTGAACGACCGCAACGACCGCTCTGAAGCATTTTGAGCACTTCTTTCAGATCTGCCAACTTCTGAGGATTGTTCTTATAACGTTTCAGGTCTTTCTTGTATTGGGTAGTAGGCTGTAGTTTCTTCATTCTTCGTTCAGAATGTCGTTGAACATATCGTCTACATTGTCGTAGACCTTGTTAGGATTATGACCCGACATGGCCTCCCTGATAGCAGCCTTCGTCGTTTCGTTAGGTTCATTAAAGATGTAGTCGAGCAACACACTCTCCACGTAGTTGTTGAGCGTTCTGTTTTCTCTGACTGCGTTGTTTCTCAGTCTCTCCAACAGGTCGGCCCTGAGTCGGAAAGAGGCTGGTTTTCTGATAACTGTTGTTGCCATACCTGTAATACAATAAAATATTTCCGAATGCAAAGATAATACTTTTTATCAATATAGCAACACATTTTCTCGTTTTTTTTGTAACCTTAAGTCAGTGGGAGCGGGTTCAGAGCAGCAACGGAGCCAACTCGCGGTGGCTCAGGAGCCGTTGCGTCGCATCCAAGAAGCTGGTTTTGGGCTCGCTTTTTCGCTCGAAAAAAAATTTAAACTCGTTTTATTTTGTTTTATTCTCACTTATTCTTACCTTTGCACTGGAAATATTACAAAGAAGTATGGACATCAAGGAACTATACCAGTTATATCAGGCGCATCCTGTCATTACGACAGACTCGCGCAACTGCCCTGAGGGGAGTATCTTCCTGGCACTGAAAGGTGCGTCGTTCAACGGTAACCAGTTTGCCGCACAGGCTCTGGAGAAGGGCTGTGCCTATGCCATTGTCGACGAGGCTGAATATGCGAGCGGCGACTGTCGCATCATCTTAGTCGACGACTGTCTGCAGACCTACAAGGACCTGGCCCGCGAGCACCGTCGCCAGTTTGCGATTCCCGTCATCGGCATAACGGGCACCAACGGCAAGACCACTACCAAGGAGCTCATCAAAAGCGTGCTGGAGACGGAGCTGAACGTGATGGCGACAGAGGGGAACTTCAACAACGATGTGGGTGTGCCTAAGACACTGTTCAGGCTTAACGGGGAGCACCAGATAGCCGTCGTCGAGATGGGGGCGTCGCATCCGGGCGACATCAAGACACTGGTGGAGACGGCAGAGCCCACGTGCGGACTGATTACCAACGTCGGACGCGCCCACCTGCTGGGCTTCGGGTCGTTCGAGGGTGTCATACGCACCAAGGGCGAGCTCTACGACTTCCTGCGCAACCATGGGGGCAAGCTCTTTATCAACAGCGACAACGCGTACCTGATGCAGATGAACCACGGCTTTAGCAGTGTCAGCACCTACGGTCAGCAGGGCACTCCCGACGTGAAGGGAGAGGTCGTGGACTGCTCGCCGTTCCTCACCTTCAGGTGGAACGGCAGGAACGTTCACACGCACCTGATTGGCGCCTATAACCTCGACAACATGCTGGCAGCCATCACCGTTGGCCTGACTTTCGGCATTTCGGAAGACCACATCGTGGAGGCTCTGGAGCAGTACGTACCCACGAATAACCGCTCGCAGCTGACGGTGACGGCGACGAACCGCCTGATAGTAGACGCATACAATGCCAACCCGACGAGCATGGCTGCCGCCATCGACAACTTCAAGCTGATGAATGCCGACAGGAAGATGGTCATCCTGGGCATGATGGGTGAGCTGGGCGACGTGTCGGCAGAGGAACACCGCAAGATTGTCGCCATGCTGCAGGAGGCACAGTTCGACGAGACATGGCTGGTGGGGGCTGAATTCGAGAAGGTGGAGAGCCCGTTCCGCACCTTCCCTGACGTCGAGGCCGTCAAGCAGGAGCTGGCAGCCCGCAAGCCAGAGGGGCTGACCATCCTCATCAAGGGCAGTAACTCGACCCACCTGTATGAGCTGCCACCGCTGCTCTAATACACCTTATTATATATAGTGCCCAAGCCCGCAGACGATGATTGCAACCAGGTTGCATTACTTTTGTTGTACCTTTGCACCCAGAAACAACAAAAGCAAGAAAGAATATGGAACACAAGCATCATCACGAGCACGAGCATGAGCATCATCATGAGCATCATTACGAGCATCATCACGAGGGGATGAAGGGGCAGCTGCTGACTATCGGCATCACCGTTGTCCTGCTGATAGCAGCCGTTATCATTGAGAAGACCTGCCAGCTGCCGACGTGGCAGCTGCTGATAGTATACCTCGTGCCTTATCTGATAATAGGACACGACACGCTGATGGAAGCCGCCGAGGGGATAGCCCACGGCGACGCATTCAACGAGCACTTCCTCATGTCGATAGCCACCATAGGCGCGCTGGGCATAGGTTTCCTGCCAGGGGCTGAGACAGAATTCCCCGAGGCAGTATTCGTCATGCTGTTCTTCCAGATTGGCGAGCTCTTCGAGGGCTATGCCGAGGGAAAGAGCCGCGACAGCATCAGCCACCTGATGGAGATACGCCCCGACTCGGCATGGATAGAAAGGGACGGCCGCGTAGAGCAGGTCTGTCCGGAAGAGGTGGCAGTAGGAGCGGTCATCGTAGTTCGTCCAGGTGAGCGCATACCGCTCGACGGTGTCATCTGCGAGGGCAGCACGTCGCTCAACACGATTGCACTGACAGGTGAGTCGATGCCTCGCGAGGTTGCCGAGGAAGACGAGGTCTTTGCCGGCTGTGTCAACCTCTCAGGGGTTATCAAGGTGCGTACTACCAAGCCGTTTGGCGAGAGTGCCGTGGCGAAGATCATCCGCCTCATTGAGACGGCTGGCGAGAACAAGTCAAAGAGCGAGACGTTCATCACACGCTTTGCACGGATATACACCCCCATCGTCGTCTTTGCAGCCATTGCGCTGGCCATCGTGCCGACACTGCTAGGAGGAGCATTCTCAGTATGGCTCTACCGTGCACTGATGTTCCTGGTGGTATCATGTCCCTGCGCACTGGTCATCAGTGTGCCGCTGACCTTCTTCGGTGGCATCGGTGGCGCTTCGCGCAACGGCATACTGGTCAAGGGAGCCAACTACATGGACCTGCTGGCGAAGGTTGACACGGTGGTGTTCGACAAGACAGGAACGCTGACCTACGGACAGTTTGCCGTTACCGCCGTGCATCCTGACACCTGTAACGAACGGCACCTGCTGCACCTGGCAGCCCACGTGGAGCACTTCAGTACGCACCCCATCGGTGCGGCACTGCGCGACGCCTTCCCCGAGGAAGCCACTGACGGCTGTCACGTCAGCAACGTGGAGGAGATAGCAGGACAGGGCATCAGGGCGCAGGTCGGCAAAGACATCGTCTGTGTAGGCAACACAAAGATGATGGATGCCATCGGGGCACAGTGGCACGACTGCCACCACGTGGGTACAATCATCCATGTGGCCATCAACGGTACCTACGCAGGACATATCGTCATCAACGACCGCCTGAAGGAAGACAGCACTGAGGCCATAGCCCAGCTCAGGCACTTGGGCGTCAGCCGCACCGTCATGCTGACAGGTGACAGGGAGGAGGTCGGAGCCGACGTGGCCCGCAAGCTGCAGCTGTCGGAATACCATACCGAGCTGCTCCCTGCCGACAAGGTGAAGCATATTGAGGCGCTTATCCAACAGTCGTCAGCTGACAGCCATCACCTGACAGCCTTTGTGGGTGACGGCATCAACGACGCCCCCGTGCTGGCCCGTGCCGACGTGGGTATAGCCATGGGCGGACTGGGCAGCGACGCCGCCATTGAGGCTGCCGACGTCGTGCTGATGGATGACAAACCGTCGAAGATAGCCCTGGCCATCCGCATAGCACGGCGCACGCTGCGCATAGCACGGCAGAACGTGTGGTTTGCCATCGGCGTCAAGCTGGCAGTACTGGTTTTTGCCACCTTCGGTCTGGCAACGATGTGGATGGCTGTCTTTGCCGATGTGGGCGTGACGGTGCTGGCTGTCTTCAATGCCATGCGGGCACTCACTGTCCGCTCCACAGCTCCTGCAGCACTCGGAAACTCTTGAGTTCCGGAAACTGGGGGATGTGAATGCGGTAGTAGGCCAGCAGCACCTCCACGATACGGTTACGGTCTGTATGTGAGAGTCGGAACAGGTGCATGGTATAGAAGTCCATGCGCATGAGCAAGTGAATGAGACGGGCCTCGCCGGCAGGCAGGAAGTCTTTGTGGGTGGGCACCTGCAAAGAGAAGTTGGCGGCACGGAGGTCGAAGATGCAGCCGTCGGTATATGCATCGAGGTTAGGATAGAAACCCAGGAAACGCGACAGTCGCATCAAGAAGGTCAGATGGAAGTTGGCATAGTTGCCAGGGGCCGTGTCAAGCCACTGCATAGAGTCGCTGATGTAAAGGAAGAGGGGCTCGTTCTGCTGCTCCGAGCGCAGGGCGTGGTAGAGGAACTCGGCGGCGAAAAGCGACAAGGCCAGCTTCTCTGGAGAAAAGGGTATGGTGGTCCATGCCGACAACAGACGGGCATCGTGAAGTTTCTGGAGCTGCACGCGCTGGCGCTGCTCATACTCTATCTCGAGCAGGGTCATGGGCTGGAAGTACTGCTTCTTCAGGCGCGACTTCGCTGACTTGGGCAGTGAGGCAATAAGCGAGACCCGTCCGGAATTCCTCGTAAAGACATCAACGATGATCCGGGTCTCCCCATACTTGAACGAATGGAGCACGATGGCCTCTGTTTTCACTAACATAGGCGCAAAGATACGAAGAAAAAGACAATTAGCTGCCATTATTTGCATTTTTCTTAGAGAAAATTTGGCTGATTGGGAAAAAAGAAGTACCTTTGCACCCGCTTTTACGTAGAACGTCTATCACAAAATGACTGATTGTAAATAGCTTTGGTCCCTTCGTCTATCGGTTAGGACGAGAGATTTTCATTCTCTAAAGAGGAGTTCGACTCTCCTAGGGACTACTTATTAAATCCGTCATCTGCACAGCCAAGTGCTACCATTTGATTGGAAAAGGTGGCGGAGGGCTCCTCAAAAGAGTCCGCCCAGGGCAGCCATCATGACGTAAGACCCATAAGCTTTAAGTTAAACAATTAAATTATTAAATTAAAATGGCAAACCACAAGTCATCCCTGAAGAGGATTCGTCAGGACAAGAAAAAGGCAGAGCACAATCATTACTATGCCAAGACCATGCGTAATGCTGTCCGCAAGCTGCGCGCAACGACAAACAAGGAAGAGGCAGTAGCCATGTACCCCAAGGTACAGAAGATGCTGGACAAGTTGGCTAAGACCAACATCATCCACAAGAACAAGGCTGCAAACCTGAAGTCGAGTCTTGCTCTGCACATCAGCAAACTGGGATAAGTTAAGTCATTACCCTGATGCATAAGCGTGCCGCGTTCCCCAAAAAGGAGCGCGACACTTATTTTTTATAAAAAATAAACATTTTAAATTCGTTTTAGTGAAGGAAATTTAGTACCTTTGCAGCCTATTAAGATTCGTAAAGAAGAAATGACAGAAGAACAACTGACCCAAGAACAGAATTATTCCGCGAGTAACATTCAGGTTCTCGAAGGATTAGAGGCCGTGCGCAAGCGTCCGGCCATGTACATAGGCGACATTAGTGAGAAAGGACTGCATCACCTGGTCAATGAGACCGTCGACAACTCTATAGACGAGGCTATGGCGGGCTATTGCACGCATATCGAGGTGACCATTAACGAAGATAACTCTATTACCGTACAGGACAACGGACGTGGTATTCCTGTCGACGAGCACGAGAAGATGCACAAGAGCGCCCTTGAGGTGGTGATGACGGTGCTGCACGCCGGCGGTAAGTTCGACAAGGGAAGCTATAAGGTCTCTGGCGGTCTGCACGGTGTGGGTGTGAGCTGTGTGAACGCCCTGTCGACACACATGATGTCGCAGGTGTTCCGCAACGGCCACATCTACCAGCAGGAATACGAAAAGGGAAAGCCGCTGTACGACGTGAAGATTGTTGGCGACACTGACCTGACAGGAACACGCCAGCAGTTCTGGCCCGATGCCACCATCTTCACCACCACGGAGTACAAGTACGACATTATTGCCAAGCGCATGCGCGAGCTGGCCTATCTGAATGCCGGCATCACCATCACGCTGAAGGACATGCGTCCTGATGAAGACGGCAACCTGAAGGAAGAAGTATTCCATGCCAAGGAAGGCCTGAAGGAGTTCGTGCGCTACGTAGACCGTCACCGCACGTCGATTATCGGCGAGCCTATCTGTCTGAAGACCGAGAAGGACGGTGTCCCCATTGAAATAGCTCTGCTCTATAACAGTGACTATAGCGAGAATATTCACTCCTACGTCAATAACATCAACACCATTGAGGGTGGTACGCACCTGACGGGCTTCCGCATTGCCCTGGCGCGTTCGTTGAAGAAGTACTCTGACGAGGACGACCAGCTGCGCAAGCAGATTGAGAAGGCCAAGATTGACGTGGCTCAGGACGACTTCCGCGAGGGTCTGACGGCCATTATCTCCGTCAAGGTTGCCGAGCCTCAGTTTGAGGGACAGACCAAGACCAAACTGGGTAACTCTGAGGTGAACGGTGCTGTACAGAAGGCTGTTGGTGAGGCTATGACCAACTACCTGGAGGAGCATCCGAAGGAGGCGCATACCATCTGCGAGAAAGTCATTCTGGCTGCTACGGCACGTATTGCTGCCCGCAAGGCCCGTGAGAGCGTCCAGCGCAAGAGTCCCATGACGGGTGGTGGCCTGCCTGGCAAGCTGGCTGACTGTTCGGAGAAAGACCCGAAGGCATGCGAAATCTTCCTCGTCGAGGGTGACTCCGCCGGTGGTTCTGCCAAGCAGGGCCGTGACCGTCACTTCCAGGCCATCCTGCCCTTGCGCGGTAAGATTCTGAACGTAGAAAAGGTACAGTGGCACCGTGTGTTTGAAGCCGAGTCCGTCATGAACATCATCCAGTCTATCGGTGTTCGCTTCGGTGTGGACGGTGAGGACTCCAAGGAAGCCAATGTCGACAAGCTGCGCTACGACAAGATTATCATCATGACCGATGCCGACGTCGATGGTTCACACATCGACACGCTCATCATGACGCTCTTCTACCGCTTTATGCCGAAGGTCATTCAGGAGGGACACCTCTACATCGCCACCCCACCTCTTTATAAATGTACATACAAGAAGTTCTCGGAATACTGCTACACCGACCAGCAGCGCCAAGCCTTCATAGACAAGTACGTAGACGGTGACGAAAATGCCTCAGCCCTGCACACCCAACGCTACAAAGGTCTTGGTGAGATGAATCCCGAGCAACTGTGGGAGACGACCATGAATCCGGAGAACCGCCTACTGAAACAGGTCACCATCGAGAATGCCGCAGAGGCAGACGAGATATTCTCCATGCTAATGGGTGACGACGTAGAACCGCGAAGACAATTCATCGAAAAGAATGCAACCTACGCAAATATCGATGCATAACATACCATAAGGAGAACCAAAACGGTTCTCCTTATTTGCCTATGATCCGAATCATCCTACTGTGGCTTTTAGCCACCCCTTGTCTGGCACAAGCCGTTGTCCCCAGAGAGGAACAGGGTTTTACGCTACGCCACGAACACGACAGTCTGTACTGGCTTTGTGACTGGCGACTGCCCTACCCTGTATATCAGTTCCAGACAGGCGATGTCGACGGTGACGGTCAGGCAGACGCCATGGTCGGCGTGATCAAGGCTACACGCTTCTATCCGGAAAAGGCCCGTCGGCTCTTTATCTTCAAGCGAGTGAAAGACAAGGCACGCCCCTTGTGGCTCGGTTCAAAGCTCGGCGGCATCCTGGAGGACTTCCGCTTCAAGGACGGGAAAGTCCGGGCATTGGAGACTACCACCGACAGCCTCTATGTGGTATCAGACTATCAATGGAACGGCTTCGGTCTGATACTCGACCACTTTATCATAAAAGGTACAGATAAAGAAACAGCAATCAAATACTTAAGCCAATGAAAACAAGACTCTTCATCGCAGCCTGCCTTGCCGGTCTCCTGACAGCCTGTAGTCAGAAACAGAGTGCGATAACCATGCCCTCATCAAAGATAGACCTCGAAAAGGTGCGTGACGGTATTGACTACAACATGGATGTGTCGGACCTAAGCATCAGCGACCTCAGGCTGCTACGCAATGCCCCTGCCGCCCGACAGGGTTTCCCCTTCAAGGACTCGTATATTCGCGGCATGTACCTGACCACCACCTGGTATGACTCGCTGACACTGGTCTTCGACGAAAAGCTGGAGGACCACCCCATTCAGGCCAAGGAGCACGAGGGATGGCGCGATGCCTACTACCGCACCAGCGAGGAACTGCATCTGCTGAAATACACCCCCGAGGAAGAAGCTTTCATGAAGCGGCTGAAAGACCGTGAGGACGAACTGTTAAAACAGAACTTCAACGCCGGCGAAGGGCTACGGGTGAACGTACAGAACCTGATCAATCCACGACAACTGAAAGACTTTGACCCGCAAATCAGCCAACAGCTAGCCAAAGACGGTTTCGGAATCGTCGCTTCGAGCTATCCACAACTGTTTAACGTATATGAGGAAAACGACTACTCCGACTTCCCCAACTTCGTGACTACCGACCTTTACCTACAGTTGTTCCACCTCTATTTCGACTGTATGCTGCGCGAACTGGAAGAACACACGCTGCTGAAATTGATGACCGACTTCTCAAGCGACATGGTCAACACCACCCACCAGTTGTACACGAACAGTGACCTCAGCGAGGAGGACAAGCAGCTGGCCCTTCACAATGCGGCCTTCTTCACGATAGCCTACCAGTTGTTCACCGGCGAGTACAACGGCAACGACGAGGAGCAGTCCCTGGCAAAACCTGAGATAGAGCGCGTGATGAAAGCCACCAATGCCACTACACCCTTCTTCATGGACTACAGAAAGGTGGAATTTCCCTACAGTCTGTTCCGGCCTCGTGGACACTACACCCGCAGTGAGGCTCTACAACGCTACTTCCGTGGCATGATGTGGCTCCAGACAGCTCCCTACGGTCTCGACAACAGGGAAGAACTGAAGGAAGCCGTCATGATGGCCCTCGCCCTGAAGCAAAGTGACGATGCCCGACAGAAATACGACAAACTGAACCGGCTTATCACCCTCCTCATGGGCAAACCTGACAACTTAAGTATCTTGCAGGTCATCGACGAGGTAAACAAAACCGGCAAGGGCCTGGAATTGCTGAGCGACCAGCAAGCTCTCGACAAAGTAGGAAAGAACTTGGCAGAAACGGCTAAGAAACAGACTCGCATAGCACCCAAGCACGAGAAGACAAGCCACACGAAGGTGTGCATCATGCCCCAACGCTACCAGCCCGATGCCGAGGTGCTGCTGGAGATGGTCGATTACGACAGCCAGACCACAAAACGTGCTACTCCGAAGGGGCTCGACGTATTTGCGGCTTTAGGTGTAACAGCTGCAGAGCAGATTCTGCTGGCTGAGAAACAGGAGTGGAGTGCCTATAAACCTACCCTCGACAAGATGAAGAAACGCATGAATGAGATAGACTGGCAGGAGACCATTGCCACACAATGGGTCAACAGCCTGAAGACCATTGCCGGTGCCGACAAGGACAAAAGGCATCCCTACTTCATGGTCACCCCCGAGTGGGACCTGAAGAACCTGAATGCTATACTCGCCTCATGGGCAGAGCTGAAACACGATGCCATCCTCTATGCCAAACAGCCAATGGGTGCCGAGTGTGGTGGCGGAGGCATCCCCGACCCCGTCGTAAGAGGCTATGTGGAACCCAACGTTCCATTCTGGCAGAAATCCATCGCCCTGCTCGACCATATCCAGCAAGTAATGGAGCAGGAACAGATGCTGACAGAGAAAGTGAAGGAGAGTACCATCCGTATCCGCGAAGAGGCAGAATTCCTGCTTCATGCCAGCGAAAAGGAACTGTCAGGGAAGATGCTCACCGACGAAGAATATGACCATATCGAGTATATCGGTGCCCAGTTTGAGAACATTTCCCTCGATATGGTACGAGAGCCCGACCAGAGCCTGATGGGTTGGAGCGACGTTCAGGGAGCAGACAAGAACGTGGCTGTTGTAGCTGACGTCTATACTGCCAATGCAGACAACAACCCAGATAAGACCATTCTCTATGAGGCCGTCGGCAATGCGGACGTCATCTACGTGATTGTCGAGATCAATGGATACCTCTATCTGACACGAGGGGGCGTACTGAGCTATCGTGAGTTCACAGAACCTATTGACCAGCAACGGCTCACCGACGAAGAGTGGCAGAAACAACTGGAGAAAGACCCACGCAAGGGTGTGCCCACATGGATGCAACGCATCACCATCCCCCTTGAGCAACAACCTAAACCCGATGAGGAAACGTTCTATAGTTCTGGTTGTTAGTGTGATATCCTGCGTGACGGCATTGGCTGCTGACACGTTAGACATCGTGCTGACAGGTGACATCCTGCTCGACCGAGGGGTGCGCAAAGTCATCGACCGACACGGTGTCGACCATCTCTTCTCAGCCGGCATTGACAGTGTGTTCCGCTCGGCACAGGTGGTCGTGGGCAATCTTGAATGTCCAGCAACCAAAATCAAGGCTCCTGTCTTCAAACGTTTCATCTTCCGTGGAGAGCCAGAATGGCTGACTACGCTGAAGGCACATGGCATCACCCACCTGAACATGGCTAACAACCACGCGATAGACCAAGGTCGCCAAGGGCTGATGGACACCCGCCAGAACATTCTGTCAGCAGGGATGACACCTATTGGGGCCGGTGAGAACATGAGCCAAGCCGCTACTCCCGTGCTGCTGGCTGAGACTCCTCGCCCGGTATGGCTGGTACCATCACTTCGACTAGCCCTCGAAAACTATGCCTATCTGCCTGACAAGCCCTGTGTCAGCCAAGAACCGATGGACTCGCTGCTCTGCCGGGTAGCCCAACTGCGGCAGGCAGACTCCAGTGCAGTCATCATCGTCTCACTCCACTGGGGTGGTGAACACACCATGAAGCCCGTGCCTCGACAACGACTGGAGGCCCGCCAACTCATCAGTGCGGGTGCTGATGTGCTGGTATGCCACCATACCCACACCCTGCAGTCCATTGAGACCTACGAGGGTAAATACATCTACTACAGCATCGGCAACTTCATCTTTGACCAGCAGAAACCCATCAACAGCCAAGCTTGTATGGTTAAGCTGCACATAAAAAAGGATCACCTGGAAGTAGAAACACTCCCTATAGAGATACACCAGTGCATACCTTATTTATCTCATTAAAACTTCTATCGATTTTGTAATCGTTTTTCAATATTATTTTGTATCTTTGCAACCGAAATGCTATATGCAAAACAAAACAAGAGAAAGGGAATTATGAAAAATAGACTACTAACACTACTTTTAATATACTACTTCGGGATACTACTGCCTTTAGCGCTTTCTGCACAGGGACAGCAGCCCATGCGACTATGGTATGAACAACCCGCCCAGTATTTTGAAGAGTCGCTGCCCATTGGCAACGGCAAGCTGGGTGCATTGGTCTATAGTGGTACTGACACCTGTCTGATTCACCTGAACGACATCACGCTGTGGACAGGCAAGCCTGTTGACCGGAACGAAGGTGCCGGAGCAGCCAGGTGGATACCAGAAATCCGCAAGGCACTCTTTGCCGAGGACTATGCCCGTGCCGACTCTCTACAACTGCATGTAGAAGGACACAACTCGCAGTTCTACCAGCCCCTGGGTTCGCTTTACATCATAGATCATAACAAAGGTGCTGTGAGCCAGTACCGGCGAGAGCTCAACCTGGACAGTGCACTGGTGACTGACAGCTATCTGCGTGGAGGCAGTGCCTTCACCAGAGAGTATATCGCCTCCCAGCCCGACCAGCTCATCGCCATCCGACTGCGAGGCAACATCAACTGCCAACTGGCCTTGACCTCGCAAGTTCCACACCAGGTGAAAGGCGGCAACAACCAGCTCACCATGACTGGCCACGCCACAGGCGACCCCATGGAAAGCATCCACTTCTGCACCATGCTGCGAGTGAAGACAGACGGAACAGTGACCGCTGCCGACTCCACACTGACCATCAGGAATGCCAAAGAAGCCATCATCTACCTAGTCAACGAAACCAGCTTCAGCGGATATGACAAGCACCCTGTGCGTCAGGGAGCCCCCTACCTGGAAAAAGCCACAGATGCCATCTGGCATACCCAGAATGTCACCTATAACGAAGTGCGACAGCGCCATATTGCCGACTACCAGCACTTCTACGACCGCGTCAAGTTGCGGTTAGGCACGTCGTCGCAGTCCGACAACAAACAGCAGGTGCCCACCAACCGTCTGCTCAAGGACGGAAGTGACGACCGATACCTGGAGACACTCTATTTCCAGTATGGGCGCTATCTGCTCATCTCATGCTCACGCACCAAGGGTGTACCTGCCAATCTGCAGGGCCTGTGGACACCCTACCTATGGTCGCCCTGGCGTGGCAACTATACCATGAACATCAACCTGGAAGAGAACTACTGGCCTGCCTTTACTGCTAACTTGGCAGAGATGGCAGAGCCGTTGGACGACTTCATCCGTGCCTTGGCTGAGAACGGCCAGCATACCGCCCGCAACTTTTACGGCATACAGCAAGGATGGTGCGCCAGCCACAACAGCGACCTCTGGGCTATGACCAACCCCGTGGGAGAGAATAAGGAAAGCCCCATGTGGAGTTGCTGGAACATGGGTGGTGCCTGGCTGGTAAGCACCCTATGGGAACGCTATCTGTTCACTCAGGACAAACAATACCTGAAGAGCGTGGCATACCCCTTGATGAAAGGTGCTGCTGACTTCTGTCTCGCCTGGCTGATTGATAATCCCAAGCAGGCTGGTGAACTCATCACTGCTCCTTCGACATCGCCCGAAAACGAATACATCACGGACAAGGGCTATCAGGGTGTTACCTGTTATGGTGGCACTGCTGACTTGGCCATCATCCGCGAGCTGTTGTTGGACGTTTGCGCAGCAGGCCCTGTATGTGGCTATGACATAACCACTTACAAGGCAACACTAGGACGGCTGCGTCCCTACGTCATCGGCAAGGATGGCGACCTGAATGAGTGGTACTACGACTGGCAGGACAAAGACCCCAAGCACCGCCACCAAAGCCACCTTATCGGTCTTTATCCCGGACACCACCTGACACAGCCCGACCTGCAAAAAGCAGCCGAACAGACACTCGTCCAGAAGGGTGACGAGACCACAGGATGGTCTACGGGCTGGCGCATCAATCTGTGGGCCCGTCTGCACAACGGCGAGAAAGCCTACCAGATATACCACAAACTGCTGACGTTTACCGATGCCCAGGACGACCAACGGCCAGGCACCCGACATGCCGGAGGCACCTATGCCAACCTGTTTGATGCTCACCCACCCTTCCAGATTGATGGCAACTTCGGAGGCACGGCAGGTGTCTGCGAAATGCTGATGCAGTCGGACGGAGAAACCATTGAACTGCTGCCCGCACTGCCAAAGGCCTGGAGCGAGGGCAGCGTCAGCGGACTCTGTGCCCGTGGCGGTTACGAAGTCAGCTTCGACTGGAAGGACGGCAAGGTATGCACGGCAACTATCAAAGCCCGCAAATCGGGTACTATCACCCTATCCTATCAGCAACAATCCAAGAAAATAAAAATAAAGGCAGGCAAGCCGCTGACTGTTAAGCTATGAAGAAAGATCACATTAAAAGCATTATTGACACCAGCCTGGAACAGGCCAAGATGTGGGGCAACGCGGAATACATGGAAGACGGTCTGGTACTGACGGATCGTATTGCAGACGCCCCAATACCCGACGATCCTACACGACTGAACTTCATCTTGATGGCACTCTGCAAGAGAGGACGTGCCCAGTACAGTATTGACACACGCGAGCAAACGGTCAATCCCGGCGACCTGTTATTCATCTCTGAACGGCACATCATAGACAACTACATGGCCTCGCCCGACTTCGAATGTATGTGCATCATGCTCTCCACCGATTTCTATCACGGATTCATCCAAAACGTCAAAAACGTTTCGTCTCTGCTCATTTTCTCAACCAACAATCCGGTCGTTCCTCTCACGCCCATGGAGATACAGACATTCTCCAACTACTTCCAAACCATTCGGGAGAAAATGACAGACAAGCATCATCACTTCCGCAAGGAACTGGTGAACGCCCTGCTCTTAGCGATGTTCTACGACATGAGTAATGTCATCTGGCGAGTAGAGCAGAAGGATACGCAGTCATACACCCGTGCTGAGGTCTTTTTTGCCCAATTCATCCGGCTCTTGGAAGAACATTTCCGTACGGAACGACGTGTGAAATGGTATGCCGAGCAGCTGTGCATCACGCCCAAATACCTCGCAGAGGTGGTCAAGGTGGTCAGCCAGCGCACCCCCAACGAATGGATAGACAAATACGTCATACTGGAAGCGCGCGTGCTGCTGAAAAACTCCACCAAAAGCATCAAGGAGATTACAGACGAGTTGTGTTTCCCCAACCAGTCATTCTTTGGCAAATACTTCAAGGAACATGTAGGTGTCAGTCCTTCTGACTATCGAAAAGTTTAGCCACCTCGCAAAGTTCCTCGTACCACTCCTGACCAAAACGGCGAATCAGCGGTTCCTTTAGGAACTGATAGACGGGAAGACCCAGTGCCTTCCCTTTTTCTACGGCATCCTTACAAACCGCCCACCGGTTATAGTTAAGCCCTACCACCCCGTCGCCAAAATTTTTCTCACGAATGGGATAGAGCGCACAGCTGATGGGTTTGCAGAATTTGGTCTTTCCCTTGCGATAGGCCCGTTCCAGGGCGCACAGGCAGTTGTCACCCTCGTAACAGGTAAAGACACAGTCCTTACCCCGTACGATGCTTGTCACCAAATCGCCGTCCTTGTCGGTATAGGCTACGCCCTGATGGTCAATGACGCTCTGTGCACTTGCACTGAGGTCTGCCCACACCGTGTCCAGCGCATCTTCTATGCCAGCAATCTCGTCCATCGTCACTGGAGCACCGGCATCACCCTCTACACAGCAGATGCCCTTGCACTTCTCATAGTCACAACAAAAACACTCCGTCAGTATGTCTGACGATATCAGCACGCCACCGACTTCCATGATGGGAGGAACTTTATTCATTGTATTTTTACCTTTGAACATAGTCTCCGACCTTTGGTCGCTCTGACCTTGGCCAAAGAACTTGACGATTACCACTGAATGGGGGAAATTCCGTTCTCTTGCAAATAAGCATTACAGCGCGAGAACTGATGTTGACCGAACCAGCCGCCACGGTTGGCTGAGAGCGGAGACGGATGAACCGACTCCAACACAAGGTTCTTCGTCTTGTCTATCATGTATGCCTTGCCTCGTGCATAGCCTCCCCACAGCATGTAGACCAGATGCTCGCGCTGTGTAGCCAAGGCCCGGATGGCCGCATCGGTAAACTGCTGCCAGCCGAGTGTCGAATGGCTGTTGGCCTGATGGGCACGTACGGTCAGCGTGGCATTGAGCAGCAATACCCCCTGTTCGGCCCAGCGCGTCAGATTACCTGTCTGAGGAATGGGCGTGCCCAGATCATCCTGAATCTCCTTGAAGATGTTTTGCAGAGATGGCGGAAACTGTACCCCGTCCTGCACGGAGAAACTCAGTCCATGTGCCTGTCCAGGCTCATGATAAGGGTCTTGTCCGATGATGACCACCTTCACCTGGTCAAAGGGACACAAGTTGAAAGCATTGAAGATGAGTTTTCCTGGTGGGAAGCAAGTGCCTACAATATACTCCTGCCTGACGGCATCCGTCAACTGCTGAAAGTAAGGTTTCTCAAATTCTCCTTGCAGATGTTCCTTCCACGAGGTCTCTATTTGTACATTTGACATAACTTTTCTGGTTTTGCTTGCAAAAGTACAAAAAAAATAGTATCTTTGCAAGCAAAATGTTTTAAATCATACATCTATGAGGTTATTCAAGAGCAAAGACAAGGGCCCCTATCCCAAATCTTTTGCCAAACGACTCACCAGACGCATCATGGTGACGCTGTTCATCACCATGAGTGTCGTTTCACTCATCATCTACGGCATTGCCTGGATTATAGTCATGGGCAATGCCGTCGTGCTGAGCGATTCCATACTAACCAACAAGTTGCAGCCCACCGAGAAGAAACTGACGGAGGTTTACACCGCTGCGGTCAACACCGTGCCCGACATTGAGAACAGTCTGAACCGCCCGGACCGTCTGCGCAGCATCATGAAGCACATCGTGGAGCTCAATCCCAGCGTGCGCAGCTGTGGCCTGAGCTTCCGCGAGAACTACTACGCCGACAAGGGCCGCTGGTTCTGCCCGTATGCCATCCGGAGCGACAGCAACAGCACCGTGGTCAACACGCAGACGCTGGACGGCAAGACCAACGACTACCTCAGGGCCGAATGGTTCCAGAAGGCACTGAAGTCGAAGGAGGGACACTGGTCGAAACCCTTCTTCACGGGCCAGCACAAGGACACTGCCTTGGTGGCCTACCTCATTCCTATCCGCGACGGGCGCGACAGCACGGTTGCGGTGCTGGGTGTCGACGTGCTGATGAGCCAGTTGTTCCCGTCCGCCAGCATTGAGAACTACTCAGACTCTGCCGGCAAGTGGGCTGCCGAGAAGGAAATCTACTTCTTCGCCATTGACTCGACTGGAACCTATCTGCGCCACCCCGACCGGACGCGTGTAGTCCGGAAAAACATCTTCGACTACGCCACAGACAGCACGACGGCCTACGGCAGGCTGGCAAATGCCATGACAGCCAGCGGCAAGAAGGGTAAATACATCAGTACGGACGACGACGAGCTGATGGTGGAGGGCGAAGAGGTGTATGTCAGCTACGAGCCCGTGGAGCACACCCCGTGGACGATGGCGCTGGTCATCCCGCGCTTCTTCATCAACGTCTTCACCTGGATATTGGGCGGCTTCCTCCTGTTCTTCATCCTCTTGGGTCTCATCGTCGTCTACTTTGCCGGCCGGCGGGGCATCAAAAAAGTGTCGAAGCCCCTCAACCAGCTGGCTGCGTCGGCTGACGAGGTGGCCAAGGGACACTTCGACACGCCGCTGCCCCTGATGAAGCACCGCGACGAGATTCACCAACTGCGCGACTCGTTTGAAAATATGCAACATTCGCTCACCAAGTACATGGAGGAGCTGAAAACCACCACGGCACAGAAAGCGTCCATCGAGAGCGAACTCAACATTGCCCACGACATCCAGATGTCCATGCTGCCCAAGACATTCCCACCCTATCCGGAGCGCAACGATATCGACATCTATGGCTCGCTGACCCCTGCCAAGGGTGTCGGTGGCGATTTGTTCGACTTTCACATCCGCGACGAGAAACTGTTCTTCTGCATCGGCGACGTGTCGGGCAAAGGTGTCCCCGCCTCGCTCTACATGGCGGTGACGCGTTCTTTGTTCCGCAACGTGTCCACCTACGCTTCCCGGCCATCCGACATTGTGAAGGCCCTGAACAACGCGCAGGCCGAAGGCAATGACACCAACATGTTTGTCACGCTCTTCGTCGGCGTGCTGGACCTTCCAAGCGGACTGCTCACCTACTGCAACGCCGGCCACGACGCTCCGCTGCTGGTCGGCCACGGCGTGGGCTTGGTGCCGTGCGATGCTAATCTGCCCATCGGTGTCTTTGCCGACTTCAACTTCACGCAACAGGAGCTCCTCATAGCCCCCGGAACCACCATTTTCCTCTTTACCGACGGTCTGAACGAGGCCGAGAACACGGAGCACGCCCAGTTTGGCGACGAGCGCATCTGGGACACGGCAACAAGCGTGCTGTCCGAAGGCAGACACCAGCCCCGGAGCATCATTGAGGTCATGACGAATCAGGTACACCGGTTTGTGGGCGATGCCGAACAGAGTGACGACCTGACCATGTTAGCCATACAATATAAAGATAATAATAAGGTAAAAAAGTAAAAGACAAGAAATAATGGAAACCATCAACGATTTTTTCCAACTGGTCAGCTCCTTCCTTTGGGGCTGGCCGATGATTATACTGCTGTTGGGAACTCATGTGTTTCTTACCTTCCGTCTGCGCATCCCCCAGCGCAAGCTTTTGACCGGCATCAAGCTCTCTGTCAAGAGAGACAACCAGGCAGAAGGCGATGTCAGCCAGTTTGGGGCGCTGGCAACAGCACTGGCTGCCACCATCGGCACCGGCAATATCGTCGGTGTTGCCACCGCTGTAGCACTGGGTGGTCCCGGAGCCGTTCTGTGGTGCTGGCTGACGGGTATCTTCGGTATGTCGACAAAATATGCTGAAGGACTGCTGGCTGTGAAATATCGTGTCAAGGCCGACAACGGACAGATGTATGGCGGTCCCATGTATGCCTTGGAGCGCGGACTTAACATGCACTGGCTGGCCATTTTGTTTGCCGTCTTTACGGCACTGGCATCGTTCGGCATCGGTTGTACGGTGCAGGCCAACAGTATCGCCCTGCTGGCCAGCGAGACTTTCGGCATTCCCACATGGGGTGCGGGCATCTTTATCTGCATACTCACCGCATCCGTCATCCTGGGAGGCGTCAGGGCCATCGCCCGTGTCTGCACTGTGCTGGTACCCTTCATGGCCGTTCTCTATGTCTTGGGCTGTATTGTCATCCTCTGTATGAATAGCGCCTATGTGTGGCCGGCCTTAGAGTTGATTGTGCGCTCTGCCTTCAACCCCTCGGCAGCCGGTGGAGGTTTCGTAGGAGCTACCGTCATGATGGCGGCCCGATATGGTATTGCCCGCGGATTGTTCTCCAACGAGAGCGGCATGGGTTCGGCACCTATTGTCGCTGCAGCGGCCAAGACACGCAACCCAGTCCGTCAGGCACTGGTCAGTAGCACGGGAACCTTTTGGGACACTGTCATCATCTGTGCCCTGACAGGTATGGTACTCGTGTCAAGCATCCTCGCCTACCCTGACATTACCTATGCAGACGGAGCAGCCCTGACCAAGGTCGCTTTCTCGAAGATTCCGTACATCGGTGCGCCGTTGCTGACCTTCGGCATCCTGACCTTTGCCTTCAGTACCATCCTCGGATGGAGCTACTATGGCGAGTCGGCCGTCAACTACATCGAGGGACGCCGCATCAACCGTTTCTATCGCATTCTCTATATCGTTGCTTTGTTTTTCGGCAGCATCATCAATCTGGACATCATCTGGAACATTGCCGACTGCATGAATGCCCTGATGGCCATCCCTAATCTGGTGTGCCTGTTGCTGCTAAGCAAAGTGGTTGTCCAAGAGACCAACAAATATCTCTGGGGCAACCACTTGGATGACGAGATGGAGGAACTTTAGTCCTGTATCAGGCACTCACCCGTCATGTCGGCAGGCTGCTCCAATCCCATGATGTGGAGAATAGAGGGAGCCACGTCGGCCAGACGACCGTCCTTTACCGTAGCCGAGTTGTTGTTGGTAACATAGATGAATGGTACGGGGTTCAGCGAGTGAGCCGTGTTCGGCGTACCGTCGGGGTTAATGGCATTGTCGGCATTTCCGTGGTCGGCAATGATGATGGCCTCGTAGTCATTAGCCTTGGCAGCCTCAATCACCTCCTTCACACAGTTGTCGACGGCCCATACGGCCTTGGCAATGGCGTTATACACACCCGTGTGGCCCACCATGTCGCCATTGGCGAAGTTGACCACGATGAAGTCGTATTTGTTCTCGTTGATGGCAGCCACCAGTTTGTCCTTTACCTCGTATGCCGACATCTCAGGCTTCAGGTCGTAGGTAGCCACCTTCGGCGAGGGTACCAAGATGCGGTCCTCACCCTCGAAGGGAGCTTCGCGACCACCATTGAAGAAGAAGGTCACGTGTGCATACTTCTCCGTCTCGGCAGTGTGCAGCTGTTTCTTTCCCTGACGGCTCAGATACTCGCCCAGTGTGTCCTCTACATTCTCCTTGGGGAACAGGATGTGAACGCCCTGGAACGAAGCGTCATACGGAGTCATGCAGTAGTACTGCAGGTTGGGGATGGTCTTCATGCCCTCGGCCTCCATGTCCTGCTGTGTCAGCACGATGGTCAGTTCCTTGGCACGGTCATTACGGAAGTTGATGAAGATGATGACATCACCCTCCTCTATCAGACCGTTGACACTGGTATTGTGAATGGGCTTGATGAACTCGTCGGTCACGCCCTCGTCATACGACTCCTGCATGGCCTGCACCATGTCGGCGCTCTGCTTGCCCTCACCTTTGACCAGCAGGTCGTAGGCTTCCTTGACGCGCTCCCAGCGCTTGTCGCGGTCCATGGCATAGAAGCGGCCTACAATGGAGGCTATGGCAGCGTCGTTCTTCTGACACTCCTGCTGCACCTGCTCTATGAAGCCCTTACCACTCTTGGGGTCGGTGTCACGACCGTCCATGAAGCAGTGCACAAAGGTCTGGTTCTTCAGCCCGTAGTGCTTGCCCACCTCAATCAGTTTGAACAGGTGGTCCAGGCTTGAGTGTACGCCACCATCCGAGCAGAGGCCCATCAGGTGCAGTTTCTTATTGTTCTCCTTGGCATAGGTGTAGGCAGCTTTCACCTGCGGATTCTCTACGATTGAGTTGTCCTTGCAGGCGCGGTTGATTTTCACCAGGTCCTGATACACGATGCGTCCGGCACCGATGTTGAGGTGACCGACCTCCGAGTTACCCATCTGTCCGTCGGGCAGACCTACGTCCTCGCCGCTGGCCTGCAGCTGCGAGTGAGCCGATGTTGCTGTCAACAAATCCAGGTAAGGCGTCGGCGTATTGTAGATGACGTCACCCTTGCCGTGCTTTCCGATTCCCCATCCGTCGAGAATCATGAGTAATGCTTTTTTTGCCATAATCTTAATTACTTATTAACCTTTTCCAAATTTGGCTGCAAAGGTAGTGTAAATCACGCGGAATACAAAATAAAAATGAAAAAAGTGTGTTAAAACCATATACCTTTTCGTTTTTTTTCGTACCTTCGCACGCAAAATAATAACAAACTCTAATTTTATGGGAAAAGAGAAGAGAAACTCCTTTATTGTTTCTAAAGCACTCAAGACCTTTGTCATGGCAGCTGTGCTGACAGCAGCCGCATCGCAGGTGGCTCACACCGCCGACTCTATGATTGTCGGTCACGTTGTCGGCCAGGATGCCGTCTCAGCCATCAATCTCGTATTGCCACTGGTTGAAGTCCTCAACTGCATGGCCTTCCTCATCTGTTTCGGTGCCAACGCCATGTGCGCCCAGGCTATCGGCAGCAACGACTTGGACAAGGTCGCCCGCACGTTTACTTCCACCCTGCTGACCGTCATGACGTTAGGACTGGCAGTATCGCTGGGCATTGCCCTGTTCAGCACCCAGATTGTGACAGCCATTTCTGAAGAGCCCCGTCTGAACGGTATGGCCTACGACTATATCCACACCTATGCGTTAGGTGGTTGGTTGCAGATGCTGTCCTACGGCATGTGCCTCTTTGTAGCCACTGACGGTCGTCCCCGCATGGTAACCCTCGCTGTGGTGGGTGGAGCCATTGTCAACGCCCTGACAGATGTGGTGTGCATCGTTATTTTAGGCATGGGTGTTGAGGGAGCAGCCCTCGGCTCACTGTCTATGTTTATTGTCAACATCCTGATTCTCGCCTACTATCTGCACCAGCCAAGCAGTTCCTATCGGTTGAAGTGGCCTGGCAAGGACGTCTTCAAGATCTTCTTCACTCAAATCAAGGAGGGTGCTCCTGTCACGGTAAGCAACTCACTGATGGCAGTGACCATTCTGCTCATCAACGACATTGTGCTGAGATACATCGGTGCCGACGGACTCTTCATCTGGTCAGTATGTCTGCAGATGCTGCTTATCTCCTATGTGTTTGTCGATGGCGTTCTCGAGTCGATGTTTGCCATTGGCGGTGTGCTGATGGGCGAACGCGACCTGCGCGGACTGGGCATTCTGGTGCGACAGGCGCTGATTGTCATCTCCACACTGGTGGCATTCGTCATAGTCCTGATGTACCTGCCTAACGTGGTGGGATTCCTCTTCGGCGTACAGGCTGGCACGCCGATAGCCATCGAGCTGAACCGCGTACTGCGCATCTTCGCCTTGATGCTGATACCTTTCTCCGTCTCGCAGGTATTGCTGAGTGCCTATCAGATATTGGGCTATGAAAAGACCAGCGTCTTCACCGCCACGGCCCAGACTTGCTTGCTCGTGCTGGGTGTCTGGTTTGTGGCCGAACTGGAGGGTGTTGAACTCTGGTGGGGCTTTGCAGCCTCCTGCGCCCTGGTGCTTCTCTTCCAGTTAAGCTACACCTCACTGCGTAGTCGCATGTCACACGAGCCCATCTCCCCGTTGACGATGATTCCCCAACAGCCCAAGGGCTACACCTTCGACCACTCCGTCAAGTATAAACTTGACGATGTCTATGCGGCACTCAACGACATTGATGCATTCCTCAAAGGTGCACAAGTGTCGAATGCCACACGCTTCGATGTGAATGTCTGCTGCGAGGAACTGATGACGAATATCGCCCAGCATTCTAATGGAAGGATTCTCAAACAGACCTTCGACCTGCACATCCACGTCAACGATGAGGGTGTGTTCGTCACCATGAAGGATGCCGGCCGTCCTTTTGACCCTATCAAGACAGGTAAGATGGCAGACAGCCATATCGGCACCGAGGGTCACGAGCACCTGGGCCTGCGACTGGTGACCAACATCATTCCAGACATCAGCTACAAGTACATGTACGGACAGAACACCGTATTCATTTGGAAAAAAAGCTAAGGAAAAAGAAGATGGTGTGTCAAGATAATTTTGACACACCTCTTTGCACTTATTTATGAATACCAGACTATTAATGATGACAGTCATGCTGTCAATAGGCAGCATGAGTTGTGTGCAAGCGCAAAGTGAGGAGACAACGGACACTACTGTGCAGAGTGAAAAAAAGCAGAGTGAAGTCGAAGTCCACCTCAAGGCCGACATGGTGAACAAGTATATCTGGCGTGGTCTCGATCTGGGTTATGTGTCGCTGCAACCTGAGATGTCCATAGGCTGGAAAGGCCTGAACCTGACAGCATGGGGCAGTGTAGGACTGAGCAACAAGGACGATGCGAGTGAAATCGATCTGACGCTGTCCTACGAGACAGGAGGTTTGTCATTCGGTATCGTTGACTATTGGAACACCGATCACGACAAACGTTACTTCTACTACAAGAAGGACGGCACAGGCCATTCGTTCGAAGGTTTTATCGGCTACGACTTCGGCTTCCTGAGGGCCTCGTGGCAGACCTTCTTTGCCGGCAACGACTATCAGGAAGACGACAAGCGCACCTATAGTTCCTACTTCGAGTTGTCAGCACCTTTCACCCTCGCCACCTGCGACTGGGATGCCACCTTTGGCCTGGTGCCCTGGAGGTCCGACTATTACGACACGAACGGTTTCAGCGTCACCAACCTGTCACTGCGTGCCACGAAGGACATCCAAAT